>VOFI01003448.1_pt1 | contig 20429 bp, 31 predicted proteins | sample 5384131 | NCBI WGS metagenome assembly VOFI01 (sample SAMN12384728, study PRJNA508395) | human gut metagenome | isolation source: healthy gut H | host: Homo sapiens
GACGGATACAGGATTTGGTCACTTGTGGTACTTTATACGTATTGAGTATCAATTATATTTAATTATGCTCTATTTTAAAAAAATTTTACAGATAAAGTAACGGAGGAAGAAAAACAAAATTTTTTTTAGCTATGTTATTTTATTAGATTTTTGTATTCCGCAGATATCAAAAAGTAATTTTGAATTACTATTATGATTAAAAAGAGTCAATTGTTTTATCCCATATTTTATGTGCCGTTGGGATAATGGCTGCTGCAACATAAAATTCTTTTGATGTTAAAGTTTTGTGAGCATTGCTTGTTTGTGTATAGTATTTATTGGAACCGTAAATATAGTCACTTGGTAATTCGCAGAGTTGGATACAATATGATAGTCCATTAATTGCAATATTTTCAGGAACGATTTTTTTTATTGTAAAAGGAATGGACATACGGTATGGCTGTGGAGTGTTGACAGATTATGTTTTGGCGTTGTTTGATTCATCCATTGGTTATTCAATTTTCGTATCGTTTTTGAAGATTACACCTGTTAACTTTAAATTGTTTCCTATAATAACGGTAGTTTTTGCTCTTGTCTTTATAACTCTATCATTTGTTGCATCTTGATTATGAGACAGATTAAATTCTGGCAAAAAATATGTTTTATAGGTAAATCAGATAGAAGGCTTGTTATGATTATATTAGAGAATAAAAGGATTAGATTAATGAATGAATTTCAGTTAAAATTACAGCAACTCATAAGAAATATCAAATGCCTTCTTGATCAAAATGCTTTAAGGTATACGTTGGGGCAGATGGAAAAAAAAGGATGCAGAAGGTAATGATTTAGATTTCGGATATATCAAAGATAACACTGGCGATAATATTTCGAATCTTAATCTTAGTTTTTTTGTGGAATTGACGGGGCTATATTGGGCATGGAAAAAAATCTTGATGCAGATTATATTGGGTTAGTTCATTACCGGAGACATTTTTCAAAGAAGAGGAAAGTCGGTTTTGAGAATGTTCTTACATATAAGGAACTTAGACCGTATTTAGGTTCAACAAAGATTTTTGTTCCAAATAAAAAGAAGGTACTACATAGAAACACTCTATAGTCATTATACATACGCATTATGCTGCTCATTTAGATGAGACAAGGAAGATTATTGCGGATAAGTATCTATCATACTTGAATAGTTTTGACACAGTGATCAATCGGACATATGGTTATATGTTTAATATGATGATTATGGACAAGCATTTATTAAATGATTATTGCTCGTGGTTGTTTGATATACTTTTGAATTACAAAAAAAAAAAAAGAATCAGTACCAATGACTTAAGCGCTTTCCAGGGAAGATTTTTATGGAAGAGTAAGTGAAATTATATTTAATGTGTGGTTGGATGAAAAAATGAAATCCGGTGTTCTTAAGAAAAATGAAATAAAAGAAATTCCGTATATTCACATGGAAAAAAATTAATTGGTGGAAGAAAGGCATGGCGTTTTTAATGCAAAGTTCTTTGGAAATAGATATGATGGGAGTTTCTAATAGATAGAGGGATAGATATGAATATCAAAACAAAAAAATCAAAAACGATATGTGGAGATTTAACTATATATTACCCTTTGTAAAAGAAGTATCAATTTGATGAAGGGGGGTAAGTCCAGTGTAGTCAAGCATATATTAAAAACCTATATGGAAATCAAACCTATTCATGGCAAGGGTAAAAGAACAGTTGGATTAGATACTAAAGAACTTTTTATCCAGAGTTGATATAAGTTTTGATGTGAATTCAAGGTTTGTTTATTTTATAGATACAAAAAGACAATTGCTGTTCCAGGTAATATTCTCAGCAATTTTACATTAGATTACGACAAAATAGTTCATGGCTCATTTATGGATTTAGCTACAAAAGCACAGGGGACGGATGAATATGGCATGGAAGCGAAATTGGTGATTGATGGAATTAATATTTTAGTAAAAAACGTATTATTGATGCGATACCGCTGTCTCAATTAAGTGAGGAATTAAAAGAGAAGCATACAGAATATTTTGAACGGATACTTTTTGCAAAGGCTGAACACTTTGAAGAAGCACTGCAGAGAATATTATTCTTCAACCAAATTATGTGGCAGACACGTCATAGATTGAATGGTTTTGGGGCGTTTAGACAAAATGCTAGCTGATTTGTATCAGAAGGACATTGATACGGATATATTAACAGAAGAGAAAGCTTGTGAATTAGTATATGATTTTTTGAATCAGCTTAGTAAATACGCTAGCTATAAGAGCGATGCCCTTGAAGGGGATATTGGGCAGATTATTATTCTTGGTGGCAATCAGCCCAACGGTAAATATTTTTTGCAATGGTCTTACGGAGATATTCTTGAAAGAGCAGGCGAATCTAAAGAAGCCGGATCCGAAGACATTCCTGCGTGTTGGAAAGAATATGCCGGACAGCCTCCTGAAACTCGCCGTGTCATGTCTTACAGCAAAGACTGGAAGCCCACTGTTTTCAAATGATGAGGTTGTTATTCCTGTTCTTAAAGGATTTGGAATGCCGAATGAGGACGCCTACCGTATTGCGTTTCAGCTTGTTGGGAACCATATATCGTAGGTAAGTCGCTTGACCAGAATAACATTATGGTATTCGACTATTTTAAGGCGCTAGATGCAGTTCTTAACAATGGAGTAGAGTATAGAAGTATTGAAGAGCTGGTAGAATCTTATATCAAAGAAAAACGGGAAGTGTTTTAAAGAGTTCCTACAGAGCGTAGATGAAATGAAGTGGGCGAAAGACCCGCTTGTTTCCATTTTTATGGATGGCTGCGCTGAAAAGAGAAAAAAGATGTATCCGAGGGCGCTGCCAAATACAACAACTATGGCATTACGACAGTTGCGCTTTCCAATGTGGTGGATAGTCTGTTCAATATCAAAAAACTGGTATTCAAAGGATAAGAAATACTCACTTGCCGAGATGAATAAGGCGAGAGTGGAGAATTTTGATAGTGCCCCGGAAATGTTTATAGAGGTGACATCTCTTAAAAAAAGTCCTACGGGCATGATATTGCTGAAGTGGAAGCGCTGGTCAACCGTATCACATCCTCTATTGCTTCTATAGCAAAGAGCTATCATAACGCTCTGGGCGGTACAGTGAAGTTTGGGTTGAGTTCTCCCTGGCTATAACATCTTGAGCAAGAGAATGTCGGCTGACTTTTCAGGCAGAAAGAATGGGAAGCCATACAATACGCATATTTCCTGCACTGACGCTGGATACACGGAAATCGTAGGATTTGCTGGGAAACTTGAATACAGTGATCAGCGTTTTAACGGCAATGTCATCGACTTCTTTATGACAGAATCGCTGATTGATGAAAACACTGGTAAATTTGTCCTGTTCATGAAGGGAGCAATAGCATCCGGCTTCTTCCAGATGCAGATGAACTTGATTGACAGCAAAACGCTTATTGATGCCAAGGCTCATCCGGAGAAGTATAAAGGGCTAATTGTTAGAGTATGGGGATTTTCTGCGTACTTTAACGAATTACCAGAGAGCTATAAAGATTTGTTGATTGAGAGAGCTTTAGCTGCGGAAAAAGTGGCGTAACAGAAACCATTATATAAAGGGAACCGATAGGGGCACATTAGATGGATTTGAAGAAAATCTTGAACGGCTATCCGCAGAGATCAGCTGACAATATTATAAAAATGATTCAGCCATACGATATGGTATCATTTGACGTATTTGACACCTTGCTTAAACGAGATGTTGAATCAGAAAGTGATGTATTTGATCTTGTGGAAAGAAAGTACAATTCGACTCATGACAAAAAAAAGATAGATGGTTTTAAAGAGTTTCGCAAGAAAGCTGAATCTGAAGCCAGAGAGAAGAATGTTTCAAAGGAAGTCACTATTGACGATATATATACGTGTTTAAACAATAAAACTGTTGGAGAGGCTGTAGTAAACAAACTGATTGCAGCAGACCTGTGCTCAATAGAAAAAAGAAGTCGAAACAGCAGTATGCACAGCTAATCAGCTGATGATGGCTGTATTCGATTATTGCAAAAGAAACCGGGAAGAGAATATTGATAATCTCTGATATGTACTGGCCTGCTTCGTTTGTGGAAGAGCTGCTGAGAAATAACGGAATAGTCGGGTATGATGCGATTTACGTTTCAGCTGAATATGGAGTTCAGAAAAGACAGAAGGAGCATTATTTAAGGTCGTTGCTGAAAAAAGAAAAATATCGGCATAAAAGATGGGTGCATATAGGAGACAATAAAAAGGTGATTACCTTTCAAAAAAAGTGCTGGCATTGCGACTGTAAATATTGCAACCCATTATAGAAATACAAGTATCTCCATAAAGAGTGAAAAGAACCGATTTAGACAAAAAAGTGATCAGTTCTTTCATAAATAATCGTATCAGTGTTATAGATGCTACTGGAAAAAGGTGAAAAGGTAGAATATAACGATGTAAAACTGGGCTATGAGATTTATGGTGCTTTGCTTTATTTCTTCGTGAAATGGTTACATGACAGGATTCCACGGAACGTAACGGTTTTTTTTTTCTTTGCAAGGGACTGTTATGTTGTGAAGAAAGCGTATGAAGCGCTTTATGGAGCAGAGGATAGATATAAATATTTTCTTGGATCAAGAAAAAGTTTGATTTTAGCAGCATTGCATAAAGATGCCTCACTAGAAACAGTAGCCAGAATGTTAAAGTCCGAGCAGGCTCAAATGACTGTGCATGGATTCCTGACAAAACTGAACTTAAATCCTGAAGACTATGAAAGCGAAGCAGTGGCGTCTGGTTTAAAGCTTAGTACGGTTATTTATAGAGATCGACTGACAGAAAATCAATATTTTGTAGAGTTTTATAATCGTATTCTTCCAGATGTGATTGACAAGGCAAATCAAATTACGAAGGCATTAAGAATTATATCAATGAATTGAACAGTACTAAAAGATGTCGTTGTCGTAGATATTGGTTGGCGTTGTACCATGCAGTTCTGTTTACAAGAAGTCTTCCGGAATATAACTGGAAGGATATTACTTAGGTGTCCGTGAGGATGCGTTTGTTGATGCGGGAAGTCAGACTGAGGGCTTTTATCTCAATGGCGAGAACGATATCGAGAAAAGATGCTTTCTGGCATCAATGACAGCATTGATTGAGATTTTTTCTCTGCACCGCACGGGTCTGTTACGGGTTATAGTGGCAACGGCGAGGCTTTTTCGCTCCATATGAATGTCAGGATGATGAGGAACACGGAAAGTTTTTAATGATATTCAAAACGGAGCGTTGCGTTTTACTACTGATTTTGGCAAAGCTGCCGTTTCAGAGTTTGTGAATGCAACATGTTCAAATATGTTGCTTGGGTTAGAGGTGCTTTTGTGAAAAAGCCAATAGACGCGAGCTCAAAAAATAGGAAATTATCCGTTTCATTTGGGCGTTGGTGTAGTAAATGCGGCTGACCCTAAGCCATTGTGGAAATACATAATGAATCCTAAATTTTTTCTATATGACTTTTCAAACTCTACATGGAAGGTGGCGTTTTTGAAGAGGCTGATAAAGCTAAAGCTACCGTATTATAAAATATTTTGTTGGATTTATAGACACAAGGAGTAAGGGTGTAGGAAAAGTGGTAGGAAAGCATATAAAAGTATTAGAAGTAAATGTTGATGATCTTCACACAGGCGGTGTTTATTCGCTCGTGAAGAACGTAATCGAACATTCGAGCAAAGAAATACAGATTGATATAGGTGCAATTGAGAAATTCGTAAATCAAAAGAATGTGAAGCATTTTGAAGCACTTGGAAGTAGAGTCTATTATTTAGGCTATGAGGGAAGCAAGTGGAAAAAACAGTTTGTCTGTTATAAAAATCTAAAAAAGCTTCTGGAAGAAAATAAATATGATTTTGTCCATATTCATGCTGATGTGGCAAATAAATTGCTTGTTTCTGCGTTGGCTGCAAAAAGAGCTGGCGTGAAACGTGTTGTTGTTCACTCACATGCAGCTGGGGTTGATGGAAATCACAGAACTTTTAAGGTAGTGGTACATCGATTATGCAGAATATTTTTAAAGAATGTGGCTACGGACTTTGTAGCCTGTTCTGATGTGGCAGCAGTATGGATGTATCCTGGAATTCAAAAAGAAAAAGTTATGATTATCCAAAACGGAATTGATCTCGAAAAATTCCGTTTCAAGGATAATATCCGTCAGAACGTCAGGGAACAGCTGGGGATAACAGATGAGGTATTGATAGGTCATGTGGGTAGATTTGCCTATCAAAAAAAATCATGAGTACATTCTCAAGATAGCGAAGGCTCTAAAAAAGAAAAGCAAATGCATTCTAAGATTCTATTGGTTGGAGAAGGATAGGAGAAAGATAGAATTAAGGCCGTAGCGGAAGAAATGAATTTGAATGATATTCTCGTTTTCTACGGTACTTCAAATGAAGTTGAAAAGCTATTCATGGCGATGGATGTATTTGTTCTTCCCTCGCATTTTGAAGGGCTGCCAATCGTAGGTGTAGAGGCGCAGGCATCAGGACTTCCGGTTATATTTTCTGATAAAATTACATCACAGGCAAAGCTTCTAGATGACGTAGCCTTCCTAGGAATCGAGGATGCCGATATTAGTAGTTGGGTTGATGACGTAAACCATTATGGAAGTATGCGCAGGGACAGAACAGAAGCGTATAAAAGACTTCGAGAAGAGAAATATTCTATTGAGGATACTGTGCAGAGTTTCATGAGTTTGTATTTGGGAGTGAAAAAATGATTTATATTGCAGCACATAAAGAATTTGATGTTCCTCGACTGGAAAACTATGTACCTTTGCAGGTAGGAGCAGAGGGGAAAAGAGGATTTAGGCTTTCTAAGAGACAATACAGGGGATAACATATCGGTAAAAAACCCTAATTTTTGTGAGCTTACAGGGTTGTATTGGATTTGGAAAAATACAAACGATGAGTACAAAGGGCTTGTTCATTACAGACGGTATTTTGGTAAAAGCAATCTTAGTAGCAAGACGAAGGATATATACACATACGATGAGATGGTTGATTTACTAAAGGGCAACGATATCGTTCTTCCGTATGTTGAATATTTCAAACAGAATGCAAAAAGAGGAAATATTGATTCAATGCTGCACGCCGGAGATTTTTGATGAACTCAGAAGAATTATAGAGGAATTGTATCCAGAGTATTTGGAGGCATTCGATCAGTACTTTGCACAGAATAAGTCAGTCTTATTCAACATGATGTTTTGCAGTGCTAACATTTTTGACGCGTACTGCGAGTGGCTTTTTTTTTCCGTTTTATTTGAATTGGAGAAGACAGTGGACTTAAGCAAGCTAGACTCATATCAGAAGAGACTATACGGCTTTTTAAGTGAACGGCTTCTGAATGTTTGGTTGATAAAGAATAACAAAAAAATAAGGCATGTGGCTATCGTTAATGTTGAAATGCCGACAAAGGAAAAAATTGTGTTACTGCTTCGTCGGATGAAACACAGATATTTTTCATAGTTAGGAGGAGACGCGATGAAAAAGATTCTTATATCTTTGCTTACATATACACTTGCGCTATTGATTATTTTAAATTGCTATTCCATTATGTGCATGGTGTATCCGAACTGGATTTTTTATATTTTGACGAATGTAAATTTTGTACTGTTGCTTTTGTTGCGTAGAAAAATAAAACTTAAAAAAAATGCCTCTGTTTTATGTGCGGCATATTTATTATGCATGCTGCTGTTTTTATTGTACGAGGCTTTTTGGCTATGAGTTTATGTTCTCTTGCGTGCTTCCTTTTGTGTTCACAGTCGTGTATTTTGACAAAACAGATGTTGTACTTGATTTTTTGGGAGAAGTATACAAATATCATAGCAGTCATATGTCTACTCAGTTTGGTGTTTTTTGTGTTTGCATCTAATCTCCATCTAATTAGTCCAACGGCTATTTATTCTGCGGATGAGGTAGGATGGGGAACTAATACATATAAAGACTATTATCATTTGTATTGTGAAGGACAGGAAGTGTATGCGCTTGGCTATTCCGGTCTAAGGAATATAGCGTTGTTTGTAGAAGGCCCAATGCTTACATTTGTTGGATGTTTGGCTCTTTACTATGAGCTATTTCTTAGAGTCAAAGGTATTCGGAAAATTGTGGCTGCGTCTATTATTATCTCAATTGCTTCATCTCTTTCAACGACGGGTCTTTTGCTAATTGTAGTAATGATGTATTTGAAGTTTTACGAAAAAGAATAAAGAATAATAAATTTTTGAAGTTCTTTTTGCCTCCCTGCGATTATTGCTGTCCTGATTTATATAGAGATATATGTAATTCAAGATAAATTTGTAAGTAATGTGTACTCAGCTTCTGCTCGTATAGATGATTTTCTGGCCGCGTTGAAATGTTTTGTTAGTGATCCGATTAACGGTGTGGGTTATAACAATTTGAAAAGGCATTAATCCTTTTAGGCTTTACAAGAGAACTGATGCTGGATTGAGTACAGGTCTTGGTGGAATATTAGCATATGGTGGACTATTGTGGGGGCTATGGTATATCGTCCCAGTTGTGATTGCAGTTAAGAAATATATTTCACAACCTAAGTATCGGAATGTTTTGGGATTCGTATTTCTTTACATGGCACTTCTTGTTGTAACAGTAGTTCAGTCAAGAATATTATGTACTGTATGTATGACGATGTCGTGGATAATTACACAATGGATTCGAGTATTGCGAAGGAACAGTTTGTAGAAGTTAAAGAACGTAAGGCTGTGGGAAAGAAAATCAGAGTTAAAATGATGTGAGGTTAGTGTGAAAGAAAGTAAATTAAGCCAAAATCGTGGATTAGACACAAAAAAAGCTCACATAGTGAACCTATTTAATGGTATTCCCACCTAAGAAAAGAGGCGCACCTGCACATCAATAGCAAAACGGGTGGGTGCATCTGATATTGATGCCGGGATGCCTTAATAATTGAGTCAATTGTAACACGAAAACTTGAAGGTGTAAAACACTTTCATTACTATTTGTGCCGCCAGCCGAAGGCGGCGGAATGGAGATTATTATGGAAAATGGATATAGAACTAAAGTTGGAGTTATAACATATCATTCCGCCTATAACTTTGGCTCTGTTTTACAGGCTTTAGCTACGCAAGAAGCAATCAAGCGTTTGGGGTATGAAGCTGATATTATTAATTATAGAATGAAAAGGCAGAAGCAGTACTACCAAAAACTTTACAGGACGGCGTTTGGTTCCAAGACATTTATTAAGGATCTCATTATGATGCCGGTAAGGGGAAAAAGGCTTCAGAGAGCAAAGGCATATGAACAATTTATCGAGTCAAGATTGAACCTTACAAAGGAGTTTGAAGTTCCGGAAGCAGCGATGCAGGTATTTGCTGAATACCCCTGTATTGTTAGCGGAAGCGATCAGATTTGGAATTTTCATTCAAATGAACTGGAAGGGCAAGCAATCGATTATATGAAGCCGTATTTATTGTCTGACTTTAATGGCAAGAAGGTTTCTTATGCATCTTCGATAAGTAACATGTCTGATGTGGAGCTTGATTCAATTATCGGCTACATTTCTCAGTTTGACCATCTTTCGTTCAGAGAGGCAAGTAGCAATAAAAGAATAAATGAAAAATACAAATTGGGATCGATCAATGTTCCGGATCCTACGTTTCTTCTATCCAGAAAAGATTGGATTGATTTGTTGGACCTAAAACAGAGCAAAGATGAAAGGTATATTTTGTATTATTCGTTACGTAGCTATAAACCGCAAAGAGAGCGCATTGCATTGCTTAAACAAATCTCGGAGCGTACTGGGTATAAAATAAAAGTGGTTACACCTTTTGTTTATTTAAACTATCCAGATGATTACTTTGAAATTCATCCGAATTTTATCTGCTGGAGTTTATAAGTAACATCATAAATGCTGAGATGATTATAACAGATTCTTACCATGGAACTATACTATCGGTCAATTTCGAGAAGAATTTTTTCTCGATGTGCGAAAATACAGGAAGCGAGTTCAGAAAGACAGATATCCTGTGTCAACTGGGACTCGAAAACCGCATAATCGCTGATATTGAAGAATCCTTTACAAAGCTTGATTCTGCAATCGATTATACACAAGTAAGGTTAAAGGTCGAGGCTCTGCGCACGATTGGATATGATTATTTAAAAAACGCACTGAGTTCAGATTAAAGGCTGTTTTGTTGATTACAGGGATTGACTGTGAAGAAGTGTGATATTTTATCATTGATACTGGGGGTTACTTAAGGGTATTACATGAAAATGTTAATTGGACAAAGTAAAATAATATCTATGGACTCGATTAAAAGAGTAGCCCTAAGTATACCATTAATAACATATAAGGAATATGCCGTATGACTGAGCAGAATAAAAGCAGTAAACTTTCAGAGCTAAAGAAAAACACTCTGATCATTGGAATAGCAACATTCGGAAGCAAAGCGATATCCCTTTATCCTTGCTCCATTGTATTCATACTACCTGACAACAGCGGAATATGGTACTATGGACTTGGTGACAACAACGGTTTCGTTGTTGCTGCCAATCCTTATGGCGGATGTCTATGAAAGTGTCTTTCGCTTTACAAGTGATCCGGATGAAGACAATAATAAAGTATTGACTAATTGCTCTTTGATTGCCTTGATTGGTACAATTATAGGAGCATTGCTCATCATACCAATTTCTCTGATATATCAGAATCTTCCCGTAATATTGATTATTTATCTTTATGTGGTCATAGATGGTTTTACTTTGATTTTTAGTTGGCATGAGCGTGGAAGTGGCAAAATAAAGGTATTTGCTTTTTCAGGGGTTGTGAACTCGGCTTTCCAGCTGGTATTTACTTTTCTTTTTATTGTTTTGCTTAGATATGGCCTGAATGGCTGGTATATTGATTCCTTTTGCAAAAAAAATTATAACATTTGTCTATCTTTTTTATTAATGTAAGGCCTTTTAAAGTTATCAAAAGACAGCATCTTGATAAGGTTTATCAAAAGACTGCTAAAGCATTGTATTCCACTTATGCCTACAACGGTTATGTGGTGGGTCTTGAATGTGTCCGATCGGTATGCTATTGGCATTTTTATGGGAATGGCAGCAAACGGTATCTACGCTGTTTCCAATAAAATACCTTCGATTTTTAAATGCATTTGAGAGTATATTTTATCAGGCTTATCAAACGACGGCAATCAACTCTCTCGATGATAAGGAGCGTAATAACTTTTACAGTAGAATATTCAACAACTACTTTGTGTTTATGATGCTGGGCTATGTCGGTATTCTAGTGGTGTCTCGTCCAATGATCATTTATTTGTTTGATTCGAGTTATGCTGATTCTTGGCTATATATTCCTCCTTTGCTTGCTGGAGCTGTTGCACATGCTATTGCATCTAACCTTGGTTCATACTATGTTTTGTTCTATCAAACAAAAGGGGCTTTCCTGACTAGTGTTTGGGGAGCATTGACAAATATAGCTTTAAATTTTTTTTGCTCATTCCCTATTTTGGACTTATGGCAGCGGCTTTGACCACTCTTACGGGTTATATAGTAATGTTCTTTTTTACGGTGGAGGGATATTAAAAAGTTCATAACGATAAAATTGGAATTAAAAAGAATCTTAATTATGCTGTCAATTTCTGCTATTCAAACTGCACTTTATTTTTTGGAATAGTTGGTTTGGGATAGCTGCAATGGCTCTTGTGGGGGTGTATTGCTCTTGCGATAAATAAAGATATGCTACTGCGACTTGTGAAGAGAAAATAATGCTGTCTCGTCCACGAAAAGCGAATGGGTCGTTAATTCGATGAGCTAGGAGGAAATGATGTATATGGTGCAACAGGTAAAATAAACTTGGAAAAAGCGATTGGTACATGGCTTGGTATCAAGATGATGAAGTGCTTATGAATAGTTCATCGGGTGGTGCGTTTACAACAATTGCTGAAGTCGTTCTTCAAGATAATGGCGTTGTATTTGGTGCGACATTTGACGAGAAGACATGGGATGTCTATCATAAGCCAGTTACCTGCATTGAAGAATTAAATGATATTCGCGGTAGCAAGTATTATCAAAGCCAGGCGTTTTTAGCATATGCTGACTGCAAAAAATATTTGGATGCGGGAATAGAAGTTTCTCTTCTCAGGTACGGCTTGTCAAGTGGCAGCATTGAAAAACTATCTCGGAAAATCATACGACAACCTAATCACAGTTGATGTGCTTTGTCATGGTGTTACTTCGAAATCTGTTGTTAAAAAATATGCGACGGCCGAAGAGCGAAAAGCCAAACAGCCTATTAAAAGCATTGCTTTTCGCCAAAAAGGTTTGATACCTTGGAGAAATGGTTGTGGCGCCTCAATGCTGCTAAACTATACAGATGGAACGCAAAAGTAATAACAGATGGCATCGATTCATTTTTCTTGGCTTTCAGTGGAAATCTTATACTAAAGGCCATCCTGTTATGAATGTCATTTCACTGGCACGGATCGTATTTCAGATTTTACACTTTCCGATTATTGGGGTGTGGATGATACTTGTGCAGTGAATATAATCTTGAAAAAAGGAATCAGTGTTCTAGTTGTAAACACAGATAAAGCGAGAGATCTGTTAAACCGTGTGTCAAAAGATTTTTATATATGGGCTAATTGATCCGATGGAGCGTGCCGTTCCATGTAATTTGGCATTTACAAAGCCTCCGCCAAGAAATGAAAAAAAAGCATCTTTTTTGCGGAGTATCAATCCACCGATTATGATCGCCTGATTCATAAACTATATAGGCCTATTTGATTAAGAGGTGCGTTAAACAAGGCGTTAAAATGGTAGTAGGTCAAAAGGAGTAGCTATGATTAAAGTACATTTAAAAAATTAACGGGGGGATAGAGAATCTGCTTTTTCTGTCCGCATATCCCAATCTGCCTGTTATGTCTTTCCAGCCTATTCTGATAGCTCACAGCTTGGCTATTTAGGGAGGCTGCTGCATGAATATTAAGAGAATTATAAATAAGATATGTAGCCCTTCCTTCTTTAAATTCAACAAAAGAGATTACGAAGGGAAAATAGCAAAGGACGAGGTGTTTAATGCCAGATTCCGAAACGGCGGCGTTACACTTTCCAGAAAGGAAAAAGAAGTCTCCGGAATGGAGAACTGTGGTTGTCTATCGTAAATACCAGGTTAATAAAGGCAACCTGTGGGGCTATATCTACGAAAGAGAGTTAAACCGTATGGCAGAGAAAACCGGGATAGATTTCCTCGGTAACTGTAATATTGGAGACTGCCTTTTGATTGGACATTGGGGAAAGATAGTTATCAATGGGAATGCGAAATTTGGCAATGAGACTATGATTACTCACGGGTGACTATTGGAAGAGATATACGTGGAAAGCACAAAGGATATCCTACTTTTGGGAACAGAGTTTGCATTAGAACAAATTCGACAATAGTTGGCAATATTAGCATAGGTGATGATGTGCTTATAGCACCGAACACTTTCGTGAACTTTGATGTTCCGCCGCATTCCATCGTAATTGGCAACCCTGCTAAGATTATTGCAAGGGAGAATGCTACAGAAGGGCATCTTCCAGATATTAATATGGATCCTTCACTGAGGGTCGAAATGGTCTGAGGAGGATTTGTGATGGAAAATATAATTGAACAAGAGAATTTAGTTAATCAGGATGTTACCTTTCCTGTTGCATATGCTTGCTACAACAAAGACCTGCAAACGAGATTGGATAGTACGTCCGGTGGTGCATTTACAACGCTGGCAACGTATTTTCTTAAAGAAAAGGATGTTGTGATTTTGGAGCCGCATTTGATCGGAACTGTAATGTCAAAGCATATTAGAGTGGATACTCTGGACGATCTGGGTAGACTTCGCGGTTCAAAAATATCCTCAAAGCAATGTCTGTAACAGCTTCTTAGAAGCTAAAAAGCTGAGTTGGATAGTGGAAGGGCAGTTTTTATACCGGGACACCATGTGAGATAGCTGGTCTTAAGAATTTCCTTGGAAGAAAGTACGAAAATCTTTTTCACAATGGATTTTGTTTGCCATGGTGTAGGTTCGATTTGGTTTGGCGAGGATATAACGGACAATTCAAAAATAAGGGAGAAATCAAGAAAATCACCTTTAAGGCAAAAACGCACGGGTGGAAGAAATGGTATTTCAAGGTTGACTACCAAAATGGGAATGTGTGGCAGCGGCGGGGCAGCATGACAATGTTTATGCGTTCTTACTTGTCTTATGCGAATATAAGACCCTCCTGTTTTAAATGTCATTTTAAAGGATTACAAAAGAACTTCGGATTTCACCATTTCTGACTGTTGGGGCGTTGCCGAATCAAACCAGAATATTAATGATAATAAAGGCTTGTCAGCTTTGCTTTTGCAGAATGACCGTGCATTGCGGATTTTTGATGAGATAAAAAGATAATCTGGAATATCTGGGATATGATGCAGAAGAACTGATGGCTGGTAACTGGACAGCAGTTAAGAGCGTCAAAGGCTAATCCGATTAGAGAAAGATTCTTCACAGATGCTTTTGAAATCGGAACGATAGAATCGCTGAAAAAGCATTTTAAGCCATCGGCCAAAAACTGGATTAGATATTATTATAATCGACTGAAGGGCAAAGAAAAATAACCAATGATAGCGCATAGTTGAATGAGCGGCATACTTATTGATATTGATTCGGCTTAAAAAGGCAAGGAGATAACGGTCATAATGAATATATTGATTCTCGGTGGAAGCGGCATACTATCTACTGATTTTACCAAAATGTGTTTGGATAAGGGCAATGTGGTTTATACCCTTAATAGAGGGAACAGAACTCATTTTATAGATCCAAGGGTCAAACTTATTAAAGCTGACCTTCGAAATGAGCCGGAAAATGTACTGCGAGAGAAGATTTTCAAGGAAATTCCATCATATGATGTCATTGTTGATTTTCTGTCGTTTATTCCGGATCATTTGAAACGCACACTGTCCATATTAAATGGGCAATTCATACAATTTATATTTATTTCCTCATCAACTGCTTATAGGAAGAAGTGTGAAGATGAGATTCTGACGGAACAGAGTGAAATCGGAAACGAAAAAAATGGGATTATGCATATAACAAGTATCTGTGCGAGGAATTTTTGAAGAAATGCAGCATCAATTATACAATTATACGGCCATATGTAACCCTACGGCAAAAAACAGAATTCCATTTCCAATCATACCGGGCGACCAATATACTCTGTTGGCTCGCATTATGGCCAACAAGCCGGTTATTATGTTTGAGCAGGGTGATGCCATTTGCACCCTAACGCACACGGAGGATTTTGCTAAAACGCTTTATGAATTGCTACTGAATGAAAAGGCTTATAAAGAAGCATTTCATATCACAAGCACTAGTGAACAAACATGGCTTGAGGTTTATACGATTCTTTTGTGAGTTATTAAATAGAAGCCGAAAATCTGTTCACTCGATAGAGCTGAAACCGAGAAATATATGCCCGAATTTTATGAAATACTGGTTGGCGACAAGGGAACGAATATGCGTTTTGACAATACCAAAGTCTCCAACGCAATCGGACACTCTGTTTATAATACTGTATCTCTGAGGGATGGATTGAAACAATCAGTTGACTTCTTCATGAACAATTCTTATATGCAGAAGATTGATTATAAATTCGATGGTGAGTGTGATTACATAGCGGCTAAGATTTCAAAGCAGAAATGCTGCATATTGGAATCACCGGTGCGTCGTAATAAGGATGTACTCTATTATCATATCATGAGGTTCCCGCTTACAAATTATCTGGTGAGAGCCAAAAAAGAGCAAAGAAGATGGATTCCAAGTAGGTGAGTCTATGGAATTTTGGAGGTTTAAGATATGCTGTTATCATTCAATAGTAAAGGAGAGGCTAAGATGAATCAAGGAATACCTCCTTATGCTTCTGATATAGACCCAGATAGTCCTTATTGCGAATTTGATGAGGGGGTATTGGTTTATCAGGATAAGCAAGGACATTGGCTAGATATGAATCAACAGCCAAAGCCAAAAGCCGCGAAAATATACACACACCAATCAACCAGATATAAGAATATCGTAATAGGGGGAGAACGGTAAGGCAAAGTCTATGATGTAAAGACTGGTGGACTAAAGGACACGAATAAGGAACTGCCGGAATTATATAATAAACGAGAAAACTGTTGTGTGGTTGCGGAGCCTGTTATGCCGTATGTCCGACCAGGAAATTCATTGAAAATAACGGTGAGGGAGCATAGGCCAATTTGGTGAAAAGTATGTTCTTTCTCATGGTGCTATTTATGGAAGAGGACGAGGAAGGATTTCTTTATCCTGTGGTTGATGCAAGTCTGTGCATTCGATGTTATAAATGCGAGACAGTCTGCCCCATTAAGAATTAGACAAGTAGCCAGAGAGCCTGAATGGTTTGAACGGTGCAAACAGGATCAAAGTTTTACAAATGAACAGGTGCTAGAAATGATTTTAGAGATTTTTTAGGGGAATATGAAGCCAACACGAAGAAGGTGTTAATCTATGATACCTGAAAAGAATATCCTTCTCACCAATATTCAACGCTTCTCCCTGCACGATGTACACTGGCATACGTACCACTGTTTTCCTCAAAGGTTGTTCAATACACTGCCCTTGGTGTAGCAATCCGGAAAATTTACTGCACAGGGAGCAAAGGTATGTAAAGATGGATCATAACGGAAAAGTTGAAGAAAAAGGGGCCTATGGGAAATGGTATAGCCCAGATGAGCTATATTCTGAAGTAATAAAAGATAAGGCGTTTTATGGCTCCTGTAATGCTAATTCGGCTACTTATCTGGACTCTCTTCCTGGAGGCGTGACGTTCTCCGGCGGCGAGTGCATGCTCCAGATGAAAAGAGCGATCCCATGCTTCAACGGCTTAATGATGAGCAAATCCATACAATTGTGGAGACAAGCCTTTTCTGCTCATCAGTACAGCTTTCCATTGCAATCAAGCATATAGACCTGTTTTACGTTGATATTAAGGTTCTGAATGATGATTTGTGCTCATCTTCTCTTGGTGGAAGGATTGAGCTATATAAAAACAATCTTGTGACATTACTGAACAGCGGCAAGCCGGTTGTCTTTCGCTTGCCGGTTATCGGCGGTTACACGGATAGTGAGGAAAACAGGAAAGCTGTGGTTGAACTGATAGAATCGAAAGCCAAAAACTATTCAACCTTTTGAAGATTGAAATCCTCAAGGAACATAATCTTGGAACGAATAAGTATCAGTCGTTGATTGATGGCGGGAATGAGATAATGCTGCCAGAATATAATGGCGTAAGTGATGAACTGATGGGGGCAGTATAAGATAGAAATTGAAGGGGCTGAGGATCATTGGAAGTTCAATACCTGTGGAAATCTGCAAAATTTGAACGTAAGTGTTCAATAAAACCGTGGTTAGACTTTACCCCTTCCTCCGTGGTAAACTTTTAAGCTGAAGTGAAAATTCAAAACTTGAGCCGCCCTAATGTTCAAGTTTTTCAGAGTTTTCAGAGTCACTTTGCAATAAAGCAGATTGACTCATCAATGGAAGAATCAATATGGTTCAGAACGAATATCAAAATATTGTATTATTCATATTAAGCGCCCTTTTGTTAACAACTGCGGTGTTTGTGTTTTCTAAAAAATATCTAAAAATAATAAATTTGATACAATCATTATTAAAAGACTGCTATGTTATTGGGGAAGGAATTCTATTTTTTTTATTGGGTTTAATTATTTGTTTAACATTGTTTTGAATTTCATATTTAAAATATTGAAGATACAATCGAAAAAATGTATTGCATACTAGATATTATTATTGTTACAGTAGGAATAAAACACTTTGCATCTATCAAAGGTGCAAGCGTTATTTGATAATCTAGCGTTGAAATATTGAGCGCTTACGAAAGTAATTCGTTAACTAATGTCACTCTTCGGGTGGCTAATCAAAAAATCACACCCACTATGTTGCGTTTACAGTATTGGAGACAAAATATGTACGACTATTTAATTGTTGGAGCCGGTTTATTTGGTTCGGTATTTGCCAGACAGGCAACGGATGCCGGCAAGAAAGTGCTTGTAATCGACAAGCGCCCGAACGTACAGGCAACGTTTATACGGAGGATATTGAGAATATCCATGTGCACAAAATACGGTGCGCACATTTTCCATACAAATAATAAAGAAGTGTGGAATTATGTTACGCGTTTTGCGGAGTTCAATCGTTTTACGAACAGTCCTGTTGCGAATTATAAGGGCGAGTTGTATTCGCTGCCATTCAATATGTATACCTTCAATAAGATGTGGGGCGTTGTGACACCGGAGGAGGCAGCAGCAAAAGTGAGGAGCAGCGCAACGAAGCCGGCATTACAGAGCCGCACAATCTGGAGGAACAGGCGATTTCTCTGGTTGGTACGGATATTTACGAGAAGCTGATCAAGGGTTATACGGAGAAGCAGTGGGGACGCGATTGTAAGGATCTTCCGTCCTTTTTATCATTAAGCGACTGCCGGTTCGACTGACGTTTGACAACAATTATTTTTAACGCTTTTTGTATCAGGGGATTCCGGTTGGCGGCTATACGAAGATGGTTGCCAATCTGCTGGATGGAATTGAAGTGCGTTTGGATACGGATTATTTTCGAGAATAAGACAAAGCTGGATGCTTTTGGCGGATAAGATTGTTTATACAGGGGCGATTGATGCTTACTTTTTGAATACCAATTGGGTGCTTTGGAGTATCGTTCTGTACGCTTTGAGACGGAACTACTGGACACACCGAATTTCCAAGGCAATGCGGCTGTGAACTACACAGATCGGGAGACCCAATGGACGAGAATTATAGAGCACAAGTGGTTTGAGTTCGGCAAGGATGATGCCGGAAATGATATTCCGAAGACGGTGATCAGCCGTGAGTACAGCTCCGAGTGGAAGCCTGGTGACGAGCCGTACTATCCGGTTAATGATGAAAAGAATGGTGCGCTGTATCAGGAATATAAGAAGCTGGCAGACAAGGAGCAAAAGGTAATCTTTGGCGGACGATTGGGCGAGTATAAGTATTATGACATGGATGCGGTGATTGCTTCGGCGCTGGAACTGGTGGAGAAGGAATTGGATTAGGAAAAACAGGAACCGCCCCAGGTGAAGACATGGAGCGGTTCGGCGTTACATATTATTTGTTTTGCTTAGCAAGTGCAGCTTCCAATTCAGCGATACGAGAGGCCAGTTGATCAATGGTTTGCGTCAACTGTGAACAGACATTGGGGTCAGACCCTTTGAAATACTAATAAAATGAGTAAATATGTTTTAAAAAGTTTTCTAAAGAAAGTATAACATAAAGAAATTACGAATCTGTATGTGTTAAGGATGCTCAGTTAAAGCAATATGAACACAATAAGGAGAGATATGAACACAACATTACTTATCATGGCGGCCGGAATCGGTAGCCGTTTCGGAACAGGAATAAAACAGTTGAGCCAGTGGATGATACTGGACATACCATCATGGATTATTCCATTCATGATGCGATTGAAGCAGGTTTTAACCATGTGGTATTTATTATCCGTAAGGATATCGAGAAGGAGTTCAAAGAGGTCATCGGTCGAGCTTGCCTCTGCTCATAATGTAACTGTGGATTACGCTTTTCAGGACATTAACGATATTCCGGGAACTCTGCCGGAGCGGACGCTGACATTTCAGCACCAGGACGATGCTCCAGAAGGAAGCTCAGATATTTAAGTGGATCAAGTTCATTGGCTTTTGCCGTTTCTATCATAGAATAGATTTTCATACTGGCATCTGCCCCGGCTGGTGTATCACAGAAAAGCCAGTTCTTACGGCCAACTACCAATGGTCGAATGCTGTTCTCACTGAGATTATTACTCAGGCTGCATGCACCATCTTTCAGATAGTTCATCATAAACGGACGGCAGCCATTGGAATAGTTGATTGCCTTGATCAGCCTGTCTCCGGATTCCGGATGCAGCTGGTCAAGCCATGACAAAAAGCCTCTATGACAGGTTTTTGATCCTTCAGGCGGCGATGATAAATCTGTTTGAGCGATAATCCTTTTTCTCGATAAGATCGTTCATACTCAAACAGCTTATTACAGTATAGGAATCCCTGGACTGCCGGATGTGTATAATCCTTTTCGTGGCCTTTGGGTATTGCCCGCAGCCAATAGCGTCGTATGTGAGCCCAGCACAACGCTGTGCCTCCGGCACTTTGTTGTATCCTTTATAACCATCAACCATTAGATAGTATCCGGGATCTGCACCTGCAAGAAAAGCAGCGGCATGACTGCCGGCTCTGGTCGGAGTGTAATTATAAAGGATGATAGGAATCCCACCATTGTCACCAGTTCGTACCAGCCAGAC
>VOFI01001723.1_pt1 | contig 20422 bp, 38 predicted proteins | sample 5384131 | NCBI WGS metagenome assembly VOFI01 (sample SAMN12384728, study PRJNA508395) | human gut metagenome | isolation source: healthy gut H | host: Homo sapiens
TCTGCTGGTGCAGGGACGGTCCGCTGCGGGGATGCTGCTGTTCAGGAATCGTGTGATCTATACGGCGCACCTGCGAAAACCGCCACCGAGACATTTGAGGAGATGCGCGATTTTTTGATTCCCAAAGCTGCGCCGCCATGTGGCCGAGATAAAACGGCCATCGGGCGGGGCAAGATCATCCTGAAAAGTCCGGCGCACGCATCAAGTTTCTGGCGCGAACCCGCAACGGCGGACGCGGCCAGCACGGCGACCTGCTGATCTTCGACGAGGCGCAGGAGCTGGACGAGACGCAGCAGGCATCGTTCCTGCCCGCAATTTCGGCAAGCCTGAACCCCCAGACCATCTATGTGGGCACGCCGCCGGATGAGAACGCCGACGGCACGGTTTTCCGCCGCATGCGCACCGCGCCCTTGCCGGCAGCGCCAAGCGCACGGCCTGGTTGAGTTTTCCGTGATGGAGACATCCATGATCCGTGCGGTGGGCCGCCGCCAACCCGGCGCTGGGGCGGCGCATCCAGCAATCCACCATCGAGGGCGAGGCCGAAGAACATGGCCCGGGATACCTTCGCACGGGAACGGCTGGGCTGGTGGAGCCCGGGTCCACGGAAAGCGGTGGACTACGCCATCGACCGGATGCCGCATTGGGAACGCCTGCGCCAGCGATGACAGAAGCCGGAGGGGCAAAACCGCCTACGGCGTCAAGCCGGTGGCGGACGGGTCGGCGGTGTGCCTGTGCGGCGCGGTCATCCCGAAGGACGGCCCGGCGAGGGTATTTTTATCGAGATGCAGCCCATCCGGGAGCGGCCTGCGATGGCTGGCCGACTGGCTGAATGCCCAGTACGACCGCGCCAGCTGTGTGGTCATTGACGGGCGCAACGGCGTGGACGTGCTGGTGGACCGCATCAAGGAACTGGCGGGCGAACTGTAATCCGTCCGTCGGCCAAGGCGTGATCGCATCGGTCAGCGCCCTGACCGATGCCGTGAACGAGGGACAGCTGACATGGTATAGCCCGCAGCAGGCGCTGCGTGAGAGCGCCGTGACCGCGTCAAGCGGCCCATCGGCGGCGGGTTTGGCTTTGGCGGCGACAACAGTCTGCCGGTGGAAGCGTGCGCTGGGGCTTGGGGGGCGCAAAGACCAGCAAACGCGACCCGACCCGGAAAATGCGGATCGGCTGGGGGAGAACGTGATGATCGCATTGAATTTCGGGCACGGTGGCCGGCCTGACGGGGTCGAGGAAAGGCAGCCGACGACCCTTGTCCGGGTCTACAATACCACCAGGGCCGGCAACGCCGAGAAAGGACAAATATTACGAGGGCCACGTCACGCTGAAGGATGTGAACCTCGGAATCGCACTGCCGCAGGGGCTGCGCAATCTGGAGGTGGGGTGCAACTGGGGCAGAAGGCCGTGGACGTGCTGTCGCCCGCAGCATGTTTGACGGCTTTGTGGGCAGCAGCGGCGGCGACAATGCTGTGCTGAACCGGTGAACGGACAACCGGCTGCTGGCCGAGTACGGCAAAGCCTGCCGGGATGAGCTGAAGTACGGCTGTGCGTTCGCGACGCTGTCTGCGGATGCGCCATCGGCTGAAAGATACGATTTCATTCACCTGCCACGGCGGCAGCGCTGTGGAGCGGCGAGAAGGACGCATTGCCTGCGGGCTGGCGATCATTGACACCGTGCCGGATGAGCATCTGACCGGCGTGCGGCAGCCGCGCGTTGTGAATCTGTACATGGACAATGCCGTGACGGTTCTTGCGCCGGAGGCCGGACGGTGGAATGTCCAGCGACTGCCCCACCGCATGGGCCGCCCCTGATGGAGCCGCTGATCTGGAATGCCACGAGCGGCAAGCCGTTTGGCCGCAGCCGCCTGAAGCGCTCCATCCGCACGCTGATCGACGATTATATCCGCATTGTGGCGAACGCCACGATTGCGCTTGAGTTTCGATACGACACCGCAGAAGTATATTCTGGGCGTTACGGATGAGCAGTACGACGTGCTCATGTCCGACAAGTTCAAACTTATGTGGGCAGCCTGCTGGCGGCGACGAGCAACCCCTGAGACCGGCGAGAACCCGGTGTTCGGGCAGCTGGCGCAGGGCAGCCTGAGCCCGCACACCGAGAAGATGCGATGACGGCGACCCAGTTTGCGGCGGCCACCGGATTGACGGTGACGGATGTGGGCGAATTATCCGGAACGATGCGAACCTGACCAGCAGTGATGCCATTCTGGCCCAGAGCCAGACGCTGAATTGCTCATGGCTCAGCAGTTGAACACGGGGAACGGCGACGCGCTGAAAACCATCATCAGATGGCACGGGCCATCGTCCGGGACGTTCGTCTGGATGAGTTGACCACAGAGGAACTGGACATCATGCCGCACTTCAAAAACCCGGCCATGCCCAGCGTGGCGGTGACAGCGGACGCGGCAATCAAGATTGCTTCCGCCCGAAAGGAATTTTCCAGCACCGACACGTTCCTCGAAATGATTGGTTTTCGATCAGGCGGGACATCCGGCGCATCAAGGCGCAGGAGCAGCGGATGCGCGGCCAGCAGTTGATTGTCGAGGTGGACAATGCGGATAACGGAGAATACGTGGATTGAGTACATCACCCGGCTGGCGAAAATTAACGAGACCGCCGGGCAAAAATGGCCGATTACATCGCCCGCCACGGAACACAGGATACTGGCGCCTTGATTGCTTATGCGCAGGCTGCTGGTGCAGAAAATACGGCGAGGGTAGCGCAGAACTTGCCTCGCCAGATGTGGACGATGCTATGGCAGAGGCATCCGGCGCAGATGTGCCGCCCGCAGTGCCCCTGCCGAACCTGCAGATTACAACGAGACCGCAAAAATGGTGAACGCTACCAAACAGAGTCCCCCGCAGCTGCAGGGCGGCGTGAGCCGTCTCATGAAGCGCGCCGGGGCGGATACCACGCTGAAAAAAACGCTATCCGCGACGGCGCTGAGTGGGCATGGGTACCGTATGGGGATACATGCCCTGTTCTGCATCACGCTGGCAAGCCGCGGCTGGCAGAGGGCCAGTAAAAAGGCCCTGAAAGGCGACCATGCCGAGCACTATCCACACACCTGCAATTGCGAGTACGCGGTGCGCTTCGACAGCCGCACAACCGTGGCTGGATACGACCCGGAAAAATATCTGAAGCAGTATGAGGACTATGGCGGCGACATCAACGCCATGCGCCGGGCGCAGTACGCCAAAAACAAGGACAAGATCAACGCCCAGAAGCGCGCGGCGTATGCGGCGAGGAAAGAGCGCAGCGGACCAATTGATGTTCTGAAAGAATATCTGCGCACGGCAACACCCGGCATTGTCCATCACCTTTGATGAGGTTATGACCGCACGCCGCGCAGCAGAAATAGAAACAGCACAATGGCTGCACTACAACCTCGGCAGCAACATTGTGCTGTTGAACAAATCTCTGAGGGACAGAAAATGCCAGACGCTACTTATGGAGGAGAGGGAACATTTGTGGGAGTTAAAGAGCCTCTCGGTTAATAGCGCAGATTTGTCGATGCGTCACGCCTTAAAACAAATCGCTGATAACCCAGAGGTATTGTTTTAAGTCTTGCAAACGAACTAATTGACATGGAACAGTTAGAAAAACAGCTGACAGAGACGATTTTTTGCGGGGAACGTGGAAACGATTGATATTGTATTATTGAAACAAGAAATGACCTGTTGAAAATTCTCAGATATAAAAAATAACAGGGCCAGTCATAGCAGCCCCTGTTGGGAGTGGAAGGAACTCATCTCTATGACTGATGGTAGGTCCCCCCACTCGATTATTAGTATAAATAAACTATCTCATATTGTCAATGGGAAGTATGTCATCAGCGCTTTTGCTTTTATATGCAAGGGGCGCTTTTTCATCTTCTGTTTGCCCTGCATGAGGGGCGGACAGGCAATACTCTATATCCAAATATGCCCGGCACGGCAATAAAACTGTACAGCCCGGGGAGCGACCCCGTAAAAAGCACAGGGCGGAAAGGATTGAAATATGAAGCGCGAGGAAGTAAAGGGGGATTCTCCCCGACATCACCGATGAGCAGCTCACCAAAATCATGGATCTGCACGGCGCGCGGACATTGAAGCGCCAGAAGCAGATACCATCACCACCTGACCACTGAGCGGGACGCCGCAAAGAATCAGTTGGATGGGGCCAACAAGAAACTGGAGGGCTACGACCCCGACTGGAAAAATAAGGCCGCAGAGGCAGAAAGTAAGCCAAGGCACAGGTGGCCCGCACTGCAGAGCGATTTTGCCGCCCAGAGTGCCGTGTCCGGTGTCCGTTTTCCTGCGAGAGCGCCAGAAAAGCCTTTCTGGCAGAGCGGCAAAAAATCTGACCCTGCAGGACGGCAAGCTGCTGGGCTTTGATGACTTCCTTGCCGACTACAAAAAAAGACCGACCCCAACGCCTTTGTGTCCGGCTATCGAAACGTAATAAGGGACGGCGGGGATCCAAACAACCAGCCTAGTGGGACCGCCAGCGAGCAGTTCGCTGAGTGGTTCAACCAGGTCATAAAAGTAAAGGAGAAAAATTATGGCATCTAGTGGATCTACTATTGACATTAACCGAACGACTTCTATCTCCTCCCCCTGCTGTTTCCGGCGATATTTTGCAGAAGACGCAGGAATCCTCCTCGTTATGCGTCTGGCTCGTCGGATTGCGTTGCCCGGCCTTGGCGTGACCGTGCCGATCATTACCGGCGATCCTGAAGCCGGCTGGGTCGGAGAGACCGAAAAAAACCGGTCAAGCGCGGCACTTTCTGGCAACCAAGCAGATGGCCTACCTCTGGCGGTCATCGTGCCTTTCTCCAACCAGTTCCGACGTGACGCGAAAGCGCTTTACGACGCCATGGTGCAGCGGCTGCCGGGCGTGTTGGCCAGAAGTTCGACGCCACTGTTTTCGGGCGCGGCTGACGTGCCCGGCTCTAATTTCGATTCTCTGGCAAAATGCACTGCTCAGAGCATCCTGACCGATGCCTACGGCGGACTTGTGGCAGCGGACGCGCGGGACATTGCTGACCATGATGGCATTCCTGAACGGCTGGGTTCTTTCCCCGAAGGCGAAATCCATGCTGCTGACTGCCGTGGATGGCAACAAGCGCCCGCTGTTCATCAACAACGTGGCGGATGGAGCGGTTCCGATGATCCTGGGCGCGCCTGTCAAGCAGAGCAAGGGGCTTATATCGCCGAAACTGCTTCTGCCGATGCAGTCGTGGAGGCTTTGCGAGGCGACTGGACGCGCCGAGGCTGTGTACACGGTACTGTGGAGGGCGGCCTGAATCGCCATTTCCGACCAGGCAACACTGACCGACGGCGAGAGCACCATCAATCTGTTTGAGCAGAATATGTTCGCCGTCCGCGCCGAGATCGAGGTCGGTTTCCGCTGCGACACCTCCGTATTCAACAAACTTTACGGGCAAGGCAAAGACGGGTGGCTAACCATGGCGGAGTTCATCAACAGCTTAACGGGGACGCGCATGTGGGTGGCTCCGGGACGCGAGGGAGAATACCGCCTTGCGGGTCACAAACCTGTTGAAAAGGATGCTGCGGGGGGCCCCCGCGCCTTCCAGAGAAAACGCCCCGGCGGCCCGAAAAAGTGTGCGCCCGTAAAGAAATGAGGTGCGGCGATGAAATATGCTGAAGTATCAGATGTTGAAGCAGGATTTCGCCCCTTGAGTGACGATGAGGCCGCGCGGTGTGACGCAATGCTGGAGGAGGCCGCGGTCATCATCGACGCCTACAACAAAGGAGGCGGCCGCAGATGCAAAAAGCTTGTCTCCTGCCGGATGGTGCGCCGACAGCTTGACAGCGGAGAGGGTGACGCCATCACATTTCCTACGGAGCGACGCAGGGTTCAGTGGCGGCTCTCGGATATTCACAAAGCTGGACCATGAACAGCGGCAGCGTGGGTGAGATGTATCTGTCCAAGCTTGAAAAAGCGGCTGCTTGGCATTGGAAACAAAAATCGGCTGCTACAGTCCGCTGGAAGGGGCGGCGGCAGAATGATTCATGGCATTACCGTTCGGCTCTATGTAAAGTCGCAGACAGGCACTGACGCATTCAATGCGCCGGTCTATGCCGAAACCCCGATAGACGTTCCCAACGTGCTTGTGGGTGAACCTACAGCAGAGGACATCGTCAACGACCTGCAGTTGTACGGCAAGCGAATCGCCTACACGCTGGGCATTCTAAAGGGGACGCCCACGACTGGGAAAATGCGACTGTCGAATTTTTTCGGCAAAAAATTTCCGCACCTATGGCGGCGTGACCCAGGGCATCGAGGATTTGGTCCCGCTGCTTTGGAACAAAAAGGTGAAGGTGGAACGGTATGAGTAAAACAAAAATTGTACTCAATGATGCCGGAGGCGCGAGCTTCTACGATCCGGTCAGATGAAAGCTATTTGCGAGGAACATGCATCTGCAATCCGAAGCCGCTGCGGATTTGGATATGAATCGGATTCATATTCCGGCAAGAACCGGGTCAACGCAATGGTATGGGCTGCGACGCGCCAATCCCAAGAAGACAATATAAAAAACAATACTCTGCTGAAAGCGCTGAGGTGACACCATGATAGAAAGAAACATCCGGGCATATCTTTCCCGGCAAACTCGCCGCACCTGTATTCATGGAGGGTGCCGGAAAAGCTCCTGATTCTTTTGTTGTTTTGGAAAAAGACTGGAAGCGCGCGAAATAACCGTATCAATGCGGCCACGATTGTGGCACAGTCTTACGCCGAGACCTTATTGCATGCGGCAGAGCTGAACGAGACAGTGAAGTTGGCTATGGACAGCCTGGATGAGTTGGCAGAGGTGTGCCGGGTGCAATTGAACAGCGACTATAATTTTACAAGATGCTGCGTCAAGCGATACCGTTATCAGGCGGTTTTTCGACGTGACGCACTACAGGGAGATTCGATATGTCAGACGCAAGCAAGGCAACAGTAGGCAAGCCTAAAAAAGGCGGTGCGATTTTCCGCGCTCCGCTGGGCGCCTGAGTTACCCACAATACAACGACAGAACTGAATGCAGCATTTAAGGCTCTTGGATACATCGGTGAACGGACTGGTAAACAGCAATTCTCCCGAAAGCGACAGCATTAAAGGCTTGGGGCAGCGACACCGGTGGCCACGCATATCAAAGCGCCAAGTCAGATACTTTCAAATACACGCTGATTGAAGCGCTGAATGTTGAGTTTTGAAATCCGTATACGGTGACTCCAACGTGACCGGTACTTTGGAAACCGGCATCACAGTCAAAGCAAACAGCGACGAACAACAGGATGTGCGTTTGGGTTGTTGATATGATTCTGCGCGGAAATACTGCAAAAGCATCGTGATTCCCAGCGCAAAGGTATCTGAGGGTTGGAGACATCATCTACAAAGACGGCGAAGCAGTAGGATACGAAACGACCATCACTGCCAATCAGATGCCAGTGGTAACACCCACTACGAATATATTAAATCCGCGGCCGCTGCGGCAAGGCATAAAAAGAGGAGACGCGAAATGGTCGAAGGTAAGACCTCATGTGGTTTTTTTTTCGATGGACGAAAAAAGTTCTGAACAATATGGAACTTGTGGGACGCTTGCTGAAGCACAGGATGATGATCCCTATAGCCGTCTCGCGGGCATGCCTGCTTATTCTGCTCGGGAAAGACCGGCGCAAGCAGCTTTATGACCATCTACGTACACCGGATGGACGCGTCCCGGTTGAAGCAGTCAGCAAAAATATGGTCGAAATCTTTGAAATATTCGGAAACAGGAAAAAACTGATTGCCCTCGCCGGCATGATCGCCGCGGATGAGGATGCCCTTGTGTGCGATTTCGCGGAAACACGGGATGTTGACTACAACAGCGTTGCCGGTTAATCTGCTGGCAACGCTCGCTGTCGGTTTGAGGGATGATTCCCCGCATCAAAATGCATCTTTCTGGCATTCGCGTTCCGCAGAATACTCTTTTATTGCTGCCGAAATAGACCGGCTGGGTTCCTCACAGACAAAACCGAGGATGCGCAAGGTTCCAACCGTCCATCCTCGCGGCTATTTTAGGCGAAACAGAAGGGCAAAAGCGCGGTTTTGACATACGAGGCCGCTGAAGATTTTGAAATCGCATGGCAAGAAATTACGGGGGTGAAGCATGGCTACTGAACTTGCAAAAGCCTATGTGCAAGATCGTCCCGTCTGCGCGCGGCATCAAGGGAAGCATTACGAATGCACTGAGCGGAGAAGCCGATGCCGCCGGCTCATCGGCCGGGTGGCTTCGGTAGTAAAATGATGGGCACTATGAAAAAAATGTAATCGTTGCTGCAGGTATCGGAAAAGCGCTTTCTGCAACGATTGCCGAGGGTGCCGCACTGGAGCAAAGCATCGGCGGAATTGAAACGCTATTTAAGGAAAGCGCCGATAAAGTCAAACAAAATGCTGCAGAAGCATATCGTACAGCGAGGCATGTCTGCGAACGAGTACATGGAGTTGACCACCAGCTTTTTCAGCAAGCCTTTTTGCAGAGTGTGGCTGGGGACACTACCAAAGCAGCAGACATTGCAGATATGGCTATGCAGGATATGTCCGACAATGCCAATAAAATGGGCACCAGCATGGAGGACATAAAAAACGCCTATCAGGGATTTGCGAAGCAGAACTATACCATGCTTGACAACTTAAAAGCTCGGGTATGGCGGTACAAAAACTGAAATGGAGCGCCTGCTGGCCGACGCACAGAAAATTACTGGAGTAAAATATGACATCAATAATCTGAGCGACGTTTACTCCGCTATTCATGTAATACAGGGAGAGCTGGATATCACGGGTACGACGGCCAAGGAGGCCGCATCCACGATATCCGGCTCTTTTCGCGTCTATGAAGCTGCATTCAAAAACGTGCTCGGACAACTTACGCTGGGCAGGATGTAGGCCCTGCATTGCAAGCGCTCGCGCGCAGACCGTAACCACTTTTCTGGTCGGAAATTTGCTGCCCGCGGTATGGAATATTCTAAGTGCGCTTCCTGGAGCACTCGTCACATTTATTCAAACAGCCGTTCCACAGTTGGTATCGACATTTATGCAATTTCTTACCCAAATGACCGCATCAATCTCTGCTGGCACGCCGCAAATGGTGAACATTTATAGAGATGGCGAGCGAAGCGTTGATTCAATTCACATGGACCATCATTGAGGCATTGCCGCAGGTTTTAGAGACTGGCACGAAGATTCTAAAGAGTGTTATTGGTGGAATCGCTTCCTGAACTGCCTGGGGATTGTTTCTGTTTGTTTAGATGCGATCACTGGATTCATAGGCGCTATCATTGAGGCATTGCCGCATGTTTTGCAATCTGGCACTGAAATCCTCATGTCACTTATTGACGGCATTCGTACAGCCCCTGCCACAGATGCTTGTGGCTGCTGCTCAGGCGATTTTATCCATGGTAGAAAGGGCTTATTCAAAATTTCCCGCAGATCCTTTCTGCTGGGTTCGATATGATCGTCAGTTTAATCAAAGGGAATCGGAAACGCTCTGCCGGATATTATTGCCGCTGCGGCGAAATCGCAGGGATGCTGTGGGATACCATTCTGGAAACAGACTGGATCCAACTCGGAAAAGACATTATCGGCGGTCTCATCAATGGTATCGGCGCCATGGCAGGAGCATTGTGGGATGCGGCGGTCAATATCGCCGTTCAGCACTTGACGCCATTAAAAGTTTTTTGGGATCGCATCTCCATCCAAGCTTATGCGCGACGAGGTCGGCAAAATTTATCCCGCTGGGTATCGCCGCGGGTATCGAAAGCGAACACATCCCATCTCAAAGCCATGCGCGGCATCTCTGAACTTCCTCGGGCACTATGAATGCCGATATAGTGATGGGGCTACGCGGCCACCCGGGTTGTTCCGGCGCTGTTCGAGGCTATGGCGGGACAACAAATTTTTACCAAACTATCAATACACATGACAGAGAAAGCGAGCTTACGCGCGAAGCCGAAAATCTGTTGACCGGTGGAGAAAAACATGAACAATTTATCACCATCGTTACATATGCGTCCGGCGCCAACAGTATCACGTTCTTGAGCAAACACGGCAGCGCACTCTGGGTCACCTCCATCACCGGCGCCTCGGGCAACGATGTCGCTGTCGAGTGAATCCCAAGGGGCCGGGCAGGTGGGCAGCACCATCAGCAATCAATCCAGTGCAGCCGAGGGACATCACCATCAATGGCGCGGTCCTCGCCGCGGTGGAGGCGGAACCGCCGCGGCATCCTGGCCTGTGTGCTGCCGGGCGTGACCGGGCGTCTGACCGTCATCAGAACGGCGAGCTGGTACATCGACGGCGCGCCGAAACGGACGCCGGAATTTTCCGACTGCTCTGTTGTGCAGGACTTTCAATTTGTCTTGCATTGCCCCCATACTGGCGCAGTACGGCGGACGGCAGCGCAGGTCGCGGGCCTTACGAAGCTTGTTCAGTTTCACGTGTTCGCTGGCTTCCACCTGGTATATCAAATATTCGGACAGCCTGTTCACCGTCGTAAATAACGACGGCAATGGCTGCGAGATAGAATTTGACGTCATATTCACACGGCAGCCACCGAAGTAACAGACCCTGAATTTTACCATGTCGAGCGCGGCACCTTTATCAAAATTAATAAGGTGATGGCAGCCGGCGAAAAAATCACAGTCTCTACCGTCTATGGCCGTAAAGGCGTTACGCTCCAGCTCCCTGACGGCACGCAAGTTAACGGTTTCAAATATCTGATGTCGGCAGCGATCTCAATATGCAGATGGCTCCCGGAACGAATACCATCCGTTGCGACGCGGCCAACAACCGGGAGGGCTTCGCGTGCAGGTCATCATGCCGAAAGGGGTGGTCCCCGGGATATGACACTCTATGTGTACAACCCCGCCCGGGAGCGCATCGGGCTTGTTGAGGACGTTCGCAGCCTGCAATGGCTATCGGAGTACCAGGACGCCGGAGAAATCAAACTGGTGTGCAGCACGCAACAGAGAAAAACCGCGCGCTGCTGGTTGACGGCAACCGCCTGTATTGTACGGAGCAGCGCCTGAAAGCGCCACCATCATTCGCCAAACGCAAATAGACGATGGCGGAAAGGATGCAAAACTCACCGTGCGGGCCATGTTATCCGCAGCCCGCTGGGCGGACCGTGTCGTTATGGCCACTGAACAGGTGCACAACGCCGAAGCCGGTATGCTGTCCCTCACCACCAAACACCGCCGGGGACTGCCCGGCATCACCAGGCGCGGCCAAAGGCATCGCGGTCTCTCGATACGCAAATCACCTGGGGAAGTGTGCTGGATGCCGAAATCACCCTCGCTACGGCGTCAGGGTTGGGCTTTCGGGAGGTGTTTGCGCCTGATACGGGATACAGAGGCTTTTGAGGGTCTACGAGGGCGTAGACCGCACGCAGGGCGCCGGGTACAACGGCTATTTTGGCGACGACATCGACAATATATCCAGCCTTAAAATTGTCCGTGGGTCGGATGGCTGGAAAAACTATGCGATCATCGGCGGGCAAGGCGAGGGCGTGAACCGAAAGATTGTGACGGCGAGCCTCGGCGCGTATACCGGCGACGATCTGCGGGAACTGTGGGTGGATGCCAAGGACATCGGCACGACCTACCAAATCGCCGCGCCGGACGGCAGCGGCGGCTATACATACACCGAGGCCACCTATACCGACGAAGAATACGCAGCCGTTCTGCAGGCCCGCGGGCTGGAAAAACTGGCGGAGGAGAACCTGCAAACGCTGGAAGTCGATGCGTCCATCGGCCAGGGATTGATGGGTATGGCCGAGACTACGCGCTCGGCGATATCGTGCCCTCAAGCTCACCCGGTACGGCCTACGGCTGTCCGCGCGTATTTCGGCTGTTCGCACTATCTACGAGAGTACCGGCAAAAAAGGTTACTGCGGTGCTCTCGGACTTCAACCTTACAAAGGAGGCTTTGAGCCGATGATCTGTTTTCCTCTCGACAATACGCCCTACGAAGCCAAGGATATGGGCACTTATCTCGCCACGCGCACGCGCGGCGTTTTTTCCTCTGACGGAAACCTCGCGGTTACCCCCCGGCGAAAGCGGCCTGTCCGTATCCGTTTCCCCCGGCCTTGCTTGGCTCAAGTGGTCGGACTATTGGGGGTACAGCCGCCTTGCAGGAGCAGGCACTCACTCTCGCTCTGGACACCGCCGACGGCGCACTCAAGCGCATCGACGCAATTGTATGCCGGCTCGATAAGGTGAACAATCGCGCCGAGATCGTGGTAAAAAGGCGCTCCATCTTCCGCCCCCCATCGTGGTACCGCCTGTACGCGACGCTAATTACGACGAGTTGTATATCGCCACGGTCCTGATCGGTGCAGGCGTCATCAGCATCAGCGCCAGCGCCATCACTGACCAGCGCCTCAACGAAGAATACTGTGGGCTGATGCGCGACGGCGTAACGGGCATTCCCACGGCATCGCTGCATGCGCAGGCCCAGCAGATTTTGACCGAGCTGACCGACGCATTAAATGCGCAGATCGTTCGGCAGTCCGCCGAGTTTGACGCCTGGTTCGACGACCTAAAAGGGAAACTCGGCGAAGATCCTGCCACGGCGCTGCAGCAGCAGGTGGACAACCTGAATGCGGCCGCCGTAGGGAGATTCTTTCAAACTGAAAGGCAATCCTATCTCCATCAGGCTGCTGGCGCGAATCGCATTGCTCTCTTAACCTCTACGGTGAAAACGCACAGGGCGGCACAACTGAGGCCCCGTGGCGCTCACGGGTATAACGTCGGTTACGGTAAACGATGATGTTACCGAGCTGCCCATCCCGCGCCCGCTGCGGCGTGTGGGAGATGTCAAGGGATAAGTGCATCACGCGGGTTAAGAGCGTCTATGATAAGCGGATTGTTCTGGATGGGACGGAGAATTGGAAGATGGGGGTGCTTTTCGGAGATGGTGGTACATTTTTTTGTGATCTATTGAATGACCATTATCAATCCGGCCCGATCATATCTTCTCGCATCCCGCCTACAAATATTCTTACCAGCAACAAAAATCAGGGGAATCGGTTGTTGGGATAGATCGCTCTATTTAAGATACGATTCTCTGTTCACCAATGTAGAAGAATTGAAAACTTACCTTTCGGCACACCCCTTACCGTATATTACCAGTCCACTACCTACGACGGCACCAACGGGCTGGACGTGTGCTTGACGGGTACCTGACGGGCTTTGCGGAGTTGGACGGAAAAAATGTACAAGCTAGTTATTATCAAAACAATGGTCGCCCCATATGGGCTTTTCGTTACCCCGCAATATCATCAAAACGAATGATGGTGTTGTTTGCCAGCCAAAGCAAAAACGGGCAAATTTAAATTGGGGATATGTTTATGCAGCCAATGTGCCGCTAACGGATATTATATTCGGCCTTATCGGCAGCGATATCACGTCGGAACTGAGTTGAATGCCTATCTCGCCGCCCAAAAAGAAGCTGGCACACCCGTCAAGTAGCCTACCAGCTCGCCACGCCAGAAGTGTACGCTACGGACCCGCTGGACATTGACAACGCCGCGGGCCCGCTCACCGTCATGACGGGCGGGGAGGTTGGAGGTGCGGATGACGGGCTTGTCGGCTCCCGCACATACGACGCGGACGGCGACGGCGTGGTGGAGGCCGAAAAAGTGTCAAATGCTCTCATCCTGAAAAATGCCGCGGGAGAAGTTGTAGGCCCACGTTCGATGGGCAAGCGGCCATCTTGCAGGCTTACTGCCGCCCGGCGGGCCTTAGGAAAAACAGAGAAAGCAGCCGATTCGTCAAAACTTGCTGGACTTGCTCCTGTCGTGGATAACCCCGGCCCGAACAATCGAAATACCTGGTATTTCCCGTTTACCGGCACGAATAACAAGAGACGGCACGCGCAAATATTATGCCGCTCTTTACGCGGACAACGCGACAACTGCGGGCCGGGCGTAACACTTTCCATGGGGCTAAACGGTACTGATTTATGGGTGTATTACAGTTGAGGGGGCGAACGACGTGAGTTATCGCCAAAATGATGTGCTTATCCCCGAGTCGAGCTATATCGGTTTAACGATGTGCAGTTAAAAAAGATTTCAACGATGGCTTGTGTGGCAGCGGCAGCGAAATATACCCCTGGGATACCAGTGGCACCGGACGCAAAACCTTGGATGGACCGATTATTTCACTGTGACAAACGGCTCGTCGATCTGTCGGTGGACGCATTCGGCGGTACTGAATAGGATAGGGACGTGCGATACTCGGGCCGTTCAGTTCGGTAGGCTATTCAACACTATCTTTTCGGCGCTGCGCGCATACATCACCGGACTTTTTCAAAATAGCGGTGTCTTGGCGACATCCGTAATTGGGTTCAACGCCTTATATATCCGACAGCGACGTTGATGACGTTACTTCCGGCTCCGGCATATTTTTTACCATAAACTCGGCCAATGGGTTTTATCTGAAACAAGTAGATTCTGGGCGCTACGTTTTACAGGCTAAACGCCGTTATTCAAATGAATGGATGCTATTTTTGCTTTGAACGGAGGAACGAAAAATGCTGAAAATAACCTTAAAAAATGGAAAAGAATATGGTGCGCTTGACGGTACGGCAATCTATCCGAGCAGCAGCCCGAACGCCCGCAGCCGCATGGAAATCCACATGGGAGGATGCCATGACGCTGGCGGCTATGAGTTCGAGGCTGCTTTCATGGACGAAGCTGTGACTGAAGAGATTCGACTGACAAAAATTGCCGATGCGAGGACACCCGGCATATCCGGGTATAAAAAGTGGGTGATATGATCTGCGACACTCTGTACCAGCACTATTGCCTTGTGGCGAGCATCGGTAAAAAGCGCGTGAGCAAACAGACATTGCCACCGGGCAGGTCGTTGAAGAAATGCACCTTGTGGTCGAGGCTGGAGCAGCGCACCGCCCATCGAACAGCAGCTTGCCGCGCTGGGGCTGTAAAGGAGGCATGGCGTATGGCAATTTTTAAGGGCCGCGTGCGGGTGCGGGTACGGGTACAGCCGGTGGGGCTATACTCGAACAACGGCAAGGGCTGGCATGGCGGCAGCGATGAGGAAGGATTAGATAGCACCACCATCCTGATGCCTGATTATAAGGGCAAAAGCATTTCCGGGCGGGTTATTACAGCCCGCAAAAGTGGACATGTCCACAGGCAGCAAAAACGTGGGAATGGGGCTGGTATGTGTGCGTGGAGCTGGACGCGGGCCAGACGCCGGACGCGGTGAACTACCTGTATTTCTGCCACAACGCGCGGAATCTGGTATCCGTGGGCCAGCGGGTGAAAAGCGGCGACGCTGGCGGTGATGGGCAACACGGGCAACGCGGCGCTGGCAAGCCCGCCCTTTGCACACTGCCATTTTGAGGTGCGGGCCACGACCACCGGGGCGGGGGCTTGATCCCGCCGGCATACACTGGGCACCCCAACGCCGTGGCACATATGGTACAGCAATCAACGGGATGGAGGATGACAATATGAAGTTTCTGAAAGTGACGAGCGGCAAATGCGAGGTGTTCACCGCGCGCCGACGTGAAGGCGCGGTGGACAAGTCCTATAACGGCGGAAAGCTGACCTAGGAGTGTGCTACCCGGTGCAGGCCGAGGTGGGCAGCTCCGGCGGGTACAGCTGGGTTCGCATCTTCGTGGCGGGGGTGCAGCGTTACGCCGTGGTGCTGGCTGACCGCTGCCGATTGGTGACGCTCTCCCCGGGTGACGCGTTCGCGGCCTGCGTAGCGCAGGGAGATGCGGGCGGCGGCGCAGAGGAACTGAAATCCGAAGCGGCAAAACGCCCGCGCAGGTCGAACCGCCGCGCGGAAAGCGGACAAGCGCGCCGACGACAGAGACGCAACGCGCTGACCGGGCGGAAGCTGGGGAAAAAAAAACGCGCAGCAGGCGGGAGCATACCTGCAGCGTATTGAATCGGCCAAAACTGCGTTGGGGTGTAAGGCGATGGAGAACATCATCGTCGCTTATCACGGGCTGTCTCTGGTGGGCGTAGTGATTACCAATACGGCGGCCGCTCGGCGCACAGAGAACAAAATCACCACAGCGCAGGCTGTGACGGACACAAAGCTGGACGAGCTGACGCGGGAGGTGCAGGAGCACAACGGCTTTGCCCGGCGCATGCCCGTTGTGGAGGAACAAATCAAGGTCGCAAATCACCGTATCAGCGACCTTGAAAAAAATTGATGGAGGGTAAATAATTATGGATAACATGATTCGGGCTGGGCACCGTATGATGGCCATCACCGTGGAGGCTGCTATCTACGCCGGTACAGGCGTGAAAAAATCATCACCGCTGGACAACAAGTACATACCGGTCATCTGCGGCGGCGCTGGCCTTGTGCTGGGCCTTGGTGTTAGCCCTGTACGCGGGCATGCCGGGTTCCCGGCAACGGACCCCATCACGGCGGCGGCTGTCTGCGTGGTGTCCGGACTGCGGCCACGGGCATCAATCAGGCTGTGAAACAGCTTGGCAAAAACCGAATAGTATATGACGAAAACCCCCCGGTTCAGGATTTCTGGCCGGGGCTTTTTTATTTTATAGAAAACTGCCCCGCCCATGAATAACGGACGAGGGCAGCGTGCACCGCGCGAAGTGGGAAGCGCGGCTATGAGGATAGTATATCACAATAGTAGGATTTTGTCAGCTAAAATCCCGTTAAAGCTTTAATAACAAAGAGTGTAAGGATGCAAAATCTTCACAAAAATCGCATTTCAATATATGGTAATTTTTCCTGTGACTTTACTGTGACACTTCTGTGCCGAAAAATGGGTATCAATGCGTTACAGATATTATCACTTACGACATCAAAAAACCGCACTGTTAAGCCATTTTCGGCGGCACAGTGCGGTTTTTATTTGGTGGGGGCCCTCAGGGACTCGAACCCTATTAAAATGGCTCTAGAATCAGGAAAATCGGTGCTACTGTGACACCACTGTGCCAATGTTCAAAAGTCGGCGGCATTCAAAGCTGCGGCAGCCTCCATTCGTTTCTTTTTGTCCCGAAGCTCGGCGTATATATCCATCGTAGTCGAAAGTTGGGCGTGCCCGAGCAGCCCTTGCGCCGTCTTTTTCTGGGAGATCGGCCTCAAAGCACAACGTGGCAAATGCGTGCCGGAGTTGGTGTGGAGGACATCAATGCCGGTCCGGTTGAGCGATATCTGGAAAGCAGACACCCCAGCTTTTTTATATGTCATAGGAGCATCCGCCCCAAAGACAAAGCAATTATCTGCTTTCCGGTGAGGTTCTAAAACATCTCTCAAACGGTCGAGATAAATCACATCACGCTTCCCCCGCTTCTGTTTTAGGCTCCTTTGAAATTCCCATTGTTTTTTCCGGCATAGTATAACGACCGCCAAAACATGGATGATACCCGCTTCTTTCATCTATATCCTTCCATTGCAGCGCCAGCGCCTCACCGCGACGTAAGCCGGTATACAACAGAAAATAGAAAACAAGCCGTCGGGTGTATCCGCATTTTCTTTTATGATAGCAATTTCTTCTGCGTGGTCGGCATTGCGTACGCTTTGCTCTTGGCAACCCATCCGAACATGGACCAGCGTCGCGGGATTTGCCAAGAGATTATAAAATGCTCACACGCCCATGCAAAAAATCTCAGTAATTACGATAAGATGGTTTGCCACTTTTGGTCTTTCGGGCGTATCCCTATTTCCCAACCAATCCAACCATGCGCGCACTTGCGTAGTGGTAATGTCTTTTATAGGCGTGACACCGAAGCGTTCCACGGCCCGGCGCTTTGCCACGCGGTATCCTCCCACAGTGTTGGGAGACAGCCGCGATTCCTTATACGCCCACCACTCGTCTGCCATTTCCTCAAAGCTGGGGCCGCTTTCAGCCCTTTTGTTGGTAAGCCACCATCTTCTGTACTATTTCCCTCTCCGTCTTTCCCCGAAAAGCGACGCGCTTGCCGTTGATGGTGACTTTCTTCTCTTCGTACAGGCCGTCCGGCCTCTGATAGATTTTTCTTCTTCGCCAACTAAAAAACCTCTGATGCACTTTGACAAGCCTACACAAAGAGGTGTATAATCATGCTGTTGGGGGCAGATTTTACACCTTCCTGTGTAAACTGTTCTATATAAACGCTTCGGTGTTCCAGCACCGGGGCGTTTTTTTTTGCTGCGCCCTGGGCTTCGGCTCCGGGGCGTTTTTTTTTCATTTTCTCATTTTGAGAACGTAGTCGGATAGCAAAGCGGTTTTTGCTTCGTCGTGTGGGCCTCTACGACGCGATTCTAGCCGCTTTTTGCGGGTGGGTGGTATTCTTTATCGCCTTGAGGGGGAAACGCGCTTTTAAAGCCCCTCTGCGTGTGGCTATTGTGCTCGTTTTCACTCAAGTTTTTCAAACACCATTGTCGCTTGAATACGGTCTCCACCGCCAAAACCTTACTACCCCCGTTTGCTGTGTCTATCGTGTGGAGCCTGTAGCCTTAGCCATGCCGCTTGTTGATAACGCTTTCCAGTTCTGTAAGGTTTCCGGAACCAGTGCCGAACATTTTTTCTTTAAGCGTTACTTGCAAAACCACATAGTGATAGCTTTGTCCAGATGCCGTTGAATACGTTGATTCTTGCTTCCAGTTCTCCATAAACCCATAATAATTCCTCCCACAAATATAATTGAAATATACACGCAAAGGGTGCAAGGCGGATTGAATCACGTGAGGCGCCTCAAAATTCACACCCAAATTATCCTGATATATTGTATAAGCGCGCCAGATGAACGATGGCTCCACATTAAAATGCTCTGCAATTTCCCAAACAGAGAAACCGCACCGCATTTCTTCCACCAGTGCGGGCAGTGGTATGCGCTTTAGAATTGCCGCTTTGTCGGCTCTGTACTCGGCTTGTGCCTTTTCTTGGTATGGGCTGAACGGCATATAGAAAGCACCGGACATAAAATGTCCTTCTTCATGTATCAGGAGCTGTGACCTTTTCCCCGCTGGGTAGCAAAGCGGAACTATCAACAGCAACTATTCCGCCCCTTGCAAGGCACATACAAGCATTTTCCTGCAACGGACATTCCACAACGGCTACCCCCAGCGGCCGCAAAGTCAGCGCATACTGCCGCAGCGCTATTATACATAGACGTTTTCACTTCCATTTAGACCTGTTCAGCTCGGCCCTAAGTTTCATCAGCGTTTTGATATCCTCTATATCACCTGGGGTTAATTTTTTTCACGTCACCATAAAAGCCCACGAGTTCATCTTTTACAAGCCTCGTCCAGCTCGTTAGCTGCGGCGGGCTTTTCTTCGTTACCACAAAGTAGTCCACAGATACATTAAAAAAACAGCAATCTTAGTGAGATTATCCGTCTTTAAGGTCTTGATGTGCCAACATTATGCGACAAATAACGTCCCATAAACCGGACAGAAAGGAGATGATTTTTGAAACGATTACATTATGCTGACTGGAACGAAGTGCGAATCACTTTTTAACGGTGAAAGACATCGCGGATGTGCTGAACGTGTGCGATACGGTAGCGCTGAATCTGGTTCGCAGCGGGAAATCCCAGCCAAGAAGGTGGCGGGCCAATGGCGGATTTTGAAAACTGACCTTATGGCTTATCTTGGGGCAAAAGAAAATTTGTACGCATAGAAGGAGGGACCACGCATGGAAATTGAGATCAAAGTGAGCATCACGCCCCAGCAGTACATACGGCTGGACAACATGGCCCGCAGGATGCGCCGCCCGATGGACAAGGCGCTCGGCTGGATGGTGACACACCACATGGACAGCATCCTCGAAAACACGCACATCTCAGCGCCGGCAGGGCCGAAGCCAATCGACTGGGGTGCGATCGAATGACGGGCCTTAACAGCGTCGTATGGAACCCGACATCACATGGAATACCAACGCCGTTTACCGTGACCGTGAACTTGCAGGAGGGCTTAGAGGCTCGTGCGAAACGCGACGGCTTGGGAGCTGGTGTCCGGTCCAGCGAGCAGTGAGCCGCCGGAGGTTGTGACATGAGGGGAGAAGAGTATTCACCTTTGTGACACTTGTCGCTGCCGGATTGTATTGACAGCCTCATGTCCGCAGGCTGGATGTGATAAGACGGACGGAGGCTTCGGGTGCTTTGCACCATACGAAGAGTGTCCGCGCCGGCAGAAAAGACGTGTCAGGACGAAAGGCTGGTAAAAGACAAAATAAGCGACTGTTGCTACTTTTCAGGCGTTACCTCGCACCTGATCGGCAGCAAAATGGATTGAAATGTAGCTGTGGAAACCTGCCGTATTTACATGGCTGGGACAAATTGATGAAAAACTGGGTCACAGAGTTCCCAACATCTCTTTAAGATGGCAGTGCCAACGACCTGAGGGGCCTACTTGGAGGAGGAAATAGAAAAATGCAA
>VOFI01004066.1_pt1 | contig 20406 bp, 42 predicted proteins | sample 5384131 | NCBI WGS metagenome assembly VOFI01 (sample SAMN12384728, study PRJNA508395) | human gut metagenome | isolation source: healthy gut H | host: Homo sapiens
ACGGCAGTATCATTGAAATTGACGGCAAAAAATACGGCTGTGAACTGTTGGCACAGCAATACACGATGAGTCTCATATGTGGGGCCGTATCATGAACATAGATGTCACCACTTATACCGGTGAAGACGGAAAGCCTCTGATGTATGCCAGTCCTTCCAATCTGAGCCCAGCCAGCGAGGAATTCGAACAGCTGGTGGGGAACGGGTAAAAAATCAGAGAAGCGCACCCCAGCAGGGAGATGTCCCTGTTCCGGTGGATCTCGTAACTGTTCCGGCAGCGGACTTGACCCTGACATTTTCACAACAGCTGCCGCAGAATATCAGATTCGCGGCTGGCAGAGGCAAGAGGTATTCCCGAACAGGAGGTTCGATCCATCGTCAAGCGTTATACCAACCACCGTTTTCTGGGTATTTTCGGTGAAGAGACTGTCAATGTGCTAAAGAATTTGGCACTTGACGGCTGCTTGATATCATGAAGCCAGGGAGGAAAAAGTCATGATGAATAAAGTGACTGCCCGAAAACGGGAGATGCTTCCCCCTATCGCCACGAATCAGAACCAATGGAAACTGCTGCTTCATTTGTTTTATTCTTTGAGTGCTGAGCTTGGATGCAACCCAAAACTTTACCACACTGACGGCCCCTCTACGCTCTGGGTTTTATCCCCACTCTATCTTTCTGTGCGACAGTCTTGTGAACGACTACAGCGTTCCCCCGGCTGCCGTCATCTCACAGACTCTCAAACTTTCTTTTTGCGGAAGTGATGCAGGGAGCTCAGGAGACCGGGGAAATCCCTTCTTTTTTTTCTGATGGCAGCAAATTGATCATCACTGAAAAAAAGGATATTTCTGGCCGAGATTTTTTCGAGCAACTGGGAGATCTCTGCGTCCGCCTTGAGACGGACGACCCGGAGCTTTGACCGACCTGAGGGGAATGTCTGCGGCACCTGGACTATCGCAATGATTTTTGGCCATACGCCGAACGCGCCGTTTGAGACATCTTTTTCTTTGAGCGCAGAGCAGCAGGAACGGCTTTTGGCTGCTCTGCGACGGCATAAGCGCACCGGAATTTGATTACGTTCTGTCCGCCTTTCAGGAGGGACGCCTCAATTCCCTATTCTCTTGGGAGCTTTCTCTGCGGATGGCTTTGGATAAAGCACACGTTAAAATCTCTTATGAGGAGAACAACTTCCATATCACCCGCAGCGACGGCAGCCGGATCCTCTATGATTATGCAGGCGGCTCAGCAGCAGAAAAGCTATTTTTGAAAATTTTGTTTCCCGCTATTCCTTCCCGCCATTGACCTCCTGTCACGTTGCAGAAAGGAGGAGTCTCCCTTGCCTCAGATACGGGCCACTCCAGATGAAATCTTGCGAAAAATAGAGCAGAACGATGATACTCAACCCGGAGGAAAGCTGAAAATATTTTTGGATACGCCGCCGGTGTAGGGAAAACCTACGCTATGCTGGAAGCCGCGCACGCAGCCCTGGAACAAGGTGTCGACGTGGTAGCCGGCTATATCGAACCTCACACCCGCCCTCAGACATTGCGCCTGTTGGATGGATTGGAAACATTGCATACGCTGAACATTCCTTACAAGGGCATCACCCTTCACGAATTTGACCTGGATACCGCCATTTCACGCCATCCGCAGCTGATCCTAGTGGATGAGTTGGCCCACACCAACGCGGAAGGCTGCCGCCATCTCAAACGGTATCAGGATATCGAGGAACTCCTCAAGGCGGGAATCGACGTATACACCACGGTAAACGTTCAGCATCTGGAAAGCCTCAACGACATTGTCGCATCCATCACCGGGGTGGTGGTGCGCGAGGATTCCCGACCGGGTATTCGACAGCGCCGACCAGGTGGAGCTGGTAGATATCGAGCCAAAGGAACTTATCGCCCGCCTTACTGAAGGAAAAATCTACCGGCCGGAACAGGCACAAAAGCACTGGGCCATTTTTTCAGCACCGAAAAACCTGGTTGCCCTGCGGAAATTGCCCTGCGCAGGGCAGCGGACCGTGTAAAATCAGCGGGCGGCCGCCCTTCAGCCCTCTTCGGACAATGGGTATTATACGGAAGAACACATTCTGGTATGCCTCTCCTCTTCGCCCTCCAATGCAAAGATCATCCGCACGGCGGCCCGGATGGCTGCTGCGCTTCAAGGGGCCGGTTTACCGCACTGTTTGTGGAGACCTCCGCCTTTTCCGAGATGGGGGAGGAGGATTTGACACGGCTTCGCGCCAACCTGAAGCTTGCCCAGCAGATGGGCGCTACTATCGAAACAGTTTACGGCGATGATATCGCGTTTCAAATATCGGAATACTCCCGGTTATCCCGGGTATCGAAAATCGTGATCGGGAGAAGCAATACCAAAAGCCGTCTGCATCTTGTTAAGCAGCCCTTTCTGAAAGGCTTGCTTCTCTCTCCCCGAATCTGGACATCTATATTATTCCGGATCAATCCACGCCTCCTTTCAGTCCTGCCCGCCGCAAAAAAAAAAGCCTCGGTCTTAAACTGGGCCGATTTGCTCTGGTCCGTGCTTTTGCTGTCGGCTGCTACAGCCATGGGTTATGCTTTCCAGGCACTTGGATTCAGTGAAGCCAATATCATCACCATATACATTCTGGGCGTGCTTGGAACCGCTGTAATCACCTCCAGCCGCCTGTACAGCACCGTTTCCGCCCTCATCAGCGTTTTGGTGTTCAACTTCTTCTTTACTTATCCTGAATTCACTCTGAAGCGCCTATGACAAAGGATATCCGGTTACCTTTCTCATCATGTTTCTGGCAGCTTTCCTCACCGGTTCCTTAGCTGCCAAAATAAAAAAAAACAGGCTAAGCAGTCGGCACAGACGGCTTAGCCGCACCAAAGTTTTGCTGGACACCAACCAGCTGCTTCAGCGGGCCAGAGGGCCGGAGGAAATCGCCACTGCCACGGCCAGCCAGCTGTTGAGGCTGCTGAACCGGGATATTGTCCTTTATACTGCGGAGGACGGTTCGCTTTCCAAGCCTGCTGTGTTCCTCTGCGACACACCGCAGAACGAAGAGAACGTTTATCAATCCGACAATGAGCAGGCAGTTGCGCAATGGGTCTTTAAAAACAACAAGCACGCCGGCGCCTCCACCAACACCCTGCATGGGGCCCATTGTCTGTACCTGGCTATCCGCGGGGCGGAAGGCGTATATGGCGTCGTGGGAATCGCGATGGAAAAGGAAGGGCTGGATACCTTTGAAAACAACCTGGTTCTCTCCATGCTGGGAGAATGCGCCCTGGCCCTGGAACGGTGGGTTCTGAGCAAAAAAAAAAGGAAGAGGCCGCCATGCAGGCTCAAAAATGAAAAGCTGCGGGCCAATCTCTTGCGGTCCATCTCCCATGACCTGCGCACGCCGCTGACCAGCATTTCCGGTAATGCCGGCGTCTTGCTCAACAACGCCCAAGTCTTGTGCGAGAAGAAAAGGGCCGACCTTTACCAGGATATCTACGACGATTCCATGTGGCTGATCAATCTGGTTGAGAACCTGCTTTCCGTCACCAGGATTGAGGACGGCACAATGCACCTGAACCTGGAGACAGAACTGGTGGAAGAAGTGGTCAACGAAGCGCTTCGGCACCTCAACCGGCACAGTGGGGAGCACCATATCCGGGTGGAGCACCAGGAAGAATTCCTGATGGCCAGAATGGACGCACGGCTTATCATACAGGTGATCATCAATATTGTGGACAATGCCGTCAAAAATACACTCCTGTAGGGTCTGAAGTGGTGCTTACCACCAAAAATCCGGCAGTGACGCTCTGATTGAAATCGCGGACAATGGTCCCGGTCTTCCAGATGAAGCCAAAGAAAGAGTATTTGATATGTTCTATACATGGAACCCGGGCGCTGCCGACAGCCGCCGGGGACTGGGGCTTGACTGGCCTTGTGTAAATCCATCGTCAGCGCTCACGGGGGCGTCATAACGGCACGGGATAATCCGCCCCACGGGACCGTCTTCAGCTTCACCCTGCCCTTGGAGGAGGTTAAATTACATGAATAAACCTATGATTCTTGTAGTAGAGGATGATCATGCCGTAAGGAATCTCATCACCACCACTCTGGAATTAAAGCAATATAAGTTTCACACAGCGGAAACCGGAGGCCAGGCTGTGCTGGAAACTGCCTCACAAAAACCCGACATCATTCTGCTGGATCTAGGCCTGCCCGACCTGGATGGCGTAGAGGTAATCCGCAAGGTGCGGTCCTGGTCCAATGTCCCTATCATCGTCATCAGCGCTCGAAACGATGATCATGATAAGATAGAGGCGCTGGATGCCGGCGCTGACGATTATCTGACAAACCATTTTCCGTGGACGAGCTTCTGGCCCGCCTGCGCGTCACCCTGCGGCGGCTTTCCTATATACAAAACAGCCATCCCGCTGAAGAATCCGTCTTCGTAAACGGGGACCTAAAAAATCGACTACACCTCCGGCTGTGTTTTCGTGGAAGACAGAGAACTGCATCTGACACCCATCGAATATAAGCTGCTCTGTCTGCTGGCTAAAAAACGTCGGGAAAGTGCTGACCCATACATACCTCCTTCGAGAAGTATGGGGCAGCGTCCTGAAACGGACATTGCCTCTCTGCGGGTGTTCATGGCAACGCTGCGTAAAAAGATTGAAACAGACACTGTACACCCCAAGTACATTCAGACTCACGTAGGCGTGGGCTATCGGATGATTCAGGTGAGCGACAGTCTCTGTCTCATAACCCCCCTAGACAAAGGGGGCTACCTACTCATGAAAACAAGGCCAGACAACCGCTCCGGCAGTTGTCTGGCCTTGTCTATCCGTGTCATAGAGCTGTGCAAACTTCAGGAGCATCCTGCGCTGCCGTCACACCGCGGATTTGCGCAGGATGCGGTGGTAGGCCGGTTCTCCCTGAGCCGGCTGTGTAACAGGCTCCAACAGCCCGTCCTGAACAAACTGCTCTATGCGTAAAGCCACCCAGGCATCTCCCTATGCCAAGGCGGTATTTTCCCAGCACTCTGCCCACAACCTGCGCTTCCATAAACTCTCCGCTCTCATGGGCTAATTCACGTAGGATAACAAAGTCATACAGCGACTCAGGACGCTTACCAAGCGGCCGTTCAGCACTGCCCGAAGCGGTGCGTTTTTCAGCCTGCAGTTCTCTCCATTGATCTGCCAATACCCGGGCCACGGCACTGGACAGTTTTTTTTCCCATGATCCGCCAATTTCCCCCATTGATGAGGTTCCACCTCGCCCCAGCCGGTATATTGAACTGCAATTGAGCCCGATCTTTCCTCAAAATCAGGAAGAGTTACAATTGTAATCTCCAGATTGTCAAACCCAAAGGCCCTCAACTGTTCCATAATCCAGCAAAGGCCACATGCCTCATCGGGATTGCCGCTGGCCCAGATACAGCGGTTCTCCCCTTCCGACGCGCTCCCGCAGCGCACGGAAAGGCTGCTGCGGGAGGTTTCCCAGCAGCCCAGCCTTTCCGCGGCGCTTCTTTCCCATATCTGGATAAGTGCCCATCAGCTGGGAAACTGCGGCCTCCCGCTTTGGACCGATTCCTTCCTCCTGAATATCGCCTACGCTCAAAGCCAAGGAAAAAGCCCAAAACATCCCTCCGGCTGCCCTCCAGCGGAATTGCCTGTGTCCAATTGCGACGCTCCTGTTCTTCTGCTTCCCGCTGTGCTTTTTGAGCTTCGCGCTTCTGTCGGCTTCCTGCCGTCGCTGCGGAGGATGGATACACGACAGCGCCGCCCACATGCGCTTCCCCCGCCCCATCGCAACCGACAGGCTTCCGGCAGCGCTGTCGGAAAATACCACTTCCAACACTGTTTTTCACCTCTCTAAGAATCACTTGAAGTCAGAACTCTATCCCCGCTGACCGTATTTTCCCTTTCGGTAAATCCTGCAGTAAGCCTAAGCTTCCCCCGCGCCAGCCCTTACAAACGTCCACCCCTCCAGAGCACCGAATAACGCTCCAATTCCGGAATTGTCAAGCATCCAGCAGTACAGCTACACCACCGGGGAAAAACTCCACCGATTCCGCCATGATCATCGACGCTATGGACATTCTCTACTCCGGTAAGGTGGACGGCTTCTGCCTGGTGTCCTCGGACAGCGACTTCACCCGGCTGGCCGCCCGGCTGCGGGAGTCCGGCATGACGGTGATCGGCATGGGCGAGAGCAAGACCCTAACTCCTTTATCGCGGCCTGCAACAAGTTCAAATACCTGGACATCCTCTCCGCCGCCGACGAGGAGGAGCCGGAGGAGACCCCGCCCCCAGCCGGAGCCCGCCAAGAAAAGCGGCCCCCAGAAAAAGGCCCCCAGAAGAAGGCGGCCGCGGCGAAAAAGGCCAAGGAGGAGCCCAAGCCTGAAAAGGAGCAGAAGGCCGAGCCCAAGCGCCAGCAGCAGGAGGAGATTGAGGAGCCCCGCACCAGCCTGCGCACCATCCGCCGGGCCCTGCGGACCATCGTTCGGGAGAACTCTGACGAGGATGACTGGATCATCATTGGGAAGATCGGCAACCTGCTGGACAAGCGCTACACGGACTTTGACGTGCGCAATTTTGGCTTTTCCAAGTTGACCGCCCTTTTTAGAGAGCCTGGACATGTTTGAGATCCGGGACATGAAGAAGGATGGGAACTCCTCCCCCAGAAATATGTGCGGCTGAAATAAGAGCTTTTTACGGCGTGGGCGCGGTGCACTGCGCCCTTTTTCTTTTTACAGCACCTTTTCAAAGGCCAGGCGCTCTCCCCCGTCCTCCAGGTAGATGACGCCCCGGTAGGACAGGCCGTTTTTCTCCATGACACGCTGCATGATTTTGTTCTCCTGTGGGTGTCCCCCCGCAGGCAGGGCAGGCCCCGCTCTGGCCTGGCGCTCCAGCTCTTGGAAGAACAGGGACGGGACCCTTTCCCCCCTTGCAGGCGCCGGACACGGCAATGCGGTGGAGGAAGGCGTACCCGGGGCCTCTGTGCCCCAGGCGCCTTCATAGATGATGTCGTAGGTGGGCTCCCGGCCCAGGCCCAGGCAGGCGGTGGCCGCCACTTGGCCCCCTTCCTCCAGGACCCAGCTCTCCCCCGGCCCACATCCGCCAGGAAGGTCTCCCGATTGGGGTAGCCATCCTGCCACTGGTCGATGCCCTGGGCGGCCAAAAAGGCCTGGGCCTCCCGGTACAGGGCCAGAACGGCGTCCCCATCTGTCAGCGCGGCTTTCCGCAGCTTCATGGCAGCTTCTCCCCTTCTTTACACAGATTCCCATTTATGATAGCAAGTTTCTCTTGTCTTTTCAAGGGACTTCCAGTATAATGAGAGCACAGGCGCACAACCGGGCAAAGTTCCCTGTGCGGCTTCCTCTTGTTTTTTTTGAACAGGTTCTGGTATAATAAAAAAACGGGCGCGGCGCAAGCCGCTTTCCGTTACAAGGCGCGTGTTTTGCGGCCACAGCTTTTTCAAGGGTGGAACACGGTATTATATGGGAGCGGGCAGGTCTGCGCGGCGGGACGCCGCGAACCATGTCAGGCGGGGAACCGAGCAGCATTAAGCGGATGTTCCCGGGCGATGCAGGTCGCCTGTCCGTTCCCACATATGGCACCGGGCTTCTGCCCTGTGTTTTATACGGTTTCTTTTTCAGGGAAAGTGAGGCTGCCCCATGTACAAGGTGCTCTACCGGAAATACCGCCCCCAGTTCTTTGCCGACGTGGTGGGCCAGCCCCAGGTCACCGTCACCCTGAAAAAACGAGCTCATGCGGGGCATTTCCCACGCTTATCTGTTCACCGGCTCCCGCGGAACGGGCAAGACCTCCTGCGCCAAAATTCTGGCCCAAGCGGTGAATTGCCTGCACCCCAAAGACGGGACCCCTGCGGCGAATGCGAGATCTGCAGGGCTTGGAGAACGGCTCTATTCTAGATGTGGTGGAGATTGACGCCGCCAGCAACAACGGCGTAGACAGCATCCGTTCCCTCATTGAGGAAGTCAACTTCACCCCGGCCACGGCAAAATACCGGGTGTACATCATCGACGAGGTCCACATGCTGTCTGTAGCGGCCTTTAACGCCCTGCTGAAAACCTTGGAAGAAACCGCCTCCCCACGTCATTTTCATTCTGGCTACCACGGAGGTTCATAAACTGCTTCCCACCATTCTGTCCCGGTGCCAGCGGTTTGACTTCAAGCGTATCTCTCCTGAGCAATTGCAGACCGTCTGGAATTTGTCTGCAGGGGGAGGGTGCGGAGATTGACCGGGAAGCGGCGCTGCTCGTTGCCCGTATTGCGGACGGCGCCCTCCGGGACGCCCTCTCCCTGCTGGACCAATGCTGGGCAGGGACAGGCATGTGACCCTGGAGGTCGTCAACCAAACGGCTGGTGTGGCAGCCCGGGACTATCTGTCCGCCCTGGCCCAGGACATTGTGGGGCAGAACGCCGCCCACGCCCTGGAGCCACTCTGGACAGCCTGCACCGGGAGTCCAAGGACATGACCCGGCTGTGCCAGGAGCTGGCGGAGTACTTTCGGGGGCTGATGCTCATTAAAACCATGAAGGACGCCTCCCGGCCTGGTGCTGTGCTCCTCCCAGGAGCTGGAGGTGATGACCGGGCAGGCGCTGACCCTAAGCCTTTCCACCATCCTCCACGGGCTGGACACCTTTGAGGAACCCTGCAACCGAATGCGCTATGCCAACCAGCGGGCAGAGCTGGAGATGGCGTTTCGTGCGGCTGTGCTCCCTGAACTGGACACCACGCCCTGAGGCCCTTCTGCCGCTTAGAGGCCTTGGCGAATGGGGCGCCCCGGCGGTGGCGGCCCGGCGAAAAACAAGAGGCGCCTGTCCCAGCGGCCGTTCGCCGCTGGGCGGAGCTGCCGTGGCGCGGGAACCGTTGAGGATCCCGTTGGGAGGAACCCCTGGCCTACGCCCCAGCCCCGCATGGAAGAGAATCCGCCCCAGGGGCCAGGCCCCGCCGCCCAAGCAAGAGAGGCCTTCCACGCTCCCGCAAGCGGTCCCCGAGATGTGGCCGCCCTCTCGGCAGTAGCCCAGCGGTTCCGGGATTGGCCGGAGATCCTGCAGCGCATCCGCGGGGACACCAAGAGCGTGGCCATGGCCTTTGCCGGGTCCGCGGCTTATGTAAACGGGGAGTACATGCTCATCGACGCCCCGGAGCTGGCCTTTGAGCTGCTCAAGCGGCCGGAACAGCGGGACAGGATGCGGGAAGCCATCCGTCAGGTGACAGGCCGGGTGTACCGCCTGGGCCCTTACCGCCGCCGGGCCAAGGAGGACGCCCAAGAGGGCGGGGCCGACCCCTGGCCGAGCTGGAACGCCGTGCGCAGGGAGCAGGGCGTGGACCTGCGGATCGAGGCTTCCCAGCAGCCCTCCGGCTGGAGCCCGAAGAGGGGCCCCCGCCCTTAACAACGCGGAGATCCCCTTTTGAGCCATTGAAAAGAGGTCCCTATATACCAAAAAACACAGCGGCATTACGCCGGAAAGGAAGATCGGAATATGAAAGCAAGACTGCCCCAGGGCTACGGCGGAGGCGGCGCCTCCAATCTGCAGCAGCTGGCCCGCCAGGCCCAGAAAATGCAGGAGCAAATGGAAGCTGTCTCCAACGAGCTGGAGGAAAAAGAATACTCGGCCACCTCTGGCGGCGACGCGGTGAGAGCCACCGTCACCGGCAAGATGGAAGTGAAATCCGTGGAGATCAAGCCCGAGGTCATCGACCCCGAGGACGCGGAGATGCTGGGCGACCTGGTGACCGCCGCTGTCAACGAGGCGCTGCGGGCCGCTTCCCAGGAAAAAGAGGAGCGCATGACCGCCATCTCCGGCGGGATGAACATTCCGGGGCTTTTCTGAGATGGCCGGCGGGTATCATGTGCCTCCCCTGGAGGTGCTGGTGGAACGGTTTGAAAGCCTGCCTGGCATTGGGCACAAGTCGGCCCAGCGTTTGGCCTATTATGTGCTGGACATGACCCAGGAGGAGGCCCAAAGCTTTGCCCAGGCCATTCTGGACGCCCACGAGAAAATCCACACCTGCAAGGTCTGCTGCAATTTGACAGACGATGAGCTGTGCCCTGTCTGCCGCAGCGACAGCCGGGACAAGAGCTTGATCTGTGTGGTGGAGGAGCCCAAGGACGTGTTCGCTTTGGAGAGGGCCGGGAGTACAACGGCCTGTACCATGTGCTGCACGGGGCCATTTCCCCCCTTTCCGGGGTGGGGCCGGACCAGCTGAAAATCAAGGAGCTGTTGGCCCGCATGGACAGCCATGTGGAAGAGGTCATCATGGCCACCAACCCCACGGTAGAGGGGAGGCCACTGCCATGTACCTTTCCCGGCTGCTCAAACCGCTGGGCATTAAAGTGACCCGGCTTGCCTACGGCATACCGGTCGGCGGCGATCTGGAATACGCCGACGAAGTGACATTGCAGCGGGCCATGGAGGGCCGCCAGGAACTGTAACAGAACCATTTGAAGGCAGAACAGCAAAGGCGCTGGGGATTTTTCCCGGTGCCTTTTTCATTGACCGTCCTATTTTTTCGGACTGTGCACAGCGGCGCCTCCCTGAAAGAGTGGGGCTGGGGAGAAAAAAGCAGATCTTCCTCCTGCTTTTTTCTGGTCATGGAGGGGTTTTTCTGGTATACTTATATCATATAGGGACTGCGGGCCCTTGCGCGCGGGCATTTTCCATCCCTGAGAATACGTCCTAACTTTACAATTCCCCGGGTCAGCGGGGCAAAATCCTATGAAAGCGAAGTGTAGCGATGCGCAAAAATCTAAAAGCAAAAACTTTGGAATCTTTATCCTCCGTCATGCCCATCACAGCCATTGTGCTGCTGTTGAGCTTTTTACCCTGGCCCCCGAAATGCCAGTGGGCACCCTGGTGACGTTCCTGCTGGGGGCCATTCTGCTCATTGTGGGCATGGGGCTGTTCTCTGGGCGCCGATATGGCGATGATGCCTATGGGAGACGGCGTAGGCGGCGAGGTGGTCCGGATGGGGAAGCGCTCTATCTGGCCCATTCTTCCCATTGTCTTCTTGATTGGCGCCTTCATCACCATGGCAGAGCCGGACCTCCAGGTGCTGGCAAACCAAGTGCCCGCTGTGCCCGACATGGTCATCATCCTCACCGTGGCCGCGGGGGTGGGCGTGTTTCTGGTGGTCTCTGTGGTAAACACCCTAAAGGAGAAATTCTCCCTTAACAGCCTGCTGATGGCGTTCTACATTCTTGTCTTTCTTCTGGCCCTTTTTGTCCCAAGGAGTTTTTAGCCGTGGCCTTTGATGCCGGCGGCGTCACCCAGGGCCCATCACTGTGCCCTTTATCATGGCCCTGGGTATTGGCGTGGCTTCTGCCCACAGCAGCGGCAGGCAGGCAGAGGACAGCAGCTTTGGCATGGTGGCTTTGTGCAGCATTGGCCCCATTCTGGCGGTGCTCATCATGGGGCTGTGCCTCAGCGGCACAGAGATCTCTTACACGCCCTTTACGGTAACCGATACCTTCACCACCCGGGAGGCCGGGATGCAGTTTCTGGAGGGCTTCCCGGAATATATGAGCGAGGTGGCGCTGGGCCTGCTGCCGGTGGTGGTTTTCTTTGCGCTTTTCAAATTTTTTCCCTTCACTTGAAAAAAGACGCCCTCATCCGCCTTTTGGTGGGTGTTGCCTACACCTATGTGGGGCTGGTGCTGTTCCTCACCGGCGTGAATGTGGGCTTTATGCCTACGGGCAACTACTTGGGAAGCACGATTGCGGAGCTGCCCTACAACTGGGTGCTCATTCCCATCGGCATGGTGGTGGGCTACTTTATTGTGGCGGCAGAGCCCGCGGTCCATGTGCTGAACAAACAGGTGGAAAATGTGACCGGCGGCGCCATTCCCCAGCGCGCCATGAATCTGAGCTCTCCATCGGCGTGGCCCTCTCTGTGGGATTGGCCATGACCCCGCGTGCTCACGGGCATTTCCATTCTGTGGTTTCTGGTGCCGGGCTATGCCATTGCCCTGCTCCTCTCCCGCAAGGTCCCCAAGATTTTACGGCCATCGCCTTTGACTCCGGCGGCGTGGCCAGCGGCCCGATGACAGCCACCTTCCTGCTGCCCTTTCTCCATGGGCGCCTGCAGCGCCCTGGGCGGCAATGTGCTGACAGACGCTTTCGGCATTGTGGCCATGGTGGCCATGACGCCCCTGGTCACCATTCAATGCCTGGGCGCCGTCTATCAACGGAAGCTGCGCCGCACGGTGGAGGTCACCGCGGCGGAGATTTCCACCATGTCCTCGGAGGACATCATCGAGTTTGACGACGTATAAGGAGGCTGCCTGTGGAACATTTTAAACTGATTATCACCATTGTGGACCGGGGCAAGGGCACCAAGGCTGTGGACCTGTACCGCTCTCACCACCTTCACTTTGACTTTGCCTGCCTGGGGGGCGGGCACAGCCAGCTCGAAGATTTTAAACTACTTCGGCCTGGACGAAACCGCCAAGGAGCTGGTTTGGACGCTGGCCCCCGCCAGCCGCATTCCGCCCCCTGCTGCCCGAAGTGCACCGGGTGCTGGACTTATCCACCCCGGGCAGGGGCATTCTGTTCACCATCCCCCTCTCTGGCATCAGCGCCCAAATTCCCCAAGTGCTTTTGAAGCCGGAATATGAAAAAGGAGGAACCGACCATGGAAGAAGCCAAGAAAACCGGCCACCCCTATCAGCTGGTGCTGACCATTGTCAACCGGGGCAGCTCCGACCAAGTGATGGAGGCCGCCCGCAGCGCCGGGGCCCGGGGCGGCACGGTTATTTATGCCCGCCGTGTGGGCTATGAGGACGTACAGAATATGCTGGGCTTCACCCTGCAGCCGGAAAAGGAGATTGTGGCCATTCTTGTGCCCACAGCCCAAAAGCTGCCGGTGATGCAGGCTATCAACCGGGAGGCCGGCCTGAAAACCGACTGCCGGGGCGTTCTCTTTTCTCTGCCCGTGGATGACATCATGGGGCTGCAGGAGCTCTCCTGAGCCCTGGAAAAGCATAAAAAGCGGCCCGTCCCCTGGATTAGGGGAACGGGCCGCTTTTCACTGTGTCATCAGGCGTGCTTAGAACACCCAGGCGTTGCCGGACTCGCCGTCCTCGTCCTCAGGCGTGGCCCCTTGGAACTGGAACCGGGGCTTGTACTGCTGCACCAAGGGCAGCAGCTCATCCTGCATATTTTCGTTGACATAGCAGGTGTTGTCGAAAACCATGGTCAGCATTTTGCCATCTTTGCAGGGCTCCCAGCGGGGCAGCCCCTCCACATTGGGGTCACCGGTCTTGGCGAAGTTCACGAAGGCCCCGCACATGACCCGCTCCAGCTCTTCCCAGCCCGGCTGGTGGCAAATGGGGATGAGCTGTGCGTTGTGGAAGAAATAGGGGATATCCGCGCAGTGCCAAGCTGCCCGGCCGCCGTCGCAATCGAAGATCTTGGCGAACATGTAATTGTAGACGGGAGCGCTGGCCTCCGCGGCCTTCTTCTTCACATACTCCACCGTATCCGCCAGGAAGAAATTCTCCAAGTCTGTGGCGTAGATGACCGGCGTATTGGGGTAGACCTTGCGGAACGCGTCCAAAATCTTCTGGCCTCCCTCTTCCCCATAGTACTCCTTCACCAGGCGCTCCTGCTCTTCCACAGGAGCTGAGACCGCTCGCCGTAATCCTGCACCTCGCCGAACTCCGCAATGACGGTGCCCACCATGGTGGGGATCTTCAGCGAAGCAGGGCTGAAACCGCCATGGAGGGGATCGCTGGTATAGTACTCGTTGGGCATGGGGACCAGTTGATCTGCTTGCCCTGGGCTTCCAAAGCCTTTGTGGCCTGGTTCACCGCCCAGATAAACTGGGGCACCGGCACCTTTTCCAGCTTCTCCACATCATTTTTTTCCTCAATGCGCAGGTTCTTCAAAACCTCCAGAACCAGCTCTTTGGGGGTACAGGTGGAGACAAAGTCATCTTTCACCACGCCGGACATGACGATCATCTTGTGGAACAGGCCCTCTGCCTCGGGGATCTGTCCCAGCACGGTCACCTTCATGCCGCCGCCGGACTGGCCGAAGATGGTCACATTGTCCGGGTCTCCGCCAAAGCATGATGTTGTCCCGCACCCAGCGGAGAGCCTCCACCAGGTCGGCCATGCCCACGTTCACAGAGTTCTTATATTTCTCCCCCCAAAATCGGAAAGATCCAGATAGCCAAAGGCGTTCAGGCGGTGGTTTACCGTGACCACCACCACGTCATCCAGCTTGGCCATATTGAAGCCGTCGTAGCAGACCTGCTCGATGGAAGAGCCAGAGGAAAAGCCGCCGCCGTGAATCCAGAACAGCACAGGCTTGGCGCTGGGGTCACAGCTGGAGGTCCAGATGTTCAAATACTGGCAGTGCTCGGAAGAGGGCCAGAACCGGTGGGGATCATCACCTCCCCGGTGGGGCCGGGGCTCATAGAGCACAGGGCAAATCATACCGTAGCTGCCCGCATCCCGCACGCCTTCCCAGGCGGGGACGGGCTCAGGCATTTGAAACGCTTGGCTTTGGCGTAGCGGATGCCAAAGAAGTGGTCCACACCGTTGTAATGGAAGCCCCGCAGCTTCCCCTTGGGGGTGGAAACAATGGGGGATGTCTTCGTCATGGAAAATTCGTTCATTGGAACCTTATACCTCCCATTTAAAAAATTCTAATTGTATTCTACTACGCCATCGCCTCTCTTTCAATAGTTTCATCTGCAATTTTTTCAATAAATCATATGAAAACCATGACTTTTTGAGATACACGCACAAAAAGCTCCCCAGGGTAACCCTGAGGGAGCTTTTCGTTCTTTCCGTCTATTGGGCGGCGCTTTCTTCCAACTCCTCCAGAGAGGGAATGGAGGTCTGCGCCCCCCGCCCGACACCACGATGTCCGATACGCTTGGGGAGGCAAAGCGGGCCGCCTCTTCCAGGTCTTTCCCCTGGGAGAGGGCCACCGCCAGGGCGCCCATATAGCTATCCCCGGCTGCCGTGGTATCCACCACCTTTACCGTGCTGTCCGCGGGGATGCGGGCCTCTGTTCCATCCTCTCGCAGCAGGTAGGAACCCGCCCCGCCCAAGGTGACCAACACGTTTTTCACTCCACGGGCCTGCAGGGAAAGGGCGTCCTCCCGCAGGCGGGCCGGGTCATGGGGCCGGCCAGTCAGGATGGATAGCTCTGTCTCATTGGGCTTGATGAGGTACAGGCTTTGCAGCAGTTCCTCTGGCAGGCCGGGCACGGGTGCGGGGTCCAGAATGACCTTTTTCCCCAGGCGGGACGCCTCTTTTGCGGCGTACACCACGGTTTCCAGGGGAATCTCCAGCTGGAAGACCACATAGTCGCAGGCCTCCAGCAGGTCCAGGTGCTGTTGGACATACGCGGGGTCACTTGGCTGTTGGCCCCCGGCAGCACCAGGATGCTGTTGTCCCCCATGGGGCAGCACGGTGATGACCGCCATGCCGGTGGGCTGATCCTGCGATTCCTTCAAGGCGGACACATCCACCCCACCTTGCTCAGGTTCTGCTTGAGCCGCTGGCCGTGAAGGTCGGCCCTACAGCGCCCAGCATGGCGGCGCAGCCTCCCAGCCTGCCCATGGCATAGGCCTGGTTTGCTCCCTTTCCCCCGGGGACCAGCCGCAGATCTTGGGCCAGCATCGTCTCTCCCACTGCCAGGGGATGGGGCACGTTGGTGACGAAATCCATGTTCAGGCTTCCGATGACCAGCAGCTTTTTCATAATTCCTCGCAGCTCCTTATCTTCCAATCCTTGGTACAGGCAGTGGTGCCCCGCTGCACGGCACACCCGCGCATCCATGCTCCAGGGGCTGGGGGTCCTCCCACTCCAGAAGCTTGTTCCCATCCACCCCCCAGCGTGACGGTGTTTCCCTTCACGGAGAGGGTTAAACGGTACTCCTTTCCCAGGGGAAGCTGGCCTCTTCCGCCACCTGATAGCCGTTCTGGTTCTTCAGAAGGGCTGCTTTTCCCGAGCCATAGAAGCCGGCGGCATAGCTGCGCAGTAGCTCCCTGCACCCGGGCCTGCAGCAGGTGCACCTCGCCTGTGACAGGGCGCAGCGTGCAGGAAAGGCTGTAATCTTCCCACAAGTGATGGCCCGTATACATCTCCCCAAAGTCGGCGCAGGAAAGGCTGAGCCAGGGCCCGTCCAGATAGGTGTGGCCCTTCAGCCGCCCAAACTGGGGAACGTCCTGGTGGAGGCCGGTCCAGCAATTCATCTCCATGCGGGAGAAGTCCAGGCAGTAATCCGGTGCGCCGTCCACATACAGGTCATCCAGGTACGCGCACAGATCCCCCTGGCCGAAGCCGCTGGAGGTGCCGCAGAGGATGACGCCCACCTCTTGGATATACCCTTCCTGGCCTGCGGGAATGGGGAGGGCCAGCTCATGCCACTGCCCATCCGCCGGGACCTTTTCCCCGCGGAACACTTCTCCGGTGGCGCCGTTTTGGCATAGAGCCGGACAAAGGCATCCAAGTTCCCGCAGGGCTGGGGCAGCACACTGAGGTGCAGGGTCTGGCCGGGGTACACCAGGGGCGCGAAGAAGGGGTCATAGCGGGAGTCGCTGAAGTCCTCCGCGCTGTAATAGGTCTGCTTGTAGAAGAAGGCCTCTTCCCCGGCCCCCAGGCCGGCGGCGGTGACCTTCAAGGAGCGGCTCCCGTATGGGCCTGCTCCTCCCCGTATTGCGAATGTGGCACAGGGCATCGCCCCGGCTGTGGATGGCGTGGGTGCTGCCGGGGAACTCGAAATGGCAGCTCTCCAGGCCCTCTCCCAGCAGCTTGTCCCAGGGGCGCAGGGGGGTCTCCCCCGCCAAGCGGTAGGCCATCTTGGCAAAGTAGGCAGCCCCATAGGGCACGTCCATGGCATTGAGAGAGGGCACCGCGCTGGAACAAGCCAGGAAATCGTTGATGGGCGCCCGCCACTTGTCATAGTCGATGCCTTCCAGGCCGCAATGCACACCCATGATGCAGCCCACATTGCCCCCGTTGCAGTCCGTATCCCAGCCGCACATGTTGCAGATGCACAGGGTCTTGGCAAAGTCCCCGCCGCCATAGAGCATGGAGAGGATCATCACCGCGGCATTGGGGATGATATGGCAGTTGCCGGGATATTTGTCATAGCCGAAGTTGTCGTGGACATACCGGAAGCACTCCCGCCAATTGTCCGGATGCTCCCGGTAGAAGGCGGTGACGGCACGGACCACCCGGGCGTATTCACAGTCTGGGGGGATGTAGTGCAAGGCCTTTCCAGGACAGCCTCAGGTTGGGCTCCACAAAGGCCAGGCTGATGGCGCAGGCCACATAAGACGCCGCCCCACACGCCGTTGCCGCCGTGGGTGACGCTGGCGGCTTTTTTTCCGCCTTAAGCGGGCCGCCTGCTCTGGGTTGCCGGGGATACCAGGCCCCAGGGGTCGATGAAGATTTGCCCGCCGTCTGCTCCGCCATGGTGGAGCCGTTTGCTCCACACTGCCGCTGCGGGGCGCGGGAATGCCGTTGCGCAGGTTCAGATAAGCCGTGTGTTCGGTGGACACGCCATAGCCGCCCCACCAGAAAATCCGTGCTCATAGGGGCGTAGTTCAACAGGGCATCGGCCACATCCTGGGCGGAAAAGCTCCGCAGGTCGCTTGCAGTCCTCAGAGAGCGGATGAAGAACATGGGTCCGTTGCTGTCATCATCCGCGGCGAAGTTTTTGTACTGGGCGGGATACTCCCACAGCTCCCAAACACGTTCTGGATGCGCTCGTAGGACCAGCCCTCCACCAGCGGCGCCCAGCCGGATGCCGATGACCTTTCCCAGCCAGCCGGAATAGACGCGTTCCATGTAATTTTCTGGCAGTTTCACAGTTGTCTCTCCTTTCAGAAAATCAATCTTTAATACCGCTCATCACAATGCCCTGTACAAAAGTACTTCTGGGCGAAGATGGCCACCACCAAGATGGGCAGCATGGTGATGAGAGCCCCGGCCATCATCTGATTCCACTGGGTCACATACGTCCCCTGGAACTTTGCCAGGCCCATGGAAAGGGTCCAGTTTTCCCTGGCTGTTCAAAAGATCAGCGGCCGCAGGAAATCGTTCCAGGTGTTCATAAAGGTAAAGATGACCACCAGCGTCATCAGAGCGGGCTTGGAATTCTTAATGATAATCTCCAAAAGATGCGCGGATAGCTGCAGCCGTCAATCATGGCCGCCTCTTCCAGCTCTCGGGGGCAGCGTTAAGAAGAACTGCCGCAGAAGGAAGGTGCCAAAGGCATTGAAAATGCCAATGACAATCAGGGACCAGATGTTGTCGATCAAGCCCAGCACTTTGATAATCTGGAACTGAGGGATCATCACCACCTGGAAGGGAATCATCATCGTGCCCAGGTAGATAATAAAAAAATTAAGTTTCTTCCTTTAAACCTTAATCTAGCAAAAAGCATAGGCCGCCAAAGAGCAGGTTATCAGCTGGCCCCTAAGATAGTTACTACTGTGATAACAGCTGTGTTGACAAAATAGGTAACCCAAGGAGCCTGTTCGAACATATACACATAGTTTTCCCAAGCCACATCCTTAGGGGAATCCAATAGGGAGGCACAGCAAACAGCTCGTCCATGTTCTTTAGGGAGCTGGAAATCATCCACAAAAATGGGATCAGCATGGTGAGGGAGCAGAGGATCAGCACCACATGGGTGAGCGCGCGGAAAGCGATCTTTTTCCCTTGCCTTTGCGTACTGCGGTTTGTTCCATTCTTGTCCCCCTCCTCTCACAGGCTGTTCTTTTCGCTGACCTTCAGCTGGATAATGCTGGCCACGAAAATAATGATGAACAGGATATAGGCCATGGCAGAAGCATAGCCCCTGCTTAAAGTACTGGAAAGCGTTCATGTACACCAGGTAGCTCACCACCTGCGTGGCTGTGCCCGGGCCGCCCTTGGTCATGATGTAGATTTGGTCGAACGCCTGGAAGGAGTTGATCATGCTGATAATCATGACAAACATGACTGTGGGCTTGAGCATGGGCAGGGTGATGCGGAAGAACTTCTGCACCACGTTGGCCCCATCAATATCCGCCGCCTCATAGATCGCCGGGGAAACGCCCTGGACGCCCGCCAGCAGGATCACCGAGTTAAAGCCCAGGCTTTTCCAGATGCTCATAATGATGACCGAGGGCATGGCCCAGGCGCTGCTGGTCAGCCAGGGGACACTGGGAAGGCCAATGGAGTTCAAACCGGAGTTGATCAAGCCGAAATCGTCGTTATACAGCCACTGCCACACCATGGCAATGGAGGTGTAGGAGACAACAACCGGAATGAAAAACGCGGTCTTGTACAAATTCAGTCCCCGGATTTTCTGGTTTAGAAGCACAGCCACCAGAATGGCCAGAATGGTCCCCAGGGGCACTTGCCGATGGTAAAGTAAACTGTGTGCCACAGGGCCTCGCCAAAGTCCCCGTTGGTGAACAGGTCGATGTAGTTCTGTATCCCAATAAATTTGGGAGGCGTCACCCCGTCGTAGTCCGTCAGGCTGTAATAAAAGGACATGACAACAGGGAAGATTGTAAACACGATAAAGCCAAGAATTACCGGCAGAAGAAATATATAACCCCTAAAAAGGTCTCGTTGGCCCCAATGGGCTTCCTCTTTTTTGCAGAGGTCTGCGCCGCCATTTTTCAGATCACCCTCAATCCCAAATAGTCCAAGCCCTGCCTGGCTTCCATCTTAAAAGAAGGGGAACTTCTACATAAGTGAAAAGTTCCCCACGCTCTCATCCTCAGGATATCTGGCAGCATCATCCGGCCAGAATGGCGTTGATCTCTTTGATGAGCGCCTGCTGGGTCTCTTCGGGGTGCCTCTCACCGATCAGCATTTTGTCCACCAGCTCCTGCAGCTGGTGTTGACCTCTGTGCGGTAAATGGACAGCTGGTCGGTCATATCCACATCGGGCACAGAGTCCACAAAGGCTTTAACATTTTCAGGGAAATGAGTATCTAGAACAATTTGGTTTGCATCCTCATCCGTACTGGCAGGAAGAGCCATGTTGCTCTCGGCCACAATACGCATCCCCTCGGGACCAGCTTAGGAATTTCAGCAAATCCCAAACGGCGTCGGGGTTCTTCGTGTCAGCGGAGCTACCCCAGTTCAGGATACCAGCTTTCACTTTACGAGTTTCACCCTGAGGCATGCACAACATCCCATTCAAAAGGACAAGGGATCTGCCTTTATAGGTGGGGAGGGTCCAAAGCCCAGAAGCTTCCATGGCTACTGACTGGTTGCGGAACATGGCGTCTGCACTTGCCCATAGCCGTCAAAGCCGCAGGGTTAGGGGAGAGCTTATCCACCACTACCAGGTTGTACAGAAACTCTAGAGCACTCAGTGCCTCAGGGTATCCAAACCCTTTTACTTCTGTACCACTGGTATTGAACT
>VOFI01000738.1_pt1 | contig 20377 bp, 16 predicted proteins | sample 5384131 | NCBI WGS metagenome assembly VOFI01 (sample SAMN12384728, study PRJNA508395) | human gut metagenome | isolation source: healthy gut H | host: Homo sapiens
TTGCCTTGCATACCAATGACATGTTTCTTCACCAGTTCGTCCGCATCATCCGGGGCAGGATTGTAACTGTATGTCTTTTTCAAAGTAGTATATCCGCCAATGGTAGTCGGGGCGATAGCCGGGTCTTCCTGATAGAAGTCGAGGTAAGCGTAGGGCATCGGAGTCATAATGGCATTGTGTCCGGCTTTGGCAGCATTCAGACCACCCTCTACACCACGCCATGACATGACAGTTGCATTCGGAGCCAGCCCGCCTTCCAGAATCTCATCCCATCCGATAATGTTGCGTCCTTTGTCATTCAGGTATTTCTCCATGCGAGTGACGAAGTAACTTTGCAGTTTATCTTCTTTGCTATGTTTTACGCCATCCACTTTGCTTGGAGTTACATCATCTTTCAACCCCAGTTGGCGGATTAACTGTTGGCAGAAAGCGCTGTTCTTCCATGCTGTCTTGGGACATTCGTCACCACCGATATGAATGTATTCGCTGGGGAATAACTCTACAACTTCATCCATCACCCCTTCAAAGAACTTGAAAGTCGTTTCGCTCGGACAGAATACTTGCTCGAATACGCCCCAGGTAGGAGATACTTTATACGTTTGCGTTGAATCAAAAGACAATTCCGGATAAGAAGCGAGTGCAGCCAGCGCGTGTCCCGGCATTTCTATTTCGGGAACAACATTGATGTATTTACTTGCAGCATAAGCCACTACATCTTTGATTTGTTCCTGTGTGTAATATCCTTCATGTTCCTCTCCGTCAAACACCTGCGGATAGTTTACATAATAATAATCTACCAGTGTCTTTTCACGTTTAGAACCGATTTCTGTCAATTTAGGATATTTCTTGATTTCGATTCTCCATCCCTGATCGTCTGTCAAATGCCAATGGAAAACATTCATCTTGTTCATAGCCAGCAAGTCGATAAACCTTACGATACATTGAATCGCAGAGAGGAACACGTATGTCTACATAGTCATAGATGCGCACCTCATTCTTTCCATCATAATCACGATGCAGCCTTCCTGCGTATTGAGCTATATTCCCTTTCCATGAAATGGGTAGCGCAAGAAACAGTGTGTCAAGTCTGGGATAGTCAAAGCCTTCACCTATGTATTTGCCTGTGGCAATTATGACCAAAGAATCAGAATCGGCAATCTTATCCAATTTTTCCATTGCCATATTTTTCTCTTTTGCAGAGTCTGCACCGACAAGGCTGACTACATGCATTGCATGAGGCTGCAACAATTCCGTCAGGATTCTCACATGGGATGTCAAGTTTGTAAGGATGATTGGAGTTCGTCCTTCTGCAATTACAGTTTTCACATCCTCAATGATGAGGTTGTTTCTCACTTTGTCTGTTGACAAAGCCTCTATGGTTTGAGTATATGTTTTGGTATCAGGCGAGACATTACGGAAAGATGTGAAACGCGGTATTAGGATACGAACAAAACCTTGTCTGTCCATCTGGCTTTTTGCATCCGCAGTATATCGTATCTTTCCACATTGCATAAAAATGATGGGCTGATGTCCATCCTTACGTATAGGTGTGGCAGTAAGTCCATAAACGTAATGAGCGTTTACTTGCTTCAGCACCTGTTCAAAACTTACAGATGAGACATGATGACATTCGTCAACAATCACCATGCCATAGTCTCGAACAAAAGGCTTGACCTCATTGTTTTCCAAGCATGATTGTATCAGGGCTATGTCAATCAGTCCATGCAGAGAGTTCTTTCCCGAGCACAGTTCCCCTATGGGCGAAAGATGGCTCTTTCTTCGTTTTGAGTTGTCCGTAATGACTTCGTTAATCTCTAAAAAGTCGTTCAATTGTTTCTTCCATTGGTCGAGTAGAGATTTTCTGTGCACCAATATCAACGTGTTCACTTTCCTTTGGGCAATCATCGCAATGGCAAATACCGTTTTTCCAAAAGCCGTTGTGGCAGACAGTGTTCCAACTGGATGAGAAAGCATAAAGGTCATAGCTTGCTGCTGCTCTTTACGTAGTTCACCTTTGAATGACACATCGATGTTTCGTCCATGACAGATCTTGTCATCTATGAAGTATTCTACATTGTTTGCTTCAAGTGTCTCCACCACATCATCCTCGCAACCACGAGGCAGGGCAATGTAGTTGTCTGTCAGCTCTGAACATGAGATAATACGGGGAACATCATAAGTTGACAGCCGCATACCTTGTTTGGCATAAAACTCCGGATTATGGAATGCTGCCATTCGCTTGAGATAGTTGATGACCTTTGCCGACAGACAAGCCAAGGGGACGTACAGCATATTCGCCCTTGTCAATGTCATGCTTGACGGGAAATCCGATTGGTCAATCGTTTCGGGTTTAGGTATCTCCCAAGGCTTTCCCTCGCTACTTTTTGTCAATTCTCCCAATACAGAAGTGTGTTTCTGTAGAATGTCATCAACGGTTGCTTCTGACAGTTTCTGAATGCCGAGAAGGAAAGTCCATTGGTCGGGATACGGCTGGAAGTTTTCATCAACAAATACACTGTTGCCTTTTCTTCGCGCCTGTCCTTGCAATGGTAAAGCTACGAGATTTCCCAATCCACCATCAGGTAAGGTGTCTTGGTTCGGGAAAAACCTGTCGTACGATTTGAAGGATAGGTACACATCCTTATTCATGGCCTCTGATAGAATTGACTTTCCCAGTCGTCTTGCTTTAATGGCTGCAATGGCAGTGTCAAAGAACACCCACACATGTGCCCCATTGCCGGAGCGTGACCGCTCTATATAGCAAGGAACTCTCCATTCCTTGCATACACCAACAAAGGCAAGAACATCATTCTGATACCCATGCTCGCAACTCTTGTCATCGAAATCAGTACAGAGGAAATAGCAGGTATTATCGTTCAACATAGGATATAAACCAACTACATCACGCCCATAGTTGTCTTTACCGGCAAGGTGGTTAAAAATGTGTTCGTATGATAAAGGTGCGAACTTCCGGTTAGGGCATTCGGAACATTTGTATTTCCGCTTGTCGCAGAACTCCCTGTTCCATTCACGTTCACATACAGGCTGATAGCCAGACTTCTTAGTCGTTTCACTATGCCATCTTTTAGCAAACACATCCTCACGACCTTTGAATAGGCTCTGGAACAATCCAACTTTTTCCTGCAAAGAAAGGCTTACGGAAGAAGACGTTAGCTTTGAATATTGGGGTACAGCAAGATTACCATCATGGACACACGCCTCAAACGGTATGCCATGCTCGGCAAGAAGAGACCTCAACCGTTTATTCTCTTCTTCCAACTCGTGCAATCTTCTCATGATGGTGTCTGCATCCATAATCGTAGTCTTACAAGATTGTTTTTTGTGCCACTTCTATGGCATCGCGTTTCAGAATATGGTCATGTTCTGTTCCTACGGCATCTATCACTTTGTCGGCAAGCCATAGTTTCAGCATCTCGTTTTCATCTTGATGCAGCAATTCTGCAAGTTTGACTACTTGCTCTCGTTTGGCTCGTCTGTCTCCACGCTCAATCTTACTGAACATGGGGGTATCAATCTCTAATGCAGCTGCCAGTTGGCGTTGCAACAAGCCTTGCTCGTCTCTAAGTTCTCTTATTTTGTTTCCGAATAACATATCTCTTGTGAATTATTTTACTTACTAACATCTGAATCTTGATTGTCCATCATATTTTGAATAAAAACGGTCGGATTTTCATAAATCGGTCGGTTTCTTGGACAGATTAGGACTTTTTCGGTCGGTTTCCGTTATATCTTTTGTCGAATTTCGACGGAATGGTATGAATTTCGACGGAATTCTCTTTGTTTCCCGTCGAATTTCGACGGAATTTGCTGGATTCAAACGTCGTTTACTTCTCAAACCAATTTCGCCCATCTGTCCGTATCAAGTCTTCTTTTTTCATGGCTTTCAATATATCTCCTAAACTACGTAGCTTTTGTTCTTCTGTCTTACCTGATGGTAACACATCTTTGATATATTCATATATGCTATCTCTTTTCGCACCTTCATTACCAGTATTTTTAAGATATTGTAGAATCATCTGACGAAGTTTTTCCTTATCCAAACCTTTTGTCTTGGTATATGAAGGTAGTTGGTGCGTATTTTTAGCAACACCTAATGAAATGTTATAATTTGGTGCCTCACCCTCAATCAGCCCCCTGCATAAGAGGTCTTTTGCCACATTCTCATGTATAAGCCTGCCTTTCTGCACAGCGTCAAGCGATATACAATCCCATAGCGAAAGGGTATTGTTTGTTTTCAATAAGTCCGTATATCGCTTATTTATTTCGTTACCATAGATACGTACTACCACTTTCTTCCTTACTGCGTCAATTTCGTAATCCGGCATAGGGAAGTGTCTGCGCCATTGCTCGTTAAACATCTTCTTGATACCTCGACTTACGGTATCAATCATATTGAAGTCAACCATTGCCTTGCATAGGCACTCATTTCGGAAATAACTCTGAGACTCTTCGTTTCTCAATGCATTCTCCAATGTACCGGGGAGGAATGTACCGGCATTGGAATAATACAGGTAACCGGGATTTTCTACAAAATTGACACGCTGCTGCATCGTATAGTCTTGATGTGCAATGCAGTTATGGAGTGCTTCGCGTATAGTGTAGTCATCATACTGCTTCATTGTGTCCGGGAAAAGCGTACCACCGGGCATTTCACGCAAAGTCAGATTTTCAATCTTTGAGAGAATTTCATCCACTGTCAAGATGAATGGAACAGTGAAGTGCTCGTAGTCAACCACATCCTGATTAGCATCCCGTCGAGTCCATGTCACCTGTGCCACAGCAGGACGAAGTTTGAAGGCTGATTCGTATTTACCAAGCAGGATGATGGCTGCACGCGTAATGCCTCCATTTTTTGTTAACCCACATTTTCCGAGGAATGTCTTTGCATCCCAAGCGTTTACTTCCGTTGCTGGTATGCGACTGTGAACCTTCTTGAACATCATACGAGCCTTGGCAATAGCAACCTCGTCGATCCTCAACAGTAGCATCGGGGACGATTTCGGCAGACCAGTCTTTTGTTCCACTTATAGGTTCGTCCAGAATTACATTCATCCGTTCAGATGTAAGTTCTACGAGAGAATCTTCAATTCTCTGCCAAGCTTTTTTGTGAGCTAATACAGGACGGCGGGGAAGATGCTTAGGAACATGGATAATCCATACCCTCTTCTGGGTATCATCTGTCACATACTCTTTAATGGATAATCCTTCGAACGACAGGTAAGTACACTGTTCCGTTAGTTTGAATGCTGCCGATTGAGGATTGGCTGGTTGTCCGTTGAAAGTAAGCCTTGAAATGTCTGTTCCGACTATTTCAAGCGTTTTGTCCTTTACGCCTATCACAAGATGCCCTCCCTCCATGTTGGCGATAGCTGACACATAGGAAATTACATCATCCTTCTCGTCCCCACAGAACGAGTTCTTCAGATTCTTAAATTCCTTCCACTCACATCGAGCATTCTCTTGTGGGTACTCGCGGAGGAGGTATTGCTGTAGTTCGAGTTCGGTCATATATAATTTAACGTTTAAGAAACTCTTTCAAAGTAATAGTTGTAATTTTGAGTCCCTTTGCCTTCACTTGTAATCCATTATCAGACGTTAGCAGAATTGGGTTCTCATCCTTGAACTTCAACGCAACTGTCAAAATGTTGTTATCTGGAGATTTCTTGTTAAAATCATCAGGTAATAAGGTAGGATCAGACAATTCCATTGAAACGTTTTCGTTGTCCATAGCTCTGTTAATCAATTTAAGTGCAGTTTCAACAATTCGCTTTTCGTCATTACTTAGTTTGATTTTGAGTTTGTCAAGTTCATCAATAACTTTTGCTGATAGTACGACTTTATATTTGGAATCAATTTTCGAAATTATGTCTGGGCAGTTTACAAAAACGTTAGTGTCTATAATATAGATATTCTCTTTAGTAAATGACTTGACAGACTTTTGTTTTGAAGTTTCAAATTTTGACAAATCTATTTTTTTAATAACCTTTAGTCCATTTGGCGATTGGCTGTTATCGTGTTCTGATGATTGAGACCTTACTGTTAGTACATTACCATCGATATGTGTACAACTGTAGAGGTACTTGGAAACAATAGGAGATATTGTTGTAAAATCTCTAGAGGAACATCACTGATAATTAGTGTTGTACTTCTTGAACGACTTGTTGCAACATTAAATCTGTTCTCTGTTAGTGCAAAAGAGATGTTTCTTTGAGGGAAATACAAAATTGTATAATCGACAGTCATACCCTGAATCCTGTCAATCGTTTCAACGGTAATGTCTATAGATTGGTTTTCAATATAGAATTCTCTTTGTAATTCCTGAACAGTTTGTCTAAAGGGCGAGATTATACCAATAGTACGTTTTGGATAGTTTTCGCTTATCCATGTAACGATACTTCTGATAGTATTTCTTGCAGCTTTAGAGCATACGGCATCCATTGCCCCAGACACATGCTTAATTATTGTTCCACCCTTTTGTGGGAAATAGACCTTGTCACTGATTTTCTCAAATGTAATCGCTTCTTTTTGAACAGATTTCAGACTATTTTGATAGAATAAACCTGTTAACAGGCAACTCTCATCGGTTAATCGATAAGATGTTGTTATTCTAAAACTTGATGTATCAGTTCCTAATGCATATGTTTTGAGACCATTCGCTTGAATATCTACATTCCATTGTATGTATTCACTTTTTTGTGGATTTAACACAATAGGAGGCAGCTGCATTGGATCACCAACTATAAGGCATTGTCTTCCTAAACGCTTAAATGCAGCGATAGAAGTTAAATACGCTTGTGATGCCTCTTCAATAACAACCAAGTCATAAATAGGTTCAACTATATAGTCTGCATTAGTTGAATACTTGCTTGATAAAATATAATATGTGCAGCACAAAAAAGTTCACCGGAAGGTACAACAAGATCTTTTCCAGCTATCTTTGTACCTTTTATTTGTTTAAGTTCATCTGCAGTTAACAGAGTTTTAGAAATTTTACCTTCTTCTCTAGCTTTGTTCAATGGCTCTTTTTCTATTAGTTCTGTTAGACCTTTGTTACTCATAGTAGTAACACATACAGTCTTTCCTTCTTCTATATAACGTGAAACAATAGTGGCAATAGTATAACTTTTTTCCTGTTCCAGGAGGACCCTGTAATATACAAAGATTCTCACTATCAAGCTTATTAACGATGCAACCTGCTATATCATCATGATTTGTCAATTCCTTTGGTTTCCAATCATCATAAGAAATTTTAGGCATAACAAGTAACTCTGGGTCGCCATTATATCTGTCTATATAATTACAGAGATTCTGCAGATATTGAGTAGGAGGAAATGTTTCTGTCATTAAATACCAAACACTTCGACCATCTTCTAATGCTTGCTTTATGCTTAAAAAAAGCTTCAAATCTACTCCTGAACAACCAATATAATCATGACTTTCGTCTGGTTTCTTGAAATATAATGGCTTTATATCAGAAAACATAGTATGGTAGGATGTATTTTCAAGAAATTGTTTGCATTGACAAGTCCATTGTGAAATATTACTTCCCAATTCATTCCATGCATTCTGTCGAAGTATGCTAAAAGACATACTAATTTTTAATCTTGGACAATGACCTTTTGGAACCTGAATCGTAATATGACCAAGGTTTTCATTAATAGACACAACCTTCCCCCAAAAAACTCTATCTTCCTGGAAAAGAGAACTTAATGGGGATTTGAGGTATGACACAAACTCTTGTTCTGATTCTTGAATCTGATCTTCAAAAAGAACCGTTTATAATTACATAGTACTTCGTTCATATTTAGAATCCTGCGTCGTTATCATCATTGTTATTATAAATGTTAACGAATAATGCATTATATCGCTCATTACTCTTTATACGGATAAGTACGTAAGCGCGTCCATTCTCTTTCAGACTACCAGAGAATATTGACTGAATGGTATTGTATTTCTCTGATCCCTTAACTTGTACAATAATGTTGTCATCACCTACAAGTTCAATTAACTGAGAAACACTATCTATCAATTTGAACTCTGAGCCTTTATTACCATAATACATACAGAGTCTATGACCTTCTTCATTCAATTTTTCCCATAAGAACTTTGAGATGAACAATATTCCACCCTTTGCGCTACGTGCATGGATGTAACCTTTATTGGTGTCAAGGTCAAAAGAACCCTTTGATTTGTTATTTACGAACTCTCGTTTATCTCCAAGTTCAATACCTTCTACGTTTGTTAGGTAATTATAAAGACGATAACGAGAAAGGTACTGCTCATCAATGATTTCATTATCATTTTTTGAACTGTCAATTAAAGAACGACATGCTTCAAGTTCAGAACTATTAGGATCTGCAACACCTAATTCTATTTGCTGCTGCTTCTTCTTCCAGTCAGTAATGTCAGCATTGTTACCCTTTGGCTTGTACTTCTCGGAAATAGAATCTTCTTCATATAGAACAGATTTTTGTGGTTTTCTTGTTCTTGTTGAAAGTTCTTGGGTACGCTTCATTGGTTCAGTTCTGCTTGTTGTTTCAGGTTTACGTGTTCTCTCCTGATTACCTGTAGAACTGGTATCTGTATTATATGTTCTCGATGCAGATGAAACATTTCCTGAATCTTCTTTGGTAACTTGTTTTTCAACTTTAGCTTCTGTCGTAGAAGAATCATTGTGCTTGATGTTTTGGTCTTCTTGCTCATTAGTTTCGTGACCATCTTCAGTTCTAATACCAGAACTTTTTGTAGACATATCATCTTCATTAGACTCTGTAGTGTCAGGAATATCGCCAGTATGAGTCTCTGATTCTTCTTCGGTACTTTCATACTTCTTTGTACTTATAGAAGTCTCTGCCGGTACATCATAGTTTGTATCGGTTTCCTCCACCGTTTCACGCAAAGATAGTTTGTTAGTTAGTCCTGGGAATTGAAGAATAAGTTCTTCATAAAAATCCTTATCTTCAAGAAGAAGGGAACAGTATCTATCGACCAATTTGGTTAAACCAACAATGGACAAATCTTCATCAAGAATATTACCAACTAACATCATATCTGCTGACGACGGTACCTCTAATGCTTCAGAACATGCCTTTACAAACTCTTCATAGAATACTTTTCCTTGCCATTTTTCCACATAGTAGAATGTCTCGGTATCTGTGTCTCTGAAGAACATGATTGCATCGTCATTCTTAATATCTGGCATAATTTTACATGTTAGTTCAATAGAACCGCAATTGACAAATGAACACTTGTCAACGTTTACTTTGTAAGCTTTATATGCCTCTTGCCATGATTCACTATCTTCCTTTCCTACTATTGCTGCAAGAAGTAAACTTCTCTGATTCAATACTCTCTTACATTCCAACGATTCTGTCTTGTAATTCAGAGGTGTAGCAGTAAAACTCTTTTGTTTTGACAGTACATCTATACGTAGTAATGAGCAAACTTCATTTAATTTGCCTGAAGGAAAGAGCGTTTCTTGTAGAATATGAGGATCAGTACTAAAATGCTGTACTATGTATGCATCTGTAGGATCAATAGCACACATATTCTTTATCAACATCTTTTTCTTATCACAGTTCAGCCAATATGATGTAGAACTGTCTCTATATTTGGTTATATCTTCAGCTGTTATATTGGCTTTGTCTGCAATAATCCATTCCAAAGCTTTTCTCCTTAATTCATGATGTGAAGGATCTGAGTTTTCCAAATAGAGGAAACAATGTTTACCAGAAAGTTGTTCTTTATACCCAGAGATTTTATCTATAGGGTTGTCTTTACCATCAATAGATGAAGGTATAGATTCATCACATATTAAAGTTGGCCATTTCTCTGGAATACGCTTTACCATATTGCCAATAGTTTTTCTATTGTACAAATTACATGGCTTTTCTGTTTCTGTGGCAGTTGGAACGCATTTTGTCTGTGCTGTTATCTTATTGTCTGTTATTAATTTTTGGACAGAATCCAGCATGTCTGGCATACTAATATAGATATTCCAGAAATAGAGAGCAAACTGATGGTTCTCCAATAAAGGTATGTGCTTCTCTTCAAATTTGAAGTGAACACCCCAATATTTCGTAAAAAAATCTCTTACAACAACCCAATTGTCATACTCTAAATACTCTTTAGATAGATACTTGATGATGCTGTTAGCCTTTATACCGTTACCTTGAAAATCACAAGCCCCATGTTTAGAGGTCTTTGGGAGATACGAAGAACCTAAGGTTAAATCAGAGCCTACGTGGAAAATGCCATCCTCTCCTTTGATTAGCAGTTCTTTTAATGTTGCTGCATATGGTTTAGATGGCAACTCTTTGGTCTGGTATAATTTTGCACAATAGAGAATAATATCATGCAGTAAAGGTTCATATATGCCTCTTGATATTCCACGCAAATTGTCTTGCTCAGAATTGAGATTCACCATAAGTGAAGATTTAATGAATTTAATCTTACGATTTACCCATTCATCTTCTGAGGTTATTATGTTCTTACTTTGAGCTTTTTCAGCAATTTCCAGAATAAAATTCTTTACTTCTGATGTATAGGAATCGTTTATTTGCTTTCGAAGACGTATAGACTTGATAGGTTCATTTTCTACACCTTTGATAAGTCTTACCTCGCTTACAGGTTGGAAAGTGTTATCTATAGTTTGAACTCTAAGGCTTATGAATTTATCAATATCATATCCTTTTTCCTTAAGTTCGTCTCTATTTGAAAGCAACACACTAGCGACATCAAAAAAGATCCAATGTATGTAATTTAGGTATAACGCTAGAGATAAGAATCTCAGTAATTTCATGTTTTACACCTAATTTCTTCCAGAAATTGAACCAACTTGTAATATTCTCAACAGAGGTATCTCCCTGAAGATAGCGTTCATCAACAAGATATGCATCTTTTGGATCATACTTTTTTTAATTGAGCATCAGTTCCTTTTTGTGTTCGATACGCATCTGATATATAAGTCTTTGGATTACTATTTAAATACAAAAATATACAACTTACCTTTTCAATATTCTGATTCTTAGCGATAAATGGTAATGCGTTGAATACTTTAATATCCTCTGTATTACAATATACATCCTTTATAGTATTCCACAGAATTACATTGTTCTTATTACCATCTTGTTTCTGATTGTCTGTCGCAAAAGTATTAATTAATGAATATTTTGTCTTTGTAAGCCAAAGCGATATACGGATAGATCGAATGTATTATTTTTTAAAATGTTGCACCAATAATCAACAGCCCCACTTACCATATAAGCAGAGTCGATAATATCTATGTCATTTATGGAAATAATTCCGTTATCTACAAATTTCAATATTTCAGGAGAAGATAAGTTATGCCCAGTTGAAGTCGAAGAATATACCTTTTGGTTATTGGCTCCTGTTAAAAAGACTGGATAATTTGGTAATTTGTTTTGCAATTCTGTAAGTGCAATATCGGCTCGATGGGAAATCATAACTTATGAAATGAAACATTCTTTTCATAGTTTTTTAATCCCTCTAGTAAGAATGCCTTTTTCCGAATATAACAGAGTTAAAAAAGTCTGTCATATTGTATTCTCCAAACCCAAGTTTCTCTAGTACTTTTTTGTTCCGTAGGTAGAATACTTAGTTGATGAGGTTATTACCAAATTTGCGGGTAACCATAACTCTTGGTTAAAGCTGATAACTTCTTCGCTATATAAATACTTAACAGCTTGACTATCTATAGTTGCAATTATTTCGTCATTGCCATTTATATATGGCATTGATGCAAATGTCTTTTCTCCTCGAATATTGCCATTACCTTCAAAGAGAATATCGTAATTCTTATTTAAGTAGTTATAGAAATCTAATAGAAGTTCTTCATTTGTCAGTTTACTATATATTGCATCTAACTTCTTCGTTAAAACGTTGTAATAGAAGTTTGCCTGACCGAAAGATTTTACATCAAATTTATCCTGAAAAAATGACTGAATCTCTTTTTTCTGAGCCTGTAAATCCTTATCATTGCCAGTATCAACCATAAGATTAAAATAATCTTCATTCAAAGAATACATCCAATCTTTTTCTATCCAAAGTTTCTTGGCATGTTCATTGTAACTCTCAGCGTATATAAATATTTTCTCATCAACGTCATTGACATGAGTTGTCTCATTTCCTTTTGCGTCTTGTACAAACAAAGGGAAATGTATAAGTTGATTATTCTCAACTGAATCGATGTTGCTAAACAAGTATTTAACAAAGCTTACATTTGTTGTTAAGTCTGTTGAGATATTAGCTGATAGAGTAATTAGATTATTCTGATTAAGAATAATTTCTTTTATAAATGACTTATTAGAGAATGACTTTACACCAAGCTTTGATATAACAGCGAGAATAGAATTGTTAAAGCTTTCGTCTTTAACAAAATATTCATTAGAAATTATACTAGCCCATTCTTTATCTAGCCATTTGTGATTTAGTGCAACTTCTGCCTCGGTGGAGTCAAAATAAACACATCGATTATAATCATCTACTAACTTTTTGTTGATGTCGAATAAAGGTAGGAATTTGTATTTTGAATCTGCAATTCCATAGTAAGCAAGTGTATGTATGAAATCAATTGATTTACCGAAGGTTGACAGATATTTTATAGCCTTATCTGAATTTTCTTCATTGAACAAAATATTATCAATAAATGTTTTAGCGGAGAATGCTTTGAACATATTTTTAACACTATATTCATCTAGTGACATATCAGTCGAAGAATTTAGGATTTTTATGAAATCATATGAAAGGCAATTTAACTGACTTGTATATTCCACAAATCTTGCTCTTATGTACTGTACATCATCAAAATACAAATCACCTGAATTATACAGTTGATTGCCATTGTCTTCGCTTAGGAAAATCTTCTTGTTTGAATAGTTCTTTAGCCACTTCTTTTTGTAAATAAAAGAAATGAACTTGATATTATTAGACTTTATGGACATCCAATCAAGGAAAAGATTATTTTCACAGAAAAGTATCAAATTCTTTTCCGTGAACTCCTTTTCTTGATTATGGAATGTTGTGAATAGTTTATTAAACGAATCACAATCCTTTCTTAGTTCTGTGTGAGGTAAATTGCATTCAGAATTAAGGAATCTCATAAATTCCTCATCCGTCATTACATTTGTTTCGGTTATCTTTGTTGTGTCAAAAAGAACATTACAAATTTTCTCGACAGCAATTACATCATCTTTTTTAATAACTGGTACAATAGGTATCTCAACGAGAGCTTCCTTAAAACCATTTTCAAAAGCTGTAATGAATTTCTTGTATGATGAATGATGTTCTCTGCAATAATCAAAGTCTGGTATAAGATTAAAAATTGATTTATAGCTATAATCTCCAGATAGAACAAGATCCCGAATCCATTCAACGAATTTACGTCCAGCAATTTTTGCAAAACGTTCATTCAATTTTATCTCAGGTTCTATATTATCACGAGGACCTGTTGGAATCATGTCTGTATTAAACATGAATGGGAAGCCGAATTTAGCCTGAGTAGGTAAATAGCAATTCACAGTAGAGCCTTCAACGGCTGAAAGATTTTTACCGTTTCTTCTACATGCAAACATTACTCGTGTATCTTCAAAGTTCTTGTACTTGTCAGGGATCTTTCCATCAGATGCCAATACTTCAGCGTTAATGTCTTTTATCTCATTTTCTGTGAATGAGTAAACATATGGATCTTGTGTAAGAACCCAGTTATTGCTTCGTTTTGTACATTTTTTGCGAGGAAGTCCATCAATAAATATTTGTACACTATGTAAGTTTGGAACAAATAGAATGTCCTTTTCATCCTTAAAAATATCAAAGGAAAAGATGTTCATAGGCATTTTTTCATCACCTCTTAATTGATTTTGGTCTTTTGGTCGAATTGCCATCTGAACTCTAAAGCGTTCTTCTCCTTTGTCAAATAGCTGCTTTACCTTTCTATCGACATTTTGATTATCAGTCCATATTGGCATAATCTGCCAGGGATCATCTCTTGAAATGCGAGAAGACTCATCAAATCTTAAAGAATATTCTCCAGTCCTAAGATAAGCATAGTCATTTCCATTAAAAATAGTCTTAAAACCAATACCTTTATAACCGATTGCATTCTTTTTCGCCTTTTTCTCACCTGCTGCCAGCTTACTTATTGCTGCAATGTTTCGAGGGGTAAAGAAATCACCAGAATGTCTATAAATTAAATATTCGCCAGTGATATGGAACTCAACATTTACAGGAATAGGATTACCTGATTCGTCTTCCATCGGATAGTCGTTCGCATTCTGCAACAACTCATATATAAATGTACCATCACTACTTGCAGTTAATTGTGTACTAACCATTTTCATGGTATTTTTCATCTGATTAGAGATTGTTGGATCACAATTTGCCCATACTTTGTGAAGCCTATTAACCAATTGCTTTGGCTCAATAGACTTAAAAGTAGTACCTGGCATTACATCCATTCGATAACCTCTTTGATCATTACACTTGACAATAACCCATTGAAATTCATAAAATTCATTTATTGTCAAGGACTCAATAGGATCATTAAGAACTATTTCAACTTCTTTCTCATCCAAATAGGTTAAATCGTTAAATGTGAGTGTGGCAATATATCTAAATCCATAATAGCTTTTTTCGCTATTATAATAATATTGTCCAACGATAGGATTGGTACCAATTTTCCAATCGTTTATAAGATTCTTAACCTCCTCTATGTTAGGGATTCTTGGTGCATTTGAATTGTATTTAGGTATATTCTGTTTCTTGTCGTTTCTGGCGTCTTTTAGACGAACGACACGAATAGTACCGCCACCTTTTTGTATAACCTTTGTTTCAAAGAGATATTCTTCTCTGCAAATAATATCACTAAGCTTATGTTCAAAACAATAACCTTCATAAGCTATCGACTTGCCAACATTCATGCAATCCACGAAACCGTCATCGTCTTTTCGACATGACGCAATGGCTTTTATTATTAGTTCATGGACAGTTTTTGTTTCTTTGATTAAAATCTTATCCATATCTTTTAAATTTTAGATTCGTTTTAATTATTAGATTCCTCGTACTTCCTTGTCTTCCTAAACGTAATTACAGGAGTTACCTTCTTAAGCGTTTCTCCTTTAACTATACTATACGTATGGGATATTAGTTACCAATTCTGGTCTCAACCATTCGTTATTCCACAATGGTTCTACGACCTTGCCTACTACCATTTGACAAAGGCGAAGTGTGTATGGGGAGATAAGAGGCTCGGTGATAATATGCTTTTTGCCATGCTTCGTAATCTGTTTATAACGCATCGGGGCATAACTTTCTATGTTGCGGGCATCGATAATCTCCTTTGCTTTTCGTATGATACCCTCAATACATACCTGCTTACTATGCGTATGGACACTCTCTACCGACACCCCATCCTTGTTTTTCAGGATGGAGGGCGTGCTGGATGTAACTCCTACATTGTGACACTGTGTGCCAGTGTCAGTCGGTTGACCATTATACAATGAAGCATCAGTCTTGACAGACTGCAAATCCTTTTCTTCCACTGCTATCATTAGAGATTACTCTTGTAAAAAGAGACTTTTCTTGGAAAGAATTGTCATTTTTTGGCTACAAAGGTATAAAAATAATTACAGACACTCGCATAAATAGACGAAAATCTGCAATTTGATGATGTAAAAAAGGAGTTTGGGCTCAATTGGGGAACAAAAACTGACTTATTTTGCTAACTAATGTCGTTTTATTGCTGTTCGTTTATTGAAATTTTTGTCTTTATCCCTCCAAGGCAATTCAGATGTTGAGCCTCCACCACCAGTGCCTACATAAGGTTGAGCTGTTCCGCCTGTTGCCAGTTCAATGGCAGCACTTAGCAAATTGGCTTGTATCTCGCTGACTTGCTCGGCTGCACTGAAACAGGCGTTGACAAACTCGTGTTCCGTCAGTTCTCCATTGCCAAAGGCTTTCAATCTCTTGTCGCTGTCGCTGAGGTAGGTGACAGCGGTATGCTCAATATTCTTAACCTTTGTCCAGATTTTCAGGGTGACAGTATAAGGGTTGTTGCCAAGGAAGCGATAACCGATGAGTTCCGCTCCTGATGAGAGCCGGTACCGCTGAGGATTGGCCTTGCGGTCAAGTTCTTCAATCCTGTTCTTCTGCCTCTCAATGACAGCATCCTTCTCGGCAGCTTTCCACTCTGCAATCTCCGCATGCCTGATGGCAGTATCGATTTCCTTCTGATAGCCATTCTTCAGTTTGGCGATGTCAGATTCATATTTCTGTTTTAGAGAGACTTTCTCCGCCTCCAGTTTCGTAATCTTAGCTTGGAATCTTGCCAGTTCCTCATCTTTTGATGTCAGTTCTTTCCTTGCCTTGGCAAGGTCGCCCTTACCAAACAGAGCGAGCAATGTGCTTTTGCCCTCCTTGGTTTTCTCCACTACCTCCTGCAACTTGGCGATGTCTTCCTCATACTGTTGCATTTGCTGCTTGTAGTGGGTGGATGTAGCAACATGCTTGGCGGTAGAGCCGACTATGCCACGCTTCAACCCGAATGGTTTCATGGCAACAGCATACGTATCCTGATATTCACGAAGTCTAGCACGCTTGAGCACGTCATCTGCTGACAGCCGTGGGCCTGACTTGGTGTTGTACTTCCTCTCTCCCTCTCGTTCACGGCGTTGCCTTTCGACAGTGACGATGGGCACGATGGTGGCATGCAGGTGGGGGAGTCTTCTCGTCCATGTGCAGCACACATGATACAAGATTTTCCTTGCCAAAGGTCACATACAGCCATCTGAGGTTAGCTTCTATCCACTTGTCCAGTCTGCCTTCTTCCTGTATCCTCATCATCTGTTCATGCGTCCCTGTTAGGATGATTCGGATAGTCTTGCACTGGTTGCCAGCGACCTTGCGTGTCAGTCCGGCATGGTCTATGCGGTACTGTATGGCTTCAGTCCTGTTCCTTACTCCATCGGGGAATGATACCTGTTCCCTGTTCAGATGCGTGCGTCTACTGTCCGCATTGTCCGGCACATACGTCTTGCCATTGGCATCCTTTCTCTCAATGTGGCACGACATTCCGCTGTCGCTGCCACGCTGTAGGTGGCATACTGCATATTGTTCTTTCATCTTTCTTAATTGTTTTGTTTGTGATAAATTGAAAACCGTCTTGTTTATAAAATGCCGTCCCATCATCCACGGATGCTATATGCAGTCCGCTTATGGGGCTTTTTTGCTCTGCCACTCGCAGAGGGGAAGAGATGAAAATGCCCTAATAAGCTACGGCATTTTATAAAATCCCTTTTCTCTGACAGCAAGCTGTTCGCATTACGGTTCTTCAACGATTTGCAAGTCAAGCTCATCGATTAGCGTCTGTAAAGCAGGATTGCGGTCTATCATCTTCTGGAGTATCATCTGCGGCGTGTCCTCCATCAAAAGGAAATCGGCTATGTCCAGACCTTGGCTTCGCTGCTCATCCGTTGCCATTGCCTCCAACACGTCATTGACTGATGCGGAACGGCAGACCTTGCCGAGCATGGGAAGCCGTGCCTGCCACTCCTGTGTAGCTCCGAGGTCGGGTATCAGCACCACATCTCTGCCAGTCAAGGCTGAAATTGTACGCTCGTTGAAACATCCGTTCTTTCCGCCTGTGGCTATCCACAGCACATCGGGCATGAAGTGCGAGGCAATGGCAGCCGTCTTCTCACTCTCCACCACAAAGACCTTCCTGTCGGGATATAAGGGAAGAAGATGCTCACCGAAGAAGCACAGGCGTAGATTGTAGTCTTTCTGCCTCATTTCCGTATGCACCCAGCAGACGTGCGGCTGGGGATGCTTCACCCTTTTGCCTGTCGTAGCATCATACGGCATAATCTTTCCTGTATGGACACGTCCGCTGCAATCCACCTGCCAGAATACGGCAGCACCTCCCCATTTCCTTGACGTGCCTATCCGGTAAAGGCGACACAGCCTGTCCGTATCTTCCTTTCCGATACATCTGGCAAGGAATGTGTACAAAGGGTTAATGTCATAGTGTGACAACGTCTGCTCCATAATGGCATAGTCTATGAATGACGGTTGTGGTTCTTGTCGAGGTGCAAGAGATATTTGTATCGTGTCTTGTTTTTCTTTCATCATGGCGTTGAGAATTTCCGGATTTTCTTGAAAATAGCCTCTTGGCGTAAAGTGATAGCCACAACTTTGTTCGTGGTCACACCTGCCGACATAATCGGGAAATTTAATCTCCCTTTTACTGTCAACATAGCGTGTAAAACAGGCTTTGCAGCCACATTGGGGACACAGCTTTTTACACCCGGTATGGTATTTCTCCAAATGAAATCTATATTGTTCCATATTCGTTTCTGAAATTAGATTACGGCGATTTCAGTTTTCAGTTCTTTCAGTTTTGCAGAAACTGGGAATGTATGGCACAGACATCTTTGTATCCTTCTTCTGAAAAACTGCAGAAACTGAAATGTGAAACAGAGGCTTATTCATTGCAGTTTGGACTTAGATTCCCCTCAACACTGCCCTTTGTAAATTCATCAAAGACCGTCTTCCGGTATTCCCCTTGCCAGATTTTATGGACAAGACGGTTTTTGAGAAGTTCTTTGAGGTAGTTCATCACCGTGCGGTCGGTCACCTTTAGCTGCTTCCCTGCGGCAAGAGCCTCCGCGGTAGTGAACGAATCGTTCAGCATCGAGAGCAGTTCCCTTGACGGCTCGTCACAGGCATCGTTGGCGACATACTCCCTTATCCTGCAATAGGAATCCTCGAAATATTCCATCAACCTTATAGCTCCATGCATAGCCAGTCTGGTCACGAACTGGAGATGGCTCTCGCCACAGGCATAGCGCAACACCTGCAGGACAAGTGCGATGCGTGCCACATGGACAATGGTGGCATTGTGACTTGCGATGAACTCATCCCTGGCTTCTTCCTCCATGTCTATAAGGTGGAAATTCTGTTTCTTCCCGTCCTCACCAGTCTCATAGTCAAGGGCAAGAACCTTTCTGATGATACTCTGCCATGCCTCCATAGCGGAAGCGGAACGATGGTGTGTAGAGTTGTCTTCTTCCTTCGTCCAGGATGTCAGCTGCTGTACCTTGGGAAGCGTGAACAGAATACGGTCAAGCAGTCCGTTCTCCTCATATCCCTTCTTCATCAGCTCTCCCATACGCTTCGTCTGTGTGGTTCCTATCATATTGATGCAGGGGTGTTCGATATGGAGCGGTATGGGATTGTTCACACGTACCACATCCAGTGCGCCTCCGCTCCATGCCGTCAGCAGCTGCTCTATCAGCTGTCCGTTGTTGTAGCGGTTGGCGGAATTGAACATGCCCATAATCTCATCCACCAGGATTGTGACACCGCGAGGGGAGTTGTGATGGGCATAGAGCAGAGCCTCTGGAGTGAAGTCTGATACAAGAGTGCGTGACAGTACCGGCTTCTCCATGCCGCAGTCGCTCTTGCTCTCCTTCGCAGCATTCTGATAAGCGGCCATGTCAGCCTTGAACTTCTCTATCTTCGCATTGTCGTTCCAGCGTATGGGACAGAATGCCGCTTCAAGAGGCGGTGTCTTGCCCAGTCCCGGTCTGCCCACCATGATTATGTAGAGTGCGGCATTGGTTATCCATTGCCCTTTCACCCTAACATAGTATGTCCCTCCCAAAGCGGAAGAAACTGCCGAGAGCATGGCAGGAGCGAGATACTCCACCTTGAAGTTTTCGTACCTTACCATATCAAGGATGATGGTCTGCACCCTCTCGGGGAAGGCGTCCAAAAGGAAAACCTGTGTCTTTGATACCTTGTACCTCCGACATGACCTTGTTGCATATTTCCAGTGCGATACCCATGCTCATGCCTCCTTCCTTTTGCAGTAGTTGGTTACAGTGTCGCTCCTGCCGCCAGTTTGAATGCGGCGGACATCACTCATGGCATACATGTTCTTGTTCCCGACCTTGACGGGTACGAGATAGCCACGCTTTGCCCAAAGATTGAGCGTGCCATCACATACGTTGAGGAGTTCCTTCACCTCACGTGTGTTATAATAGGTCTCCTCCTGTGGTTTCTTGCTCTCTATCTCTTCTCTGTAAACCATGATAGCCCGCTCGGTAATTCCCTCACCGAACATCTTGAGATCGGCAGCAGTAATTTCTATCCTGACATTCGCACCCTGCTCGACCAAGGATTGTAAATTTATAGCCATACTATAATGTTTTTGATTCTGATACTATGGCCATCACCTGAAATCCCTGATGTCTCCCTTCCGATGGCACATAAAGAGGCACCGCCAAACCTCGGGTAAGATTTGACGGTGCAAAATTACGCTGATTTTGTAAGTGGTTGA
>VOFI01002083.1_pt1 | contig 20371 bp, 38 predicted proteins | sample 5384131 | NCBI WGS metagenome assembly VOFI01 (sample SAMN12384728, study PRJNA508395) | human gut metagenome | isolation source: healthy gut H | host: Homo sapiens
CTCAAACGTTCAGTTACGTATTGCTAAACACGATAGCGTGGGATTACATTCCTGTTTCAGTATCTCAACCAGCATGTCCCACATCCTTTGCTGGGTTGCTTTGATCCGTTACGAACCGCACCATGGTGTGAGTAGTGTCATCATATTTTTTCCCATAGGTAATCTCTGCCTTCGGGCCAGTTCAGGGCCGCGGCTTCCATTACAATAAATACCTGATTTGTGGGTGAATCGAGGAACAGGCGGTATCCGCATTTTGTCAGGGTATCCCTGATTTGGTCGACGGCCGCTATAGCGGGAAAGCACCGATTTTATGTAAAGTCTATCAAAAGGGTGTCCAAGCTGTATGCCCAGCATTCTGCCTTTGGCGAAGAAGGGCGCCGTTCTGTAATGACGGTGAAGAAATGGGATCAGGTTCTGCTGCGTTATCACAACCGCTTCTCAAACAAGGCCCCGCATTGGTTCGCCGATATAGAACACATCGCAGAGCCTGGCTATATCCTTGAAGGGATACCTCATTACAGGCAGGATAGAGCATAGGCCAGCCGCAAGCGCCGTCCAGGAACAGCGGAAGGCCGTTTTGCGGCATACGCTGCTGATCTCCCGGAGTTCACTGAGCGAATACAGCGTCCCAGCTCTTCCGTTGGGTGTGAGATGTAAAGCCCTTGCCGGGCAGCCGCTATGTCCGCTGTTCGCGTCTGTAATCCGCAATCAGGCCTTCGATATCCGCAGCCCTGAGTTTTCCTGACACGCGGGGCAGAGTCAGCACCTTATGTCCCCAGCTCAATTGCGCCGGCCTCATGGACTTGATGTCAGACGCTGCAGACTACCTGCCAGGTGAAGGTCGCGTATGACAGTGGCGTTGGTCTGTGTGCCTCCTACGAGAAAATGTATTTCGGCATCCGGACAGCCACCAGGCTGCACTTGGATTTTCACAATTGATTGGAAAAGAGGGTCGCTTCCATACTCCTGGGTCTTAAGCACGTTTGTCTCCCGCACTAGAGGCCAGAATAGCCGGATGGGCGCCTTCCATATAATCGAGCCAAAAGAAGGCCTGCCTGTAAGCGCGTCAAAGTTCCGACTTTCGTTGTCCTCTCTCTTATCTCCGGTGTGTGAAGAAATGGCACTTTCCGGGAGAGGGAAACTCCTCTCAAAGAGTCATCCTTTCTCTCCCACACCGAACGTAATATCGTATTGTGTTTCGATCGCGTACGCCGGCTCATTGCGCAATGACTATGATGTATGACACAAAAACCACGATTCTACTTATTAACCACGACAACAATCATGGATGGAGAAAGATATGGATGTTGCTGAAATGCGAAGCCCTGCGGCGGCCACGGACGCGGAAGCCTGACTGCAAGCCGGTGTTTTCCTGGGATATACACAGTCCGGAATCGTTACACGGATGATTAACGCCCTGGAGGAGGTCGGGTTCCCGCTTTTATAAAAGAACAGGCTGATGCCCCCACGGAAAGTTCAGTAAGGCGATGGATCCGCGGCATTTTAAGCGGCGCCCTGAGCCATTGGCAGCTACTACAGCGTTTCAGCCATGTGGCTGCCGCCTATATTGAAGCGGTTCCGGCAGTTGTATCCCAATGTCAGGATTAACATGAAAGAGGGCGGAAACCGTGAGATGACACGGTGGCTGAACGAGATGTCCGTTGACTGCTGCTTTTTTGCTGAGCCTGCCGCCGGGACAATCTGCGACTGGATTCCCATTCGCCAGGACGAGCTGCTGGCCTGGCTTCCGAAGAATCACCCCGGGGCGGGGGAGGCATCATTTCCGTTGTGCGCCCTGGAAAACGAACCGTTTATCATAACCATGCCAAACCAGGATACGGAAATAGACCGCCTTTTGGGTCCAGACATCTGACGCCGGACATACGCTTTTCTACAGCAGATGCATATACCACCTACTGCATGGTGGAGGCCGCTAGGCATGAGCCTGAACAACAGGCTCATTACCCTCAGCTGGTCCGGAGATGTGGTCACCCTGCCCTTTGACCCTCCCCCAGTTTGTCTCTCTTGGAATCGGGTTCCGTCATGGAAGGAGGCGTCTCCTGCCATGAAAAAATTTATTGAATGCGTAAAAGATATGCTGGAGGAGCTGAGCATTTGAGCATTTTGCCATAGCACTTTGCCATAGCACTTGCCATAGTGCCTGCCCAGTGCCTGACTAGTACCTGCCTTTGCCCTTCCCGCTACTGTATATCCGCTTCCTTTCCTGCATACCGTATGAACGAGGCATAAAGACAGAGCATGTCATAGTAATCCATCAGGTTTCGCCCGCAGATTTCCTGGATGCGGCGGATGCGGTAGGGGATGCTGTTGCGGTGGATATGGAGTTTGTCGCAGATTTTCTGAATATCGCCGTTCAGCCGTATATAGGTTATGGCCGTATCGGCCAGCTGGGCGTTTCTGCCCTTTGCGACAAGAAGGAAAAGGAGTCCTCCAGTCCGGGAATGGGGGGGTTTTAGACAGCGCAATTGCCAGCTTCATCTTCTCAAAGCAGTGGAGATGCTCGTCTGGAAACAGTATTTTACCCAGCTTTAGGCTTTCAAGGGCAGCCTGATAGGCTGTGTGTGAAGGTGGGCGCTGCCGGAACAGATGCCGGTATGGCAGTTATGTCCGGCGGCAACACGGTTATATTTTTTCAAAATGCTCATTCTCCTTCAGGATAATCAGGTTCTGGTCCTGGGAGAGGGGAAGCAGGATATCACGATCGTCTAAAAAGGTTCTGAATGATGGAGGTGGACGTAAAGAGGTCGTCCTGTTTGCGCTCCATCAGGATTATGGTGTGGTTTCCTGTGATATCAATACCCAGATGCTCCCTCGCTTTATAAAAATTTTCCGTATAATCGGACTGCAGGTGCAGCCATTCATAGAGAAACTGGTCCCGCTCCTGGGTCCGGTTTTGTTTTTTCTTGAAAGGATAAGTTCTTCATACAATAGTTCAATGGTCTTGCTCAGCAGTTCAGCCAGCTGGGAGCTGGAGGAACCTGCGCCCTGGAGAACCACGGCGCCCATCCGGCTTTTCTGAAAACGCAGAGGCATGGCCGCGCCTGCCTTTTGAATCTTGCTGTCCATGGACACGGTTACCTTGGAATTTATATTAAGGGCCTCTATGGCAAGCAGATTCATCTCGCCCATGCAGGAAGAATCCGTGGACACAATGACGCGCCCGCTTACATCGCAGATACTGATGGAAGCAGAAAAAAGCTTTCGTGCAGTTTTTCTATAATTTCATACATAATCTTATTATCAATCACAGGTTACCTCCTTGCAGGCCGTCCGGGGCCGTTATTCATTGCCCCTTTTTTCATTTATTATAATAAATCCTGTAAAATACGCAATATATACATGGAAATTTATGCATTTAAACAAAAACGGAATAAAACTTTACATGGTTTAAACAATAGTTTTCACATACCTAAATGATAAAATGGTATCACTTGTAACAAGCAGCCTGTGGGGAAAATGCAGCCTCAGGGGAAAATGCAGCCTGTGGGGGAAAATACAGCCTGCAGGGTAAGGAATGGAAGGAGGGAGAAACGTAGACAGGACAGTTTCGCGGTTTATACGTTATGCGGAGTGCGCAAGCGAATCCCATAATGAAAAGGCATTTTGTGAATATATGGAGCAGGAGCTTGCCGGAATGGGGATTCCGTTTGAGCGCCAGGAGCTGGGCAATGAGGTGGTGACCGACGGCTGGAATATCTGGCCAGAATTCCGGGCAGGTCCGGTAAAAACCTTTTCTGTTCGTATTCCATCTGGATACCGGCTGCGCCCAGCAATCAAGTGGAGGTCTGTGTGGAAGGCGGGTGCATCAGGAGTAAAGGCAGCAGCGTACTGGGGGCTGACGGCAAGCTGGCCATCGCGGTGGTCATGGGAGGCTGTGGAGCGGCTTATGCAGGAGGGAGAAATAAACCGCCCATAGAGCTTTTTGTTTACTGTGTGCCAGGAGCTGGGGGCTCCACGGAGCAAAAAATATGCGGACTATTCCAGGATAGAGAGCGAGGAGGCAATTGTCATCGACCACTACGTGACAGGGGAGGTATTGACACGCACACCTGCCAGGCTTTTATGAATGGAACTGATTGGGCGCGCCGCCCATGTTATCCCGCAAATGAGGAGCCGGGGTCAATGCCCTGCTGACAGCAGTGGAAATCATTCACCAGATACCTGTTGGCAGGCTGAACGATAACCTGAGCATCAATGTATTTGATCTGGTATCCCTCTCGCCATCCAATGCAGTGCCCAAATACGCCCGGTTTGATGTGGAAATCCGCTGCTTTGGCAATGATATCAAGCAGGAGATCCGGGATAGGATCCGCCGTAAGGCGGAGGAGACGGCTGAGCGCATGGGGTGCAAATGCAATATCAGGGAAGAGGAGGATGTTCCGGAAACAGATTTCAGTGAAAATACAGATATGCTGGAACGATTGGCTTCCATCTACAGCAGGTCGGGCTTTCCATGATACCGGCCAGGTCATTTGAGTCCTGGACGCCACCTGCACAGAACCAGCTGGGAATCAGGACCGTGCCCATTGGCTTTAATATCTATCATTCACACAGTGCAAGAGAGTATGTTGTAATTGAGGACGTAAAGAAAATGTTGGAACTGGTGGAGAATATCATACGCTATTTTTAAATTCCTGCCAGGGAAAGGGGAAAACAATGACGAAAGATAAGCAAAAAGCAAAACAAGCCTTTGAATCCGTTTGTGCCGCTTGTACTGATGGTACTTGCCTGCGCAATCGTATCTTATTTTTGTGATACCGGGAGCCTATGACCGTGAAACCGTGGACGGGGTCACACGGGTCCTGGCAGACAGCTATCATGCCACGGAGCGCACGCCCGTATCGTTTTTTAACATATTCCGGTCCATTCCGGAAGGCCTGACAGCCTCGGCCAATATGATGTTCTGTGTCATGCTGATTGGCGGTATTGTGGGAGATTTACAAAAGGACCAATACGGTAGGCGCTGCAATCAACAGTTTTTAAAAGGCTTCCGAGAGGATGAGCAGCCAGGTAATCATAAAGCAATTGTAATGATTGTGTTTTCATTTCGGAGGTATCCTGGGATGGAGTGAGCACATCATTCCCCTTTGTACCATTATCGTATCCCTGGCCCTCTCCCTTGGGTATGACTCACTGGTCGGAATGGCCATATCCGGATTTGCCTGTCTGATCAGCTTTGCGGTTGCGCCTTTTAATGTTACACAGTAGGAATTTTCCCATACCATTGCCGAGCTGCCCATGTTCTCCGGATGGGAGCTGAGGATTACGGCACTGGTCTGCGTGTGGATCTTAGCTTGGTATGGGTTATGCGGTATGCAAAAAAGGTGAAGGCAGATCCGTCCAAGAGCCTTGTGAAGGATGTGGACTCGTCCTCCCTGCGCATTCCGGTTGATCCGGGCCTTAAGTTTGACCTTCCCAAAAAGGTTTCAGTTATTTTCCCTGACCATCTCCATCCTTGTAACGATTTACGGTATCCTGAATCTGAGCTGGTCATATACGGAAATGGCAGCCACCTTCATGATTGGCGGTATTGTGTCTGCTGCAATCAACCGGGTGAATCTGGATGATGGCATTAATATGGTACTTGACGGCGCAAGAGGAGCCTTCAGCGGCGCCCCTGATCATTGGTGTGGCCAGAGCGGTCCAGTGGACCATGACAAACGGCGGTCTGGTGGACCCTCTGGTACACGGGCTTTCCAATCTGATGCGCAGCGCCTCCGCTTATGTGAGCACGGTGGGCATGTTCATTGCTAAATTTCTTTTGTCAATGCCCTGATTCCATCAGGCTCAGGACAGGCCACCGCGGTCGCCAATTATGGTTCCATTGGCTGATATGCTGCATATTACAAGGCAGACAGCCGTACTGGCGTTCCAGTTTGGCGACGGTATATCAATACCTTCTGGTTTACCAACGGAACTGCTTATCTACCTGTCGCTTGGCAGGTACCGTTAAAAAGAGCTGGTATAAGTTTATCCTGCCTTTACATGGACTTTTCCTGATTCTGCAGTTAATCTTTCTGTTCGTGGCCGTTCAGATTGGTTATGGTCCATTTTAACCGGCAGCGTACCTGTGAAGCAGGTAAAATAAAAGGTATAAATAAAGGCATATAAAAAGGGGCATATAAAAGGGTATATAAAAGGGGGATATAAAAGGTATATAAAAAGGAACCAATCCTGTAAGAAGAAATTTAGTAAGAAAAGGATTTTGACTGTGAACGTAATAGAAGAAGTTGGGAAATATCATGATTATGCCGTCAGTATGCGGCGGAATTCCATAAGCATCCGGAGCTGAGCTGGAAGGAGGTGGAGACAGCAGGACGGATCCGGGATGAACTTGCCGGGATGGGGATTCCTTATGAGGAGGGTGGCGGGAACCGGCACTATTGCCACCCTGAAAGGAAAGAGGACCAGCCGGTGATTGGCCTGCGCTGCGATATCGACGCGCTTCCCATCCGGGAGGTAAGAATCTTCCCTACTGTTCCCAGAACCAGGGGCGTTATGCACGCCTGCGACATGACGCACATATCAGCATGCTTCTGACAGCGGCCAGGGTTCTGGCAGAACATCAGGATGAGCTTAAGTGCACGGTAAAACTTATCTTTCAGCCGGCAGAGGAACTGACCAACGGCGCGGTAAAGGTGCTGGAGTCCGGAAAGGTGGGGAAAGCTGGATACGGTGGCGGGCATGCACATATTCCCGTACCTGGAGAGCGGCACCATCTCCGTGGATCAGGTCCCCGCTATACATCGGCTTCCTTCATGAATATTAAGATTATCGGGAAAAGCGGACACGGCGCCATGCCCCAGTACGCGGTGGATCCCATTTATGTGGGGGGCAAAAAGGTAGTGGATGCCCTTCAGAGTATTGCCAACCGGGGAGACCAGCCCCATGGATACGGTGGTGGTCAGCATCTGTACCTTCCATTCCGGTACCATGGCCAATGTTTTTTGCCGAGACGGCTGAGCTCAGCGGTACGGTGCTTCAATCCCAAGCTCAGAAGGAACTGCCGGGTATGATTGAGCGTATCATAAAGAGCACCTGTGAAGCTTACAGGGCTGAATATGAGTTTGACTATTATTCTGATATCCCGGCAACGATCAATGACGAGTACTGCAGCGGGATTGCGGCGGAGTCCGTCAGGGAAAATCCCTGGGCGACAAGGGACTGGTAAAAAATATGCAGGCACGCCGGGCGGTGAGGATTTTTTTCCTATTTTCTGGAAAAATTTCCTGGGGTTTATGCTTTTGTAGGATGCCGCAACGAGTCAAAGGATTGCTGCTATTCCCTTCATAATGAACGCTTTGATCTGGATGAGGATGCCCTGGTGAACGGAGCTGCCTTCTATGTGCAGTATGTGCTGGATGCTCAGGAGCAGTTTGGGGCCGTGTAGAGGCGTGATACATATAATTTTATAACAGGCTGTCCTGAAAATGCCGGTTTGAGATTTTGACATTTTTTCGGGACGGCCTTTTGGAACAATAAAAATAGTTCAATATAAAAAATATCCCCCCGTAGCAGGGAAAATCTTGACAGTTTAAGAAACAAATGGTAGTGTTTGATTATAAACGTTTACAATTTGGGCGATGGAAGATGGCAACGATTAAGGGTGTTGCAAAACTGGCTGGGGTATCTATCTGTACGGTGTCCCATGCCCCCAAACAAAGAAAATATCACACCGAAGACCATGGAGAAGGTATTGTCCGCGGTCAGGGAGCTGGATTATCGGCAAATTATTCGGCCAGAAGCCTTAAGATAGGAAGTACAGACACATTGGGGTTACCGGATATTACCAACCCATATTATCAAAAGGTAGCTAAGAGCATTGAGGAATATGCAGAAAAAAGGGATATATGATTTTGCTCTGTAATTCAATGAAGATTTAAATAAGGAGAAGCGTCTGGTTGATACCCAAAAAGCGGAATGTGGATGGTGTGATTATATTGCCCTGTTCAAGGCATATAGAGCATTTTCGTGGGTTTGATAATGCCGGTATTCCGTATGTATTCCTGAATAGAAGCTTTAAAGGAATTGCAAATTGTATTCCCAGTGATAATTTTTATGGAGCATATACAGTGACGAAATATGTAATCGGAAGGGGCCATAAAAATATCTGCGCAGCTTACCTGGGCTTTGAGAATCAGATTTATCAGGAGCGGTTTGAGGGAACCATGGAGGCATTGAGAGAACATGGGTTGGAACAATGCGCCAAGCAGTTTATTTTTGATATAAAGGACATACAGGATTCCTATATGAGGATACGGAAGGTGCTTGAAGGCAGGGAAAGACCCACTGCTTTAATAGCAGCCAATGATATGCTGTGTTTTGGCGCATATAGTGCGGCTAGTGATTGCGGACTTTCGATTCCCGGAGATTTTTCGGTTACCGGCTATGATGATATTTCAATGGCCTCACTTATGATGCCGCTCTCACCAGTTTTTCGTCAGCCGGAGGATGTGATGGCTAAAGGGGAGGTGTGGATTATCTCCTTGAATGTATAGCTGGCAACAGCCCTGCTCCTCCCGCCCGTCTAAGAGGAGAGCTTGTTGTTCGGCAGTCAGTATGCGATATAAGAGGGGATACCTGTTTTGTGAAACTTAGACAAAAACAGATAACCAAATATTATAAAAAATAAAAAATCTGACAAAGAACTATTGACAACACAATCTATGTGTGTTATTTTAAAAACATAAAATTATAAACGTTTATAATTTTAAATGTTTGATTCGAAGCGTAGTGTTTATTCTTCGGATTTTTTTTTAAGAAAGAAATTATAAACGTTTATAATCTGTAAAAATATTAAAAGGAGGGGAATGTTCAGAATGTTAGAAGGAGTAAAGGTTCTTAGTTTTACCCATTATCTGCAGGGGCCGTCAGCAGCACAGGCATTGGCGGATTTGGGAGCCGATGTGGTAAAGGTAGAGTCTTGCAGGGGGGCTTATGAGAGGGGCTGGTCCGGTTGCAATACGTACAAAAATGGGGTCAGCGTTTTCTACCTCATGGCGAACCGCAATCAAAGAGGGGTTGCTTTGGATTTTAAAGTCTGACGAGGGGACGGGAGACCATCTACAGGCTGGTCCGTGATAAGGGGTATGATGTGATTTTGGAAAACTTCCGGCCTGGAGTTATGGATAAACTGGGTTTGGGATATGAAGAATTGAAAAATTAAACCCTGGAGTCATCTATTGCTCCTGTACGGGTTATGGTTCCAGTGGACCCAAGGTGAGAAAGCCGGGGGGCAGGATCTTCTCATACAGGGAATGAGCGGACTGGCGGCATTGGCAGGACCGGGGAGATCATCCTCCCATGCCTACAGGGACAGCGCTGGTGGATCAACACGGGGCTATATTGGCAGCCCTGGGCATTACCGCTGCCGTGTATGACCGTGATAAGACCGGGGAAGGGACACCGCATTGAGGCAAGCCTGCTGGGGTCAGCGCTGGATCTTCAGATTGAACCTATTGGATATTATCTGAATGGTGGGACGCTTACACCGAGAGCAGATACCGGTTTATCGACCAGGATTCATCAGTCACCCCTATGGAATCTATAAGACAGCAGATAAATACATTACACTCTCCCCTTACCTCCTTTGAGAATTTGGAACAGGCATTTACACCAGGCGCGCTGGAAGGTTTTTCGGCAAAGGATCAGATGGATAACCGCATTGAATTTGACAAGGTGGTATGCCGGGAATTGTTAAAGAGAACTACAAATGAGTGGGAGTTAATATTTGAGGAGTTAGGAATATGGTATGCGCCGGTTAATGAATATGAGGACGTTGTAAAGGATGAGCAGGTTGTTTATAACCAGTGTTTTATGACCATGAATCATCCGGTAGCAGGCGAGGTGAAAGTTCTCGGACATGCCAACCGCTATGATGGGCAACCAGTGCCTTTAAGACGGCTGCCGCCGGAGCTTGGTGAGAACACGATAGAGCTGCTAAAGGAGGCAGGATATTCAGATTCACAGATTCAGGAGATGATGAAGCAGGGAAAGGCTGTGTCACCCGAAAAAAAGCAGGACAAATAAAAACAGGATAAAGCAGAAGGAGAATTTGATTATGAAGAAGATTGCAGTATTGTTGACAACAGTATTAACAGCCGGTATGCTGGCAGCCTGCGGGCAGGGTAAGAATGCGGAAACCACTTCAGCAGGAGTTTCAGATGTGAAAACAGAAGCAGATTCGGTCCCGGAGGCAAAGCCTGAGAAAGACGCCATTACGTTTAAACTGGGAATGGTGGACCCGGATGGAAGCAATTTCCATAAGGGAGCCCTGGCCATTGCGGGAAGAAGTGAATAAGGCTACCGGCGGAAGAATAACCATACAGGTATTTGCAGGCGGGCAGTTGGGTAATGAAAGAGACATGTACGAGGGTGCGCAAATGGGTACCATTGACATGTTTACGGCCTCCAACGCAGTACTCACCTCTTTCATTCCTGTAATGGCGGTGCTTGACCAGCCATTTCTATTTGAGACAGCAGATGAAGCCCATCGTGTCATTGATGGAACAGTCGGAACACTGATTGCTGAAAAACAGAAGAACAGAAAAATACATACAGTGGGTTGGATGGATGTAGGTTTCCGCAATATCTTCTCCACCCGTCCGGTCACATCCCTGGAAGATATGAAAAATCTTAAAATACGCACCATGGAGAATGATTTACATATTGCGGCGTTTAATGCCATGGGGGCAATTGCCACACCAATGGCATCCGGAGATGTTTTTACCGGTTTACAGCAGGGCACCATTGACGCGGCAGAGAACGCCATCGCCAATCTGATTGCCAATCGCTACTATGAGATAACCAAAAACGTAACATGGACCAATCATGTTTTTGGTTATATGGGCGTGTTTATGTCGGACAAGGCATGGAATCAGATACCGGATGACTTGAGGGAAGACTTTGTGGAAGGTGTAAAAGCAGGAGCACAGAGACAGAGGGATTATCTGGTGGAGGCAAATGAGGCGGCAGTAAAGGAACTGACAGAGCTGGGCGTGGAATTTTTAAGCGAGATACCTATTGATGATATGCGAAAGTTGGTAGAACCGGCAATGGAACAGTTTGCAGACCGAATGGATCCGGCCTGGGTGGAAGCGATTGAAGCTGAAAACTAGGAGGGATAAGGATGAAAAGGCTGTTTGCCAATTTACAGAAGATAGAGGATTTTATTCTGGTGGCCACATTTACGGTTATGGTGCTGGCGTCCTTTGCCCAGGTAGTTAACCGAAATATAATCCATGCAGGTGTTTCATGGCTGGAGTGAATTAGCACGCTATTGCATGGTTTATATGGCACTGCTGGCAACAGAGGCAGGATTAAGGGACAATACACAAATTTCCATCACGGCTATTACGGATAAAATACACGGAATGACAGGAAGGGCAGTGCGGATTATTTCAAAGGCCGTGGTGGCGATTTTTTCGGAGTCTGCTTTTTTTCATCCTTTACCATTCTTAAAAAACACAGCTGTCTTCCGGGCAGGTATCACCTGGTTTACATCTGCCCATGGCCATACCTTACTTTGCATTGACCCTCAGCTTTGGAATCATTACCGTAATACAGGCAGCAGCGCTGGTTTGCCTGGTTATGGAAAAAAAGCGGCGGAAGACCAAGGAAAGGAGGATGCGTCATGACTGCAATAATTTTGTTCGGAACCATGATTGTGTTACTGATAATCGGTGTGCCTATTTCGGTTTCTTTGGGAGCGGCGACCATGGCGTCTCTGCTGTGCTTTGACGTTCCTATGGCTGTGGTGCCCCAGCGAATGTTTACTGCCCTGGATTCAGTATCCATTATGGCGATTCCCCTTTTTTTGTGCTGGCGGGAAATCTTATGACAGAAGGTGGAATATCCCGCCGTCTGGTGGATTTCTGCAACAGTATTATAGGTAATATACGAGGGGGAATGGGGTACGCAATGGTACTGGCCTGCGCTTTTTTTGCCGCTCTGTCAGGTTCGGCTCCGGCCACGGTGCTGGCAATCGGCGGAATGCTTTATCCTGATATGGTGCGTCTGGGCTATCCAAAAAGAACGGTGTGCAGGATTACTGACAGTGTCCGGGGGCTGGGTCCCATTATTCCTCCTTCCATTATTATGGTGGTTTACTGTACCATTACCAACAGTTCGGTAGGGGATATGTTTAAGGGGGAATTGTAGCAGGACTTATGATTTCCATTGTACTGGTGGTAATCTGCATCTACTATTCCAATAAGGAGAAGTGGCTCAAAAAAATACGGAGAGGACAAGCATTATCCAGCTTGCAAAAACATTTTATCCATGCACTGCCTGCCCTTTTTCTTCCGTTTGTTATTTTGGGAGGTATATATTCCGGGCTTATGACGCCCACTGAGTCAGCGGCCGTTGCAGTTATCTATTCTTTTTATTGTAAGTGTTTTTGTTTACCGGGAACTGCATCCCCGGGATATTTACCGTATACTTCTGGCCTCAGGAAAGAGCAGTGCCATGATTTTATTCATCATTGCAACCTCCACAGCATTTTTCATGGCTGTTTACATTCTCGGGGATATCAGGACAGCTGGTGGATGCAATTGTGGCCATGAATCTGGCTCCATGGATGTTCTGTCTGATTGTTGCCCTGGTATTGCTTGTGTTCGGCACATTCCTGGAGGGGATAGCTACCTGTGTGCTTCTGGTACCGGTTCTCTGGCCCATAGCACAGACCCTGGGAATTGGCGTCATTCATTTTGGAATGATTATGTGTATAGCGAATGTTATTGGATGTATGACTCCTCCTGTGGCAGTAAATCTGTTTGCGGCAGCCTCTGTCTCAAAATTAAAAATGGGTGATATAGCCAAAGGTGAGCTTCCCTTTTTCTGGGATATACAGCGGTGTTTTTCCTGATTGTATTTGTCCCTGCATTAAGTACGCTGCTGCTGTGATGAAGTAGACTTAATCGGGAGGATTCTATGATGTTGAGGGTATGAAGATACTCAGCTTTGTCCATGGGCTTTATGGCGGTTCAGCCAGTCAGATACTGGCTGATCTGGGGAGCCGAGGTTGTGCGGGTGGAATGGGATATGACAGGCCGTATCCGGCCTGGAAGTGTTCTGGATGGGGAAAACGGTCTGTTTTTTCAGATGACAGGCCGGAATCAGAAGAGTATTTCCTTCAATCCGCAGTCACCGGAAGGCATTGATATATTACACCGCCTGCTGCAGGACTATGATATTGTACTGGATAATTCTCCTCCTGGACTGCTGGAGGGGTGGGGCATCCAATATGATGAATTGCTCAGGTCTCACAAACAGCTTATATGGTGCATCTGTACGGCGGATGGCAGCGGATGCTGCCAGAGTCCGGATGATGAACTGCTGATGGAGGCGAAAAAGCGGACTGGCCTCTTTGAACGGTCCAGGTTCAAAACCGCCTGTTCCGGCAGGGGCAGCCCTTATTGAACAGCATGCGGCAGTACTTATAGCTTTGGGAATTATTGCAGCAGCCCGCCACAGGAACATAACAGGACAAGGGCATAAGGTTGAGACCAGTCTGCTGTCTGCTTCTCTGGATTTGCAGATTGAAACAATTGGTTATTATTTAAATGGAGGGAGATTTATTGACCGGGCAGATACCGGCTTGTCCACCAGGATACATCAGTCCCCATATGGGGTATATCCTACAGCGGACGGATGCATAACAGTATCCTTGACACATCATGACCGGCTGTGCAGCTTATTTACTCCTGGTGTTATAGAGAACTTTACGGAACAGGATGCCATGGAGAGACGCGTGGAATTTGACCAGATGATAAATCAGGAAATGCAGAAAAAGACAACAGCGCAGTGGGTGGAGATATTTGAACGCATGGAGGATATGTGGTTTGCTCCGGTAAATGAGTATGAGCAGGTAATGAAGGATGATCAGGTTCTTTATAATCGGCCATTTATAGAGCTGGGGAAAGTGAGGGCAGGACTCTGCAGGGGATTAGGGACATGCCAATTATTACGACGGCGTACGTCCGGCAGTCCGTAATCTGCCCCCGGCTTTGGCCAGCACAGACAGATATTAGAAAAAGCCGGGTATACCCAGCGGGAATTAAACCAGTTAGAGAAAGGGACTAATTGTTAGAAATCATGAAAGGAAGAATTGATATGGAGTATGAAAACAACCTGATTTTAGTAGAGAAACCAGCAGATAAGGTAGCGCTAATTACTTTAAATAATCCGCCACTTAATTTGGTGACCCTGGAACTAAGCCGCGAGTTAAAGGAAACGCTGTTCCGATTGGAACAGGATGATGAAGTACGGGTGGTGGTGCTTACTGGCTCTGGAGAAAAGCCTTTTGCGTAGGTTCTGATGTAAAGGAATTTCCTCAGGTTTGGGATGATGTAATTGGAAAAAAAGCTGCAGAAGGAGAATGAAGTATTCAATGCAATTGAATTTCTGGATAAGCCGGTTATCGCTGCCATGGAAGGAAATGTATGCGGCGGCGGTTACGAGATGGCAATGGCCTGCGACCTGAGAATTCTTTCCGAAAGCGGAATTGCACAGCCAGAGATTAATCTGGGGGTTTTTCCGGGAAGCGGGAGGAATTTTCAGACTGCCTAAATTAGTTGGTGCTTCCAAAGCCATGGAGATGATGTTTTTTAGGAGAATTCATTGATGCAGAGGACTGTCTGCGTCTCGGACTGGTCAACCGACTGGCTCCGGCCGGCAAGACAGTCAGTGCTGCCCTTGACCTGGCTGAAAAGAATCGCTCATAAACCGTTTGAAGCTATCATGTAAGCTTGATAAAGAAGGGGGTACGGGAAATCGGCATGGTATCCTCAGATAAATGTTTCTATAAAAACCTGGAATTTAGCCGGAGCATATTCAAAACAGAGGACTGTAAAGAAGGGGTAGATGCGTTCCTTGGCAAACGTTCCCCGCAGTTCAGATAATCATATAGGCAGAGAGGAACTGAAAATGGACAGATTGGTGACAGATGTACTGGTTATAGGAGGAGGAGGGGCGGCCTTAAGGGCAGCCTTTAGCAGCCTGCGACGCAGTGAGCTGATGTAATCATAGCTGCTAAAATGCCGCTTGGATTAGGCGGGGCCACTACACATATCCTGTGGCAGAGATGGCCGGATATAACGCAGGGGATCCCCATGTGCCGGGGAGATGTGGAATGTCATTACCAGGATATAATGGCTGCCGGACAGGGAATGGCGGATGAAAAGCTGGCTGCAATCCTGGAAGGAGCACCTGAGACAATTGATGAACTTGAATCATGGGGGGTCCGAATTTGACAGGGAAGGGGGGACGGATATTATACATTTAAAAGTTGTTTTGCAAGCATTCCCCCGTACACATGTCATACGGGGCCATGGAGAACCAATTGTACAGGCATTGATCCGGCAGATACGCAGACGTCCAGATATATTCAGTCCCTGACAGGAGTTACTATCATAGAGCTGGCGAAGAAGAATGGAATATGCTGCGGAGCATGGGGGGTGGATTCGGTGGGGAAGCTTAATCTATATCTCTGCAGGAGCAGCTCATTCTGGCATCCGGAGGCGCATCCCAGGCTTTTGAAAAACCTGAACGGGGGATGTCAGCGGAGACGGATGATATGCTGGCATACGAATCTAGGTGCCAGATTGGTTAATTTGGAATTCATGCAGAGCGGAATCGGATTTTCACACCCTCTTATGAATATATTTAACGGATATATCTGGGCAGCCCATCCTCTACTGACTAATTCGGAGGGAGAGAGTTTCCTTGAAAAGTACATACCAGACTTCTATGCAACCGGAATATGTGATGGATGAACATAGAAAAACACTTCCTGTTTTCATCCAGTGATGATTCAAAATATTTAGAAATAGCAATTCAAAAAGGAAATCAGAGCGGGTAGAGGAGGACGCCATGGAGGTATCATTGCTGATTTAAGACATATGAAAGATGATTATATCTGTCATGTACCGGATGACTGCGGACTCCATCACATGTGGCCGGTGGCTCGCAACCATAAGCGAAGGACAAGGGGGTGGATCTGGTTAACGAAGGTGGAGATTCGTATTTGCCTACGCTATTAACGGCGGGTATGCATTGATGCAGAAGGCAGCACATCGCTGCGGACTGTATGCGGCTGGAAGTGGCAGGCGGCTCCTCATGGAGCGACCGCCTGGGTGGAATGGCGATGGTGACCCGCCAGGTGTTTGGGGAAAAATAGCGGGACAAATGCAGCAAAGTGGGCAGGTATCCACCGTCCGCAGACAGAAAGTACTGCCATGTACCCGGATGACAGATTGTGGGAAATACTACACAGAAAGGCGGACACAAGGTTTAATCCATGAACTGCAGTCGGTAAACCAGCATCATCTTTTAATCAGCAGAAAATGAAGCCGGTCTTATGCAGGTACTTGGCACTGTGGAGCGGATTGGACGGCAGCTTGCAGAGTCTCCCCAGGCAGGATGCAATTAATATGGAAGCCTTCCGGCTGTATTGTCTGATTACAGCTTCACGTCTTATGGGGAGGCCGCATTGAGAAGACAGGAAAGCAGGGGTGCTCACTATCGGGAGGATTACCCCATAGTGAATCCCAAGCTTGACAGGCCAATGTTCTCAGATCAGAGTATATGATGGCGCTAGGAAAAGACTGATACGGCTCACCCCAGAATCCCCCTCAACAACCGTCTAATCCCTTCCTCCAAATCCCCTATGGACGGCGGGGTTATGACGGAAATGCGGACTGCCTTTTTCCGCCGGTTTATTGCCAACTGAAAACCGTTCAGCCCCATAGACCTGCACCCCGGCCTGTTTTGCGCAGATTTCAAAGCTTTTGCCGGTAAAATAATCCGGCAGGCGCAGGTATCTCATGGGGCTGGTAGGCGGGCAGTCCAGTGCAAAGCCTTTTGGGATTGGCTGATTATATGATTGCGCCTGCGCAGTTCCTCCTTCCGTCCCCTTATAATTTCATCTGCAGTCCCATCTGCAATCAGTCCCTGCGGATACGGCTGCAAGCAGCGGGGGGAGATGGAAATATTCATGGAATAAAGGGTGGTGGCCAGGCAGCGGTGATACTGGTCCGGCACATGGACAAAAAGCAGTCCCTCAACCCGGCGGCAATGGTTTTGGACAGGCTTGACAGATAGATGACCTGTTCCGGGGCAAAAAGAAGCAATGGGAGGCAGGGGATTTTCCGTCAGCAGGTTGTTGATTCCGTCCTCAATTACCAGGATATGTTTCTCCCTGGCCAGTTCTGCAATCCTTTTCCTTGTCTCCAGGGGACATGATATGCGAGGTGGGATTGTGGTAATCCGGAATTACATAGATGCCTTTTATCTTTTCATTTTTGTACGGCATACCGGATCCCTTCCTCTGTCATCTCATAATCATGATTCTGAATGGGTATCAGATGGATTCCCAGTAGCTTGGCCGCGGTTTTAACACCCGGATAAGTCAGGGGGTCTGTTCCCAGCTTATCTCCGCGTTCCAGCAATGCGCCCAGTGCCGCTGTCAGTGCGTTCTGGCCGCCTGCTGCCAGCAGAACATGGTCCTTATCGGTAGAAAAGCCTGATTTTTGAAGCCATGCCACGCCGGCTTCACGCTGCCGTCCTGTTCCCTCCGGGTCATCGTAGGAAAAGAGGTTCAGGGCGTCAGGCCGCTTTAACAGCCGCTCTGTGTAGGTTTTGACCAGCCGGTTCCCGGACACCTGGGGACCAGTGCGCCCATTTCAATCAACCGCGGATTCTCCCGTCCGCACAGAAGTATGGTCTCCGCAGAGACATCCGCACAGACGTAGGTACCGTTTCCTACGGAGGCAGACAGAAGGCCCTTCTGGCCGCACAATTTAAAGGCCCTGGATATGGTGCTTAGGTTTACATTCAGGTAATCCGCCAATTCTCTCTGGGGCGGCAGCTTTGTTCCTGCTTTCAGCGTTCCGTTCTTAATATCTTCTTCCATCAGGCTTACCAGCGCCAGATATTTTGGGCCTGATGTTCTGCTTAAATCCGGTTTCCAGCTCATGGGATAATTGTCAAATGAATTGATAGACATAATCTGTTTCCTCTGTATGATCTCTGTGGTTTGTTTGTATGGGTATTTGCAAAATTGTCTTGCATACAATTCTACTGTTGTTCGAGTCCTTTTGCAAGTTTATAATGATACCATTATAAAAAACCACTATAAAGAAAAATGGACAAAGGAGCAGCAGTATGGAACATTTATTATCTGAGCGGATTAAATCCACACCACCGTCATTCATCCGAAGTATTCTAAAAACCGCGGCTGACCCGCAAATCATCTCATTTGCAGGAGGACTGCCAAACCCGGTATCATTTCCCCAGGAGGAACTTCTGGTATCCATGGAGCGCATTGTAAGGGATTATGGGAGCAGCCTGTTCCAATATTCCATCACGGCCGGACTCCCGGAGCTGCGCCAGTATATAGCGGACCGCTACAACCGCAGATTCGGCCTGAAACTTGGCATTGAAAATATCCTGATTACCACAGGGTCCCAGCAGGCCCTGACCTTATATCCAAGGTCCTGTTAAACACAGGGGACGGAGTGATTGTGGAAAAGCCCAGTTATCTTGGGGCCATACAGGCATTTTCCCAATATCAGCCGGTATTTTATCCGGTTGGCTGACAGAGGAAGGGATGGATATAGAACAGTTAAAAGATGCTCTGAAACATGATGTCAAATTTATATATGCCATTCCGGACTTCCAGAACCCCACAGGACTCGCTATTGTGCTGAAAACAGAGCGTGTATCCGTGAGGTTCTGAGGGAGCGGGAAATCGTTTTGGTGGAGGACGACCCATGGGGAACTGCGCTTTGACGGGGCGGCCGTATTCCTTTATATCGGGGCAGGCCAGCTGCCGGGCAGCATTCTGCTGGGGACATTTTCAAAAGACAGTGACCCCCGGGCATGCGAACCGGCTTTATGATTTGCGCTGACACGGAACTTCTGAAACATATTTCGGTGGCAAAAAGAAGCCAGTGATTTTACATACAAATATATTCTCCCAATACCTGATATGGGACTATCTGATGCACAACGACTATGACGCCCATATCGACCAAATCAGGCAGCTGTATAGGAGCAGGCACAGGCTATGACAGAGGCGATGGACCGGTATTTTCCGGAGACAGTCAGGTACACCCGTCCCCGCGGAGGCATGTTCCTATGGGTGACACTGCCGGAAGGGGTCAGCGCCTTATCGCTGTTTCCCAAAGCCCTGGAGCAAAAAAGGTTGCGTTTGTTCCCGGGGATCCGTTTTACATCAATATGACTGATACCAACACCATGCGCCTTAACTTTACGAACGCGGACTGCAGCATGATTGACGAGGGATCCGCAGGCTGGGGAGAGCTTCTGCGGGAAATATAAAGCAAAAACATCCGGCTTTATCATTTCATAGGGAAGGACTATAGAAGGATCTGGTAGGAAAGGATCTATAGGGAAGGGACTGTCCCATGCCAGGGGGAATCCGTACCGTGAACACGCTTCCCGTCCTTTCACGGATTCCGCGTGAATGCTCCCTTGCCCAGTTCTTCCACTGTGATACGGGCAATATAGAGCCCCAATCCGCTGCTTTCTGAGGTATCGGGCCGTCCTGAATAAAAACGCTCAAAGATATGGGAAGATGCTCAGGCTCAATCCCCATACCTATATCGCTTACCCGTATCGTCACGCCGTCCTGGTCCAGGCAGGGGAAATGGTGATAAGGCCGTCCTCCGGCGTGAATGATATGGGCATTGTAAATCAGGTTCTCTCAAAAAGCAGCAGCAGCTTTCTCTTCTGCGCCAGGATAAATGCCTGGTCTTCCAGTTGGTTTCCACCCGCAGTTCTATACCGGATATGCAGGCCTCAGGTTCATTATCGTGACTGACCTGGGACAGCAAGCCGTTTATTTCTTATTCCCTTGGCTCCGTAATCCCATTTAAGGCACGTCATTCGTCTGCAAGTTTCTTATTTTCACTGCTGAAAGATATTCCTTCAAATCATCATCCAGATACAAATTTCCCCTGAGAATCAAACCGTAAATCCGTGAATGGCCACCACGGGCGCCTTCAGGTTGTGGGCCAGGTCCGAGAAAAATGCCTTGCGTTCATCCAGCACCGCATGGAGCTCCCTGGTGCGCTTCTGTACCTGGTCCTCCAGGTGCTCGGTGAGGCCTGGTTCTGCTTCAGGACCCGGCTTATGTGCCGGACCGTGAGAATCCAGAAAACGATGACCAGGATAAAAGCCTCTGTATTCCGTCTGCCATCCCGTATAAACAGGCTCGAACTGGTTATTGTCCAGGAAGATTGGACACCATGGCGGCCCCCATGGTTAAACATCCGGCCAGCACCAGGCCCGCGCTGTCCCGGTTCATCCACAGGCCGTATACCGCACA
>VOFI01000758.1_pt1 | contig 20370 bp, 33 predicted proteins | sample 5384131 | NCBI WGS metagenome assembly VOFI01 (sample SAMN12384728, study PRJNA508395) | human gut metagenome | isolation source: healthy gut H | host: Homo sapiens
AGATCCCCGCCAGATTCTGGGGTCTTGGCATACCGCAGCAGTTGGGACCAATCCAGGCCTTCCCAGCCACCAGGAACCCGAATATCGGATTTCCCCTGGATGTGGCTGCCAACGCTTGGATAAAAAAAGCCTGTTCCAACGTCATGACTCAGCGGCCTCCGTTTCATAGACAAAGCCGTTCGACAGCATTTGCTCCAAAAACTGCCCCACATACGCCGTCGCCTGCGCCATGGGCGCAGTATAATGCTCACTGAACGCCTGGAGCAATGCATCCTTTTGGCAAGGCGTCTCCTCCAGCACTTCCAAATGAAATACCCTGCATCATTCAGCTAGCGGCCCAATGGCGGCAGGTGCGCGGGCACTTGGGTTGCAACCAGCAGATGTTCCCCGCAAATCTCCTCATGCACAACACCTGGTCGAGTCTTCAACATAGGACACACTCCCTTCTTTCTAGTAATCGGTCGTGGCAAAGCCGGGCAGATTCCGGCCCTCCCGGTTTTCAAGAGCCAGATGGGGGTTGCACACACCAGCCGCTTGAGCAAGCGGAGCAGGAGCCGATAGTGCTCTTCCGTCCGGTCTGTGCAGAAAAAACTGGCCCAGCATGGGAAGAATGGCAGCCCCAGGCGGCATGGGCGCCCACCGGTCCGCCTGGCTCTGACGTAGGTAGATGATCCCACCCAGAGGCGCCGACCCGTGCCACCCAGAGATTCCTTCCCCGCCAGGGACTGGCATGGACTACAATGGTCCCTGTGTCCAGGAACTGTAGGACCGGCTTGTCTCCATTGAGGATGGTGGTCTCCTCCGGATAAAGCTCCCGCCAGAGGTTCAGCTGGGTCGTCTTCCCAGTGCCGCTGGGGGCGGCAAACAGGTACGCCTGTTCCCGGAACACCATGGCCGCACTATGAAACAGGCAGCGGTCATGAGAAAGCAAAGCAGGTCCGCCAAACGCCGACGCAGAGCAACCGTCTCCAGAAATTCCGGGGACGCATCTGCCGGGCAATAGCAAGCGGCCTGGCGCAGATCCTCCTGGGTAACCCGCAAGCAGGCAGTATAGGACGGACTGTCTGTGAGAAACCCTGCGAAAAAGCGCTCCGTGCCTGGATAGAGCAACTGAATTTGGAAGGTCAATCCGGAAAAGGAAATGGTCATGGGAATTCCTCCCTCTTTGAAATCTAGCAGGCCCGGGAATCAGCCCCCCATACCACAGCGGCAGACCTGCGTACAACGTCAGAACCTTCACAGCACCAGCCCCACTGATGGAGGCCGATTCCGCCGCCCACGGAAAGTGAGCGCGGCAGGTGGGGAAACCCCACCTGCCGCGTGACTGGTCCCTCTTAGATGTGGCCGAGCAGGTTGCCGGATTCATCATATACGGCGCCAGAAGCAGTCTGGTGACCGTAGACAACGGCGCCGTCTCCCCAGGGAGAAGGGAGCTTCACCGGAGCCATCAGGAACCCACTGGGTGTCGAGCAACGGGGTGACGGGGGCATGTTGGACAAGTCGTTCATAATGTGTACCTCCCTAGTTTGGTTGGGAATTTCTGTTCCCCAGGCCGGTTAGGCAAGGGGACTGCAGATGGTGTTAGCGCTGAACGTCACCTGGTTCATGTCACCATATACCAGGGTGCCTTCTAACGTCCGGTAATAGGCGCGGGCAGAGAGGGTGGTGAAATTGCCATTGGCGTCTTTCAGCTGCATGTACATCCAGTAGAAATAAGTGACATACCCGTCTCCGGCGCCCTGGTTGTTGTAGCCGGGAAGGCCACCGTTAAAGTCCTTGGCCGTATAATCCCGTTCGTAAATGGGCGCAAGCTTTGAAGGTCTCATAAACCGTGGTCTTTTCATAGTTCCCTACTGGCTTGCCATCGATGGTGCCGCCCTGGCTTGGCTTTGGTGGAGACCACAAACCCATAAGCCTGGAAGAGGTCATCCGGCACGGTAGAGTTGATGTACACTTCCCGGGCACTCTTGGCATCTGCCCGGTAAGCAATTTTCGCCTGGGAATAGCCGGCGTCGATCCAATAGGCATAAATCCGATGGTTCTGCACCTGATCACAGTGGAACAGGTCGGCGGCGCCCACATTGTTTTTCGGCCGTCCAGTCCAGCGCGTGGCCAGCCTGGTTTCCAGAGGGCTGGAAGAACCAGCCTGTACAAAAGTATATTCGCCGTCTGCCGTGGACTTGCCGGTTCCTTTCACCTGCATGTCCGTTCCGGTGTAGTCCAAGCCACCCGCCAGCAGGTCGTTCCGGCCAGAAGTATAATCCCTCTTGGCGCAGCACCTGCAGTACCGTGCCGGTGTGTCACAGTGATTTCCTGATGCAGGCCATATGCATTGCCCGCCTGGTCATACCAGCCGGTCAACACCCAGCCGTATGTCTCATCGTACTCGCCAGTGTAGAGAATCTCGGGGCCGTAAGTCGTGGTGGTGTCGCCTTCCTGGACGGAGAGGACTTCATAGGTGGTCCCGGCGGGGTACTGGTATTCCACCGTAAGAGATACCGGCTCCTCTTCCTTGGGCGCGCAGTGGCGCCACAACCGCAGGTGCAGGTCCCATCGGGTCCGATGCAGCCTGTGAGGGTGGGCAAATCGCTGTCTGAGAGCTTCCAATAGCCGGTGCCGGTCCAGGCAGCATCCTGGCTGATCCGCGTCACAATGGCAGCCACATCGGCAATTTCCGTGCCGCTTGTGGACTTGGTGAAATACTGGCTGTTGGAGGTGAAGGTATCGGCTGTATAATAGCAGTAGTCAACCGTACCACTGTTGCAGCGGATGCCGCTCAGGGTAGGCTTCTTTGCTGGTGTTGGTATTGGTGGTGGCCACAGAACCAGCCTGATAGCAGTTCGTATAGCTGCCGCCCATGCTGTAGCCGCAGATCCCGGGCTGCATAGGAGATGTTTTTGGACATGGAGCTGCCAGCAGTGATGGTGCCAGCATTGTAGCAGCGTTCCACTGTGGTACCAGCGCCTTTGCTGTACCCCAGAATGCCACCCGCGCGTTGTAATATTGGGTGCCATTATAGGGAGAACCGACACTGACCGGCGCCGTATTGTAGCAGTCGGCAATGTTTGCCTGAGATGTGGTGGAGCCATAGGGATCCGCCGCCATACCTACAATGCCGCCCGCTCCACCGTAGGAGCTGGAGCGGATGCCATCCGCTTCGCACCAAGCGCGGTGAATTTTCACCTTGGCCGCATAGACGTGGCCAATCAGGCCACCCACTGCATACTGGCTGGCAGAAACCGTGCCGCCCTGGATGCTGGAGCAGCACAGGGTCATGGTATTGGGCTGCCCACATTGGCAAAGCCCAAAATGCCGCCTACCCCATACACACCCTTCACTGTGGAATCCACCACATGGAGGTTGCAGAGCTTCACAATGGGACTGGGGGATGCACCAGTGCTGCCAGCGAACGCGCCCACATAGTGGCCGCCCTGAATCTTTGCTGTCCCGGATGGTGAAGTCACAGATGTTTTGCAGCCGCCAAATTGCCGAAGAGACCGACATTGTTCTGGCTGCCAGAGATCTTGAGGTGGCTGATGGTGTGACCACCGCCGATGAAGGTGCCACAGAAATAGTAGGATGTGCTGCTGTTCCACCCGATGGGGGTCCACTCCTGGTTCCCCAGGTCAATGTCCGCCGTCAGTTTGTACCAAGCGCTGCGGTATGGATTTTGGGTGGTGTTGTCTTCATTGACCTTTTGCGCCAAATAGGCCAACTCAGCACCGTTGGAGATGAGGTAAGGGTCGCTTTCTGTGCCGCTACCGCCAGCAAAGGATGTGGCGGGGATCCCGTTCCAGGCAGGCGCCTGACCCTCCGCCATGGAGGCGGAGGGCAGCAGGCAGCCAAACGTCAGGACCAGGGTCAGGAGCAGCGCCAATGAGCGAGTCAGTTGTTTCATCGGGGTCTCCTTTTCAGATCAGAAGGAATCAAATTAGAAGTCAGATCCACCAAACATGGGATTGTAAATGTTGTTCGGCTCGAAGGTAACCTGAGACATGTCGCCATAGACCACAGTTCCCTCCAGGGTCTGGTAGTAAGCGCGGGCAGACAGGGTGGTGAAATCGCCGCTGGCGTTCTTCAGCTGCATATTTCTCCAGTAGAAATAGGTGATGTAGCCCGTACGATTTGCATCATAGCCAGGCAGGCCGGAGTTGAAGTCCTGAGCAGTATACTCCTCTTCGTAGATGGGGGCAGCGCAGAAGGTCTCATAGACGGTTTCCTTCTGGTAGTTGCCCACCTTCTTGCCGCCGATCACACCACCGATGACCAGATTGTCCTCATCATTCTCGGTAGCGGCAGTGGAGACCACGAAGCCATAGTGGTGGAAGATGTCATCGGGCACGGTGGCGTTGATGTACACATTGGTCGCGCGGAGGCTGTTGCTCTGGTAGCCGATCTGAGCAGCAGAATAGTCGGCGTAGATCCAGTAAGCATAGATCCGGTTGTCCTGCACCTGGTCGCAGTGGAACAGGTCGGCAGTGCCCACGTTGTTGTCGGCAGTCCAGTTCAGGTGGGCATTGTCTGTACCCTGACCGGGGCAAAGAACCAGCCGGCGAAGGTGTAGTCCACATCCTGCTCCATACCGAAGACGGTCTTGCGGGTTCCGTTGACGGCAAAGCCCTTGTCACCGCCAGGAGCAACGGCAAAGCAGTCATGGGGGGAGGTATAGCTGAGAGTGCCAGCCAGCAGATCATTCCGGCCTGCTGTGTAGTCGCTCTCGAAGAGGACGCCCATCACGTTGCCGGTGGGGCCGTCACACAGCAGCAGCGCCTGATCCACCACAGGGGTCAGAACCAGATTGCCATTGACGGTGATGTCTTCCAGGAGGCCGTAGGTTGCGCCGTTCTGATCCTGCCAGCCGGTCAGCTTCCAGTTGTAGGTCTCGTCATACGCGCCGTCGTAGAACTTTTCCTCACCCAGGGTGGTGACGGTCTGGCCCTGCTCTACTTCCAGGGTCTCCACGGTGGTACCAGCAGGATACTGGAATTCTACGGTGTACTTCTCCACATTCTTCTGCCAGACGGCATAGATGGTCTTGGTGGGGGTGCTCTTGGTCAGCCGCAGGGTGTCGTCAGCCTGATAGCTGCTCTGGGTTGCAGTGGCGGCGTCCGCCCAGCCCAGGAAGGTGTAGCCGTCCCGGGTGGGAACGGTGCTGGAGACGGTGAAGTCCGCGTAATCCGCCGTGGTGGTCTGGGTATCGGTCCAGTTGGCCTCTTTGCCGCCGTTGGTATCGTAGGTCAGAACGTAATCTGTTTCCTCTTCACCATCGACATGGACGGTAAAAAGTAACAATGTCGTAGTACCAGTTATAATTGCTTGGAACCGTAACACGATTACCGCAATACGGGCAGTAGCCAGAGTCTGCTGCTGCATTAAAGTTATAGTAGAATTTCAGAGTAACAGTTGTTGTGCCGGGCTTTGCGGCAGTGTAGTCGAACTCCAGGCAAGGCCACGTTTCATAGCCGGAGAAGTTGCTGGCATATGCCAAGGTAAATTCGCAATCCTTCAAGATACTGGGATTAGACAGCGTGTAACCCACAGTGGAACTAACCCGATAATCATCAGGGATATCTTCGGTTAATATGTATCCACAGTTTGCACACTTATGGGTCAGGCGCGGTAGCCGCTGATAAAAGCCGGTCTCACCAACATTTTTCGTTACACTACCAGCTTGAATGTTTTTGATTGAGGCTGGCACTACTGGGAACAGTATAACTCAAGCTTGCACCCGCCAGGTATGTTACCGGAGCGGCGAATGCGGTGGTGCCCAACGCCAGCACCATAACCAGGGCCAGCAAAAGTGCAATCGATTTACGTACGAGTTTCATGATGTCCTCCTTAAATTAAATAAAAATTGTTGTTTGCCCTTCGCTCGGAATGGTGGGGAATGATTGGCCTTCTACCGGGGTATCATAATCCACAGCCGACGAAGCAACGTGAGGATCTGGGCGCGTTCCTGAGTACTCTTTGGCCAGCTCAGCCGTCAGGCGAATATAGTTCACCGAGCCAGCCGGATAAAAACCATAGCAGGCGCAATGTATGGCTTTTTCCGGTTTTCCAACGAATCCCCTCCCATACTCTTAAAGTAGAACAATATGAGAATGGTCAGAACGCGACCCATCCCCTCACTGTTCACATATAATATACCATAATTTGTGGGGTTGTCAACTCTACAGGCAGGAAAAACCGCTCTCGTTTTCAGCAATTACGACTGGAGATCTGCCCGATTTTGGGTCAAGCTTTCGGGTCAACACAGCGTTGAGTGGATGGAGATATGCGACATGAAAGGAGCAAACTGACAATGGGACGACACGGTGAAAACATCCGGAAGCGCAAAGACGGACGCTGGGAGGCACGGGTGATCTCTTCCCATACACCGGATGGAAAGGCCATATACCGCTCTGTATACGGAAAGACCTACTTGGAAGCCAAGGAAAAGAGGAACGATTTCCTGCGGCGTACCACATCATCCCAAACCAGAAAGTCAGACCACTGCAAAGGAAAAGCCACACTGGAAGAGGTCGCCTGGGAATGGTTATCCACCCGAAAAGACAGCATCAAAAGGAGTCCACCTACGCCCATTATACCAATCTGATCCGGCATCACCTGTTGCCCAGTCTGGGTCAGCGCCGCCTATATGCCCTCACGCTGGAGGTGCTGGACGGCTTCCTGCGGGAGAAGCTGCACACCGGCAGAGCCGACGGGAAAAGGCGGTCTCTCCCCAAAACGGTAGCAGACATCCGCTCTGTCTACTCCAGGTCCTGGGTATGCCCAGCGAAATCAGTATCCCTGCGCCGCACAAAGCAAGATGTTTTACCCCAAAAGCCGCCAACCGGTCACCAAAATCATGACCCGTGAGGAGCAGGCAAAATTGGAATCGGTGTTGCTCCAGCAACCGGCCCCCTTACACTTGGGCATTTTAACCGCACTGTATGGGGGCTGCGGATTGGAGAGGTGTGCGCCCTGCAATGGGGTGACATCTCCTTTGTGAGCGGCACCATCCGCATTCATAAGACCATTCTCCTGATTCAGGATCTGGCGCCAGAGGCACAGCAGAAAACCAAGATTCTCATCGACTGTCCCAAAACAGAGAGTTCTAACCGGGTCATTCCAATGCCTACGTTCCTTCTGACATTCCTGGAACCCCACCGCAGAGCAGAAGACATATACCTCTTGACCGGCACAAGAGCATACCTGGAACCCCGCATCTGTCTGGACAAATATAAACGCATTCTAACCCAAGCTGGCCTGGATTCCTTTACCGTCCACACCCTTCGCCACACCTTCTCCACACGCTGTATTGAAAATGGGTTTGACCCCAAATCCCTCAGCGGAAACTGTTTCCATTTTTGGGTCAAAGCAGTGGTCAGCTACTTCTGCAAGCTCCTAGAAATGGGAACTTCCGGTCATCCTTTCTCATATTGTTCTACTTTAAGAGTAAAACCAGAGGGGCCGTGGTGAAACATGCTTCACCACGGCCCGAAATTTATGCAGTTGTCCAGATGAATGAGGAGACCTGGCAGGGATCCCACGATGCTGCTTTGGAAATACAAACAAAGCCGGGGCAGTCTGGCAGGGGCCCATGTCTCACAGTACACCGGATCCTGCCGCAGGGCTTTGATGATTCGATATATATAAATATAAAAAACCGGGACGGCTTCCGCCGTCCCGGCAATTTGGCACGGATTGGTCTTTAGAACACGCCCTGCTCCATCATCGCAGTGGCAACCTTCTTGAAGCCAGCGATGTTAGCACCAGCAACCAGGTTGTAGCCCAGGCCATACTCCTCAGCAGCCTCCACAGAGACTCTGTGGATGTTCTTCATGATGCCCTTCAGCTGTGCATCCACTTCCTCAGCGGTCCAGACCAGACGCTCGCTGTTCTGGCTCATTTCCAGAGCAGAGACCGCCGACGCCGCCTGCGTTGACAGCCTTGGACGGAGCAACGATGAGGTCCTGCTTCTGCATCAGATAAGCCAGAGCGTCGTTGGTGGTGGGCATGTTGGCCACCTCAATGTAGTACTTGGCGCCGTGCTCCACAATCTGCTTGGCCTGCTCCATGTTGACGTCGTTCTGCATAGCGGAGGGCATGATAATGTCAACCTTCCGGCCCCACGGCTTCTCGCCGGGGAAGAACGGGACACCGAACTTGTCGGCATAGTCCTGCACGCGGTTGCGGCCGGAAGTTGCGCATCTCCAGGAGGTAATCCACCTTCTCTTCGCAGGAGGACACACCCTCGGGATCGTAGACATAGCCGTCAGGACCGGACAGGGTAACAACCTTTGCGCCCAGTTCCTTGGCCTTCTTGCAGATGCCCCACGTCACATTGCCGAAGCCGGCGCAGGCAATAGTCTTGCCCTTGATCTCCTCGCCTTCGTGCTCCAGGACTTCCTGCAGATAGTACATTGCGCCGTAACCGGTGGCCTCCGGACGGGTCAGGGGCGCCGCCGTAGCTGAAGCCCTTGCCGGTGAGGACACCGTTCTCCAACACGCCCTTCAGGCGGCGGTACTGGCCAAACAGGTAGCCGATCTCGCGGCCGCCAACGCCCATGTCACCGGCGGGAACGTCCGATGTCCGGTCCGATGTAGCGGTACAGCGCCGTCATGAAGCTCTGGCAAAAGCGCATGATCTCCGCGTCGGACTTGCCGGCGGGGTCGAAGTCGGAGCCGCCCTTGCCGCCGCCGATGGGCAGGCCGGTGAGACTGTTCTTGAAGATCTGCTCATAATCAGCAGGAAACCGGATCTGGAGACTCGGCGCCGCCGTCCACTGCGGGGGCGTGGACGCTGATGAAATCGGCCTGAGCCAGCAGTTCCTCCATTTCCACGTAGGGGATGCCCATCTGCTCCTCAATGCCGGGGATGTGGTAGACGTCAAAGGCGATGACACGCATCCCAATGCCCTTGGCCATGCGGCCCAGGGCCTGGCCGATCCGGCCGAAGCCGATGATGCCCAGGGTCTTGCCGCCCAGCTCGAAGCCCTTGCCATAGGCCTTCTTCTCCCACTTGCCTTCCCGCATGGTGTGGCCCGCCACGGAGAGGAACCGGGCGCAGGAGAACATGTGGCCCATAGCCAGTTCGGCCACGGAGTTGGAGGAGGCTCTCGGCGTGTTCTTCACCGTGATGCCCGCCTCTTCGGCGTACTTCACGTCGATGTTGTCCACACCTACGCCGCCGCGGATGATCAACTTCAATCTCCCGGTTTTGGCTTCGTCAATGTGGTTGGCGCGAACCTTCGTGGCGCTGCGCACCACCACGGCGTCATATTCTTTCAGGGCTGCGCCCAGCTCTTCGGGGGGGCGTAAAACTGCTCGGTCACCTCGTGGCCGTTGTTTTTCAGCTGCTCCAGGGCGGTTTTATCCATACCGTCGGTGACTAGGATTTTCATGATGTATCGTCTCCTAAATATTTTTCTTGGCCACCGTCCCGGCGGCAGGAGGGGGATCCCTCCACAGGGACGGGGCGTACTGTTCCCGCGAGGGAACCATACCAATTTACTGGTTTTCCGCCTCGAACTTCTTCAAGAACTCCACCAATGCTTCCACGCCCTCCTTGGGCATGGCGTTGTAGATGGAAGCCCGCAGGCCGCCAACGCTCTTGTGGCCCTTTCAGATTGTCATAGCCGGCGGCCTTGGTGGCGGCGACTACCTTGGCGTCCAGATCCTTGTCGCCGGTGACGAAGGGGATATTCATGAGAGAGCGGAACTCCTGATCGACGGTGCCGGTGAACATCTTGAGGAATCCAGGAAATCGTACATCACCTTTGCCTTGGCGATGTTCCGCTTTTCCATCTCTTCCAGCCCGCCGATGCTCTTCAGGTACTTGAAGACCTTGCCGCAGCAGTAAATTGCCCAGCAGTTGGGGGTGTTGTACATGGAGCCAGCGTCCGCATGGGTCTTGTAGCTCATGTAAATGGGGGTTTTGGGATCCAGCTCCGCGGGATCGCGAATCAGATCCTCCCGAATGATGGCCACCACCATACCGGCGGGACCCACGTTCTTCTGTACACCGGCGTAAATCATGCCGTAATCGGCAACGTTGCAAGGACGGACAGGAACATGGAGCTCTGGTCGCTGACCAGCACGTGACCCTTTGGTGTTTGGGCTTTTGTTCCAGGTGACGCCGTGAATGGTCTCGTTCTCGCAGATGTACACATAGTCCGTATTTTCGGGAATGTCCAGATCGCTGCAGTCGGGAATGTAGCAGAAATTGCGGTCCTTGCTGGAGGCAACCACGTGAATGTCGCCGTACTTTTTCGCTTCGGCAATCGCCTTCTTGGACCACGCGCCGGTCTCCACGTAGCAGGCTACGCCGTTTTTCATCAGGTTCATGGGGATCATGGCGAACTGGAGTGTGGCGCCGCCCTGTAAGAACAGCACCTTGTAGTTGTCGGGGATGTGCATCAGGTCCCGCAGATCCTGCTCCGCCTCATCGATGATCTGCTGGAAGACGGGGGAGCGATGGCTCATCTCCATGACGCACATACCGGAACCCCGGTAGTTCATCATCTCGTCCCGGATCTCCTCCAGGACAGGCTCCGGCATGGTGGCGGGACCGGCAGAGAAATTGAAAACACGATCGTACATAAAAAGAAACCTCCTGCATGATGGTTCTTGAGTTGTCCCCCGTTGGCGAACAGTCTTGTGTCTGACTTGAGTATAATCCACTTTTTTTCAAAGCCGTCAATGGGAATTTCCAGATTCTTCATGTGGCGGACAAAAAATTTTTTCGCCTATGTGATTCTGCACAAAACTGACGGGCGTAAATGTGAAAAAAATGACGAAAGATTTGGGCGGTTCTCTGCGACTTTCGTGCGCTATGCCGGAAAATGGGCAAAAAACGGGAGACAACCTGCCACAGCCGTCTCCCGTTTCTCTTTCTCCGGAGGGCCCGGATTTATTCTCCCTTGTACTTTTTCCGTGGCCATGCCGCCCCGGATGTGCCGCTGGGCCTGTTGGTGTCCAGGATGACCTTGACCTGTTCGTACAGGGCCTGATTGTATTGGGGCAGGCGTTGGGATAGGTCCTTGTGGACCGTGGACTTGGAAATCCCGAATTTCGCCGCTGCCCGGACGGTGGCCCGGTTTTCGATCATGTACACAGCCAGTTGGCAGGCTCTCTCTCCGATGTGATCTGTCATACGCGTCCCTCCCTGCTGTGTCGTGACAAGACACTCTATGCAGGGGAAAAGTGCGGGTATGTCTGGCCGGTCCTTCCCCCAAACAAGGCGGTGGGCGCTGGCGGGGAATCGCGGAAAAAAGGGGGAATCTTTGTTGTTTTCCCAGTGGAACTGTGATATAATAATCAAAATGCAGATATGATGCCGTATCGTCGCTGTTTTCTCCCCCCGGCCCCGCCGGGCGCCGGAAAAGACGGCCCATCATGTATCCGTCAGGGAGGAGATTGTTATGTCGGAACCCGTTCAGAATTTCCGCACAGCCTTTCATGGCTTCAACCGGGAGGATGTCGTCCGATTTCTGGAGACTGCCACGGCCCGTCACACGGCGGAGGTCAACCAGCTGCGAGATGAAATCGCCCGCCTGGAGGGGGGACCTGTCCCTCCTTCGGATGCGGTCCGGGGACGGAGCCTCCCAGGAGGAGCTGGAAGCCCTACAGGCAGAAAAAATGCCCGGCTGAAGGCCCAGGTGGAAGAGCTGGAAACCCAGCTCACAGAACCGGCCGCCACCCCAATCCGCGACGAGACCAACTGGAAAGACGAAGAGCTGGCCGCCTACCGCCGGGCAGAGACTGTGGAGCCAGGCCCGGAACCGGGCGGCGCAGATGTATCACCGGGTCAATGGGCTGATTGCCGACCTGGCTGCCCGTATGGACGGCAGCAAGGCGGAGATGACCGCCGCCGCAGAGGCCCTGGGCCAGGCCCTGGACCAGCTGCAGCTGGCTCTGGACGGTGGGCAGAGTATCCTCACCGAGGGCACCGCCACTTTACGTGCCCTGGAGCTGGAGCACCCGGCAGATTCAGAGGAAAAACGATAGGCCGTTCCATTACCCGCCACAGAAAAACCCAATGGGTGCAGCCCAATCCGGGCTGCACCCATGTTGTATGTCTGAGCAGGAGGTTACAGGCAGAGCAGCTCCACCAGCATCTGGGTGCACAGCTCCATGTCCTCCACGGGGATATACTCAAACCGGCCGTGGTAGTTTTCTCCGCCGGTGCACAGGTTGGGACAGGGCAGGCCCTCGTAAGACAGCCGGGCGCCATCGGTGCCGCCCCGCACCGGGACGGTGACCGGGGTGATGCCGACCCGCTCCATGGCTGTTTTGGCCCGGTCGATGATGTGCATCACCGGCAGGATCTTCTCCTTCATGTTATAATAGCTGTCCTTCAGGGTCAGCTCCACCGTACCTTCACCGTATTTGCCGTTGAGGAACGCGGCGATCTCCTGGAACAGTTCTTTCATTCGGGTAAACTTGGCCATGTCATGGTCCCGGATGATGTAGCGCAGCTGGCTCAGCTCCACGGCGCCCTCCATATCCGTAAGTAGCGCAAAGCCCTCATAGCCCTCGGTGGCTTCCGGCCGTTGGTGGATGGGCAACAGGCTCTGGAACCCATAGCAATGAGCTGGGAGTTGACCATCTGGTTCTTGGCAGAGCCGGGATGGATGTTCCGTCCGTGGAACACCACCTTGGCGGCAGCGGCATTGAAGTTCTCATACTCCAGCTCCCCCAGGGTGCCGCCGTCTGCGGTGTAGGCGAATTCCGCCCCAAAGTCCGCCAGGTTGAACCGGTCCGCTCCCCGGCCAATCTCTTCGTCCGGGGTAAAGCCGATGCGCAGGGTGGCGTGGGGGCCTGGATGGCCAGCAGGCGCTCTGCCGCCGTGAGGATTTCCGCCACACCGGCCTTGTCATCGGCTCCCAGGAGGGTGGTACCGTCGGTAACAATCAGATGCTTGCCCCGGTTCCGGGTGAGGCTGGGGAAGTCCGCCTCCTTCATCACAATGCGCTCCGCCTCGTTCAGCACAATGTCTCCGCCCCCTCATAGGGGACAATCCGGGCGCGGATGTTGGCCCCGGAGGCGTCGGGGGCCGTATCCATGTGGGCAATGAGACCAATGACCGGCTTGGCCGGGTCCCGGGCACCGTGCCGTAGACATAGCCCTCGGCATCCATGTAGGCGTCGGAAATGCCCATGGCCCGCATCTCCTCCACCAGGGCCAGGGCCAGCGCCTTCTGCTTATCCGTGGAGGGGCAGGTATCGGAAAACTCGTTGGATTGGGTGTCAAATTGGACATAACGGAGCAGTCGTTCAGCAGCAGTCATAGAAAAACCTCCATTTTAAAGTACGGGAGCCCCAGGGCTCCCGTAGCGTTCGTTATTGTGCAGCTTTCACCAGGTCGGCGGTGTCCTGGGCAATCATCAGCTCTTCGTTGGTGGGGATGACCCAGACCTTGACCTTGGAATCGGCGGTGGAAATGAGCGCCTCCTGGCCCCGGGTGTTGTTCCGCTCCGGATCAATCTTCACGCTCAGGAATTCCAGTCCCTCGCAGATGGCAGCCCGGTTGCTGGCGCCGTTTTCGCCCACACCGGCGGTGAAGACCAGGCAGTCCAGCCCGCCCAGAGCGGCGGCATAGGCGCCGATATACTTCCGAATCTCATAGCAGAACTTGTCCAGGGCCAGCTGGCAGGCCTCGTCGCCCTTGTTTGCGCCAGCCTCCAGATCCCGGAAATCCTGAGGAGACCCCGTTGGACAGAGCCAGAACGCCGGACTTCTTGTTCAGCATGTTGAGGCACTCGTCCGCGCTCATGCCATACTTGTTCATGATGAACTGCACCACACAGGCGTCAATGTCGCCGGAGCGAGTGCCCATGGGCACGCCAGCCAGAGGGGACAGGCCCATAGAGGTGTCCTGGCACTTGCCATCCTTCACCGCAGACAGGGAGGAGCCGTTGCCCAGGTGGCAGTTGATCAGCTTGATGTCCTCCCGGCCCATGAGGGCAATGGCCCGGCGGGTGACATACTTGTGGAGGTGCCATGGAAGCCGTACCGGCGGAGATGGTCCTCCTCATAATACTTTGGTGGGAATGGCATAGCGGTAGGCCTTGGGGGCATGGTCATGTGGAACGCCGTGTCGAAGACCGCCACCTGGGGCTTGCTGCGGGCATCACCTTCTCGCAGGCCTCAATGCCCATGAGGTTGGCAGGATTGTGGAGGGGACCCAGGGGATGCAGTCCCGGATGGCCTGCTTGCAAGCCTCGTCGATGATGCAGGAATCGATGAACTGATCCCCGCCGTGGAGGACCCGATGGCCCACAGCATCGATCTCATCGGTGGAAGCAATGACTCCGTTCTCGGAATCCACCAGGATTTCCAGGACGGCGGCAATGGCCTCGGCATGGGTGGGCATGGAGATTTCCCGCCCACCTTCTTGTCCTTGGCGGGGACCTTGTGGGTCAGACGGCCGTCCAGGCCGATGCGCTCACACAGGCCCTTGGCCGTGACGACGCCGGTCTCCGGGTCCATAAGCTGATACTTCAGGCTGGAGCTGCCGGCGTTGATAACCAGAATGTTCATTTGGATGATCCTCCTGTAAACAGTGATTTTCATTTTCTCCCATCTTGTGGTAAGATAGACATAGCTAGAGGTATTTTATCTCATTTCCCCGGACCTACAAGTCTTTCTTTGGAATTTTTAAAAAAACAGGAGGGTCCCTTCTATGCGGACAGTGGGCATCGTTTGTGAGTACAATCCCTTGCATCTGGGCCATGCCCGGCAGCTGACGCACCTGCGTGCAAAAGATCCGGAGGCGGCCGTGGTGTGTCTCATGAGCGGGCTCTATGTGCAGCGGGGGCAACCGGCGGTGTTTTCCCGGCAGGTGCGGGCCCGGGCGGCGCTGCTGGCCGGGGCGGACCTGGTGCTGGAGCTGCCGGTCACCGTGAGTCTCCGGTCTGCCGAGGGCTTTGCCGGGGGGGCGCTGTGGAGATTTTGGACCGGTTGGGGGGTGGAGGGCCTCTCTTTGGGGCCGAAACGGCAGACGAGGCCCTCCTTCTGGACACAGCCCGGCGGCTGCTCCCCCCCAATTCGGAGCCGCCCTGCGCCCCCACCTGAATGCGGGACTCTCCTTCCCTGCCGCCCGCAGCCGGGCGTTGGCCAGCCTGGGCGGGGACCCTGGGGTGCTGGAGCGGCCCAATGACATCCTGGCAGTGGAGTACTGCAAAGCCATCCTGGCCCGGGGCAGTCGCCTGGTTCCCCTGCCCATTGATCGCCCGGGGATTACCACGCCTTGGAGGCCCACCGGGAAAACCCCTCCGCCACCTCCCTCCGGCGGCGGATTCTGGCCGGGGGGAGCCCTGGCTTTCCTACGTGCCGCCGGAGACCTGGCCGGCCTATGAAGGGGGCCGAAATCCACAGCCTGGCCCTGGGAGAGCGGGCCGTGCTGGCCCGGCTCCCGCACCTTGGAAGAAGCGGCCTTCGTCGCCCTGCCCGGCGCCTCCGAGGGCCTGTGGCGCAAGCTCTTCCGGGCCTGCCGACAGGAAACCAGCCTGGAGGAAATTCTCACTGCGGCAAAGTCCAAGCGGTACACCCGGAGCCGCCTGGACCGGATGGCCCTGTGCGCCTGTTTGGGCCTCACGGCAAGGGATCTGGCGAAGCCCGCGCCCTACGTCCGCATCCTGGGCTTCCGGGACCGGGGCCGCCAGGTCCTCCGGGAGGGATCCCAGAACCTTCCTCTGGCCCACGCCGGTCAGCGGATGGACGGCCCCTATTTTGACCTGGAACAACGGTGCACCCATCTGTACGGCCTCTTCAGCCAACCCCTGAGGCCCGGAACCACGGGAGCAGGTGATCCGTATCTAGAACAATCACAACCGGGGAAATGGGGGTAACCCGCCGTTCTGCGGGAAATTTCCGCTTCTCCCTTGTCAACCTCCCCGTTTTCGTGTAAAATAACAAGCCATAAACGCTTTCGAGCAGGAGGGATTTCCTTGCCATATTTGGAAGTGACCATCAAAACCGCCTCCGAGGGCATCCAGCTGACTGCCGACGCCCTCACCGCTATGGGCTACGACAGCCTGGTTCTGGAGGATCAGCAGGAATACCAGGAATTTTTGAGTCCAACCGCGCCTGCTGGGATTACATCGACGACGCTTTGGCCCGCCGCCTGGAGGGCCTGTCTCAAATCAAACTGTACCTGGAGCAGGACGAAACCGTCTCTGCCCGTCTGGAATCCATCGGCGCGGCCCTGCGCGCCCTGCAGGGGCCCGGCACCCGGGCAAGGACCTGGGGCCGCTCACCGTCTCCGCCGCTCCCCTGGATGAGGAAGATTGGGCCAACAGCTGGAAGAAGCACTATCCGCCCCAGTTTGTGGGGGAGAAGCTCTGCGTCCTGCCCTATTGGCTGCCTGTAGAAGCGGCCCAGGGCCGCCTGCCAGTCATCCTGGACCCGGGACTCACCTTTGGCACCGGCTCCCACCCCTCCACCCAGATGTGCCTGTCCGCCCTGGAGACTCATCTGATTCCAGGCAGCCGGGTGGTGGATCTGGGCTCCGGCAGCGGCGTCCTCTCCATTGCCGCCCTGCGCCTGGGGGCCGCCTGCGCCGTGGGGGTGGACATCGATCCCAAGGCCGAGGATATGGCCCGGGAGAACGGAGCCTATAACGGCATGGCCGCGCCCCTGTTTCCGCGCCTTCACCGGCAATGTGGCCGGAGATCCTGGCGCTCTGACGGCGCTGCTGGACGCAGGAGGCCCCTTTGACCTGGCCCTGATCAACATCGTAGCCGGCGTCATTCTGGCTCTGACGCCCTCCCTGGGCCGTCTCCTCCGTCCTGGCGGGCTGGTCATCTGCTCCGGCATTTTGGACAGCCGCCTGGAAGAGGTCCGGGCCTGCCTCCAGGCCCACGGCTTTCGGATTCTGGAGACCCGAAGCCAGGAGGAATGGCGCTGCCTCACCGCCCGGCAGGAGGAGGCGTCCACATGAAAATGTTCTCCTATCACACCAAAATGCGGCTGCGCAAGGCCTTGCGGATTCTGGGCGTCCTGTCTCTGACATGCCTCGTCCTTTGGATCTGCTGGCTGGTGTGGCTGCAGCGGTATGTGGTCTTCACCCGGGACGGGGTCACCTTTGATTTTGAGCGCTCCACCCTGCGCCTGGAGGGCAAGGAGTCCGGTCCCCAGGAGACGGAAGCGACCACTGCCGTGGAAATCCTCTTTCAGGACGCCCCCAGGAGGCCCAGAACCTATCCCCGCTGTATGGCGTGTATGTAGATACCGACCTGCTCCAGGCAGGACCGGAAGCCCTCATCGGGCAGCTGAACGCCCTGGAGCCGGGAACGGCTGTGCTCCTGGACGTGAAGAGCAAATTTGGGAATTTCTACTACACCACCAGCCTCAGTGGCGCCACCCAATCCGACACCATTGACAGTGGGGCCATGGACCGCTTGATTCACACCCTCAAGGAGCAGGGCTGCTACCTGATCGCCCGCCTTCCGGCCTTCCGGGACTCTGCCTTTGCCCAGTCCAACCCCACCGCCGGGCTGGCCCTTTCCTCCGGCGCGCTGTGGACCGACGACGAGCAATGCTACTGGCTGGATCCCGCCAGCCAGACCGTGATGGCCAATCTGATGCAAATCTGCCGGGAGCTCCAGGAAACGGGCTTTGACGAGGTGGTGTTCACCGACTTCCGCATCCCCGACAGCGGCTCCATCGTCTACAGCGCCGCCGCCTCAAAAGATGAGATCCTGCGGCAGGCCGCCCGGCAGCTGGCTTCCTGCGCCGGACAGGGCTTTACCGTCTCCTTCGCCGGTTCCCCAGACTTCCCCCTGCCCGCCGGGCAGACCCGGTTGTATCTGGAGAACGTCGCCCCGGAGCAGGCCGCGCCACGGCGGAGAAGACTTCCGCATCCGACGCCAGTACGCAAGTGGTCTTCCTCACCACCAGCCGGGACACCCGATTTGACGCATACGGCGTTCTGCGCCGTTTAGAGTGACGGAAAAGCCCCCTGGAATCCCTTCCAATCTCCCCCATTCTTCCAATTTCCGGCCAATTTGCAGTGGCTGCCAGCGGGCGCACAGTGTGCGCCCCTACGCCGGCCGACGGTGGCAGGGATATGCCATAAATCAGGGCCTGTTGCAAACGCGAAAGTTTGCAACAGGCCCTGTGTTTCTCGTTATGCTTCCATCTGTTTGCCTAAAAAATCCGGCCACGGTCTGCACCAACTTCTGGTCTCCCTCTGCAGGAGGCGTCTCCTCCTCATCCATAAGGAGCATCACGCAGACCCATCAGGTCTCCCTGGGCCACAATGGGCGCGCGCGCCCAGATAGTACTTTTCAGAACCTTCCACCGCCCGGAGCTTTACGTTGCCGGGGCTGTAGCGGTAGCTCTTCCGCTGCTCCATCAGGTTCTCCAGGTCCGCAGAATTCCGCCGGTCCACCAGCTCCCGGCGGGGCGCGCCGGACAGGGCAATGATGGAATCCCGGTCTGACACGGCTGCAATCCGCCCGGTGTTTTTTCCCAATGGACTCACAGATCTGGGAGGCAAAATCCTGGAGATCCCCCATAGGCGAATACTTCCTGAAAATGACCCCGCCATCCTTCTCTGTGTAAATCTCCAGAGGATCTCCCCTCGGATGCGGAGCGTGCGGCGAATTTCCTTCGGTATCACCACCCGCCCCAAATCGTCAATGCGACGGACTATGCCTGTTGCTTTCATACCAATTCTCCTTCTAAACGGGCAGCATCGCCGCCCCGGCTTTCTGTGTCGAGGCTATTATTTGTCAGAGAAGAAGAATTATGTATCTGCGGCCAAACAATGGGGTCCTATGCCAATTTTGGAGGCTCTTCAGCTGGAAGCGCCATACAAATCAGGAAATATAATCCTGTCAGCCGGGTATCTATGCCTTTGTTGCGGCTCTTGAAGCAAATTGCTTGACTCCCCCCTGCAAAAGGTGTTAGAATAGTCGCAGCTTCATTGGAAAGCCTACTCTTTCATTGGCCGCTATGGTGGAATTGGCAGACACAAGGGACTTAAAATCCCTCGGTAGCGATACCGTACCGGTTCGACCCCGGTTAGCGGCACCACCCATTCTGATATCTGGGAATTTTGTCTGTGTATTCCCAGGTAAAGTTCCCTAGCCGACTGTGGCTAGGGGATTTTTATTACACTTTTTTGCCGGCAAGTAGGGCACGATCTTTTACGCTGCTGCCACTTGCTATCGCATATCGGTGTATCACATCAGATCATTTTATCAAGGGTGTTTTAGAAAAATTCGGCTTGACTTTTTCGGCCCTATATCTGCTATAGTTTTGATTGCAACGTGTGGCGTCAATGCGTAATTCCAGTTGACTGCCGCATGTTGTTTTTTATTGCCCCAACACTCAATACCGGAAAGCGCGCGGCCAGAAGGCATAAGTCCAGTTCTTCTCGCCGGGCGCTTTCTCTTGTTCAGAGGAGGAAACAGACTATGAATCAAAAGGCAAACACATTTCTTGAAACCGAGCGGATCGGTAAGTTGATGGCAAAGTACGCCGTCCCCTGTGTGATCTCTCTGCTGGTAGCGGCACTCTACAACATCGTGGACCAAATTTTTATTGCCAACGCAGACTATCTTGGTTCCTACGGAAACGCGTGCCAATACGGTGGTCTTCCCATTGACTGTGGTGGCCTTGTCTATCGCAGTGATGATTGGCGACGGCTGCTGTGCCTTTGTCAGCATCAACCTGGGAAGCCGGAGACAAGGATACCTCCCACAAGAGCATCGGCAGCGCGGTACTGCTGTGTATCGTATCCAGCCTTCTTTTGACGGCTCTCTATCTGGTATTCCAAGAGCCGATTTTGATCCTGTTCGGCGGGCAAGTCAACGGAGAAACCTTTCACCACGCCAAGGAATACTTTTTCTGGATTACCCTGGGCATACCGTTCTATATGTTTGGGCAGGCGCTCAATCCCATTATCCGCTCCGACGGCAGTCCCAAGTTCGCAATGGCCTCCACCCTGGCCGGTGCGTTCGTCAACATCATACTGGATCCCATTTTTATTTTTGTGTTCCGTTGGGGCATGATGGGCGCAGCGGTGGCTACGGTATTGGGGCAGGTCCTCACCGCCGCCTTGGCGGTTTGGTACCTCTGCCACATGAAGGCTGTCCGGTTGGAGCGGGCCAGCTTCCGTCTTCACGGCCAGCTCGCAAAGAAATATCTTCCTCTCGGTATTTGCAGTTTTTTGTCACAAATCTCCCTGGTCATGGCAATGGCAGCGATTCAGAATATGACCCTAAAATACAGCGCCCTGGACCCAATCTTCGGGCAGACGCAGTACGCGCAGATTCCCATGGCGGTGCTGGGTATCGTGATGAAGTTCTTCCAAGTCGTCATATCCATCGCCGTAGGGCTGGCAAAGCAGGCTGTATCCCGGTGGTGGGCTACAACA
>VOFI01001473.1_pt1 | contig 20329 bp, 36 predicted proteins | sample 5384131 | NCBI WGS metagenome assembly VOFI01 (sample SAMN12384728, study PRJNA508395) | human gut metagenome | isolation source: healthy gut H | host: Homo sapiens
AAACGCCTGAAAGACAGAGTTTTAAAAAGAGTCCTCCCTCTGCCATTACAATTCGATGAATGTGCTGTCCATGCATGCACTGATGGGTGCGTATACACCAGAAGGACAGGAATGGGTAGGCGAGCTTCGAGAAGTGATCGGGGAAAATGTCGCTTATGCATGTGATTATATTGACAAACATTTTGAAGGTGTTTCCGTAACCAGACCGCAGGGAACCTATATGCTGTTTGTTAACTGTGAAGAATGGTGCAAGGCACATGATAAGAGCCTGGAAGACGTTCTGAAAATGGGATATGAAGCAGGGTGTGTTCTGGCAGAACGGAAAGCCATTCCATGGTGAATGGTATATCCGTATGAACCTTGCACTGCCGACATCCAGAGTGAAAGAAGCATTTGACCGTCTGGATAAATATGTATTCAATGCTTAAAATGCATACAATAAAGGAGGAAAATAAAAATGGAATTAGTAAAAGAGTCGCCGGAGATTTTTGAAGAATTTGCAGAGCAGAGACAGAGATCTTTCCTGGTAATGAAAGAAGTAAAGGACAAAGGAATTCCGGTTGTAGGTGCGTACTGTACCTACTTCCCACAGGAAATCGCAATGGCTATGGGAGCGGTTACAGTAGGACTTTGTTCTACATCCGATGAAACGATCCCGATCGCAGAAAAGGATCTGCCGAAGAATCTGTGCCCGATGGTAAAGGCAAGTTACGGTTTTGCTGTATCTGACAAATGTCCATTCTTCTATTTTTCAGATGTGGTAGTTGGGGAGACAACCTGTGATGGAAAGAAAAAGATGTATGAACTGATGAAAGAATTCAAGAGAAAAAGACTTAAATACAATCGCAACCGAAAACAATATTCAGCCGAATCTTCTCGCAACTGGAAGAAGGAGTTCCTCGATAAAGCATCCGTAGTTTTTGATGACACACGAGAGGATAATCTGAAGATACACTTTGAACTCTGGCCGGAAATCGCACCGATTGCCTGCGGAAGTGTTATGCGACTCGCAGAGAAGAAAATATTTGACGGAAGAGCCATTGAACGTCTGGAACCGGATTTGTCCTCCAGCCACTGTTTTTGATGGTGTTGATCCACAGATCGATATCATGGTCGAACCGGAATTTAAAACCAATCCTGAAAATGCCAAAATCGTTTTTGAACGGGGGATTGTTGCCATGGCAGGAGATCCAGAGAACAGTTCTGGCGAGCCAGTACTATATCACTCTTCTTTGCTTCTGAGAGATTGAATGGTAATTTCACTGTAATCGGAAAAGTGATCGATGGCTGGGATGAGATTGAACGACTGGAACATGTAGAAGTAGAAGAAGCCATTGAACCGCAGTCAGGATTTGTCTATCACAGACCGGTAAAAACCGAGATGATCACGAAAGTCAGACATAAAATAAAAAAATAAATCCTTCAATAACGGAGATGTGTTATACTATAACCAGCATGTATTGAAAAAATACAACATAATCCAAGGAGGAAACCAAAATGGGGAAAAAACGGATTCGGGGCTTTGGGATTGTACCCGGAAGAGTAAAAACAGGAGAAAGGAATGCGATTACGGACGTGCCAGGTGTACAGGTAGGGCATTGTACGGTGAAGACAGAAGAAAATCATACCGGTGTAACCGTGATCGTTCCTGGATAGGACAATGCATTTGCCAAACACTATACGGCATTTGCATACATTCATAATGGATTTGGAAAAAGTGCTGGCGTGGTGCAGGTAGAGGAACTGGGGACCCTCGAGACACCCATTGCTCTTACCAATACCTTAAATGTCGGAAAGGTTTTGGATGCAATGGTTGATGTCGTGATCGAACAGAGCCGTAAGGACGGAATTGAGCCACAGAGTATCAATCCGGTTGTTGGCGAGTGCAATGACTGCCGGATCAATCATATCCAGAAACGGGCGATTGGCGAAAAAGGAAGTGCGTGAGGCTTTTTGCGGCAAACATCAGAAGAATTCGAAGAAGGTGATGTAGGTGCCGGTGCCGGTACGACATGCTATGGCATGAAGGGGGGGAATCGGTTCTGCATCCCGCGTGATCACGATTGGTGAAAAAGAATACACCATTGGTGTTCTGGTTCAGTCAAACTTTGGTGCAACGGAAGATTTTGTACTGAACGGAGAAGCTGTTGGTCCGAAGATTCTGGAATGGAAGCAGGAAAAGAGTGATATGGTGCATCTGAAGAAGATAAAGGTTCTATTATGAGTATTCTGGCTACAGACCTTCCAGTGACAAGTCGTCAGCTCAAACGGATTCTGAAAAGAACCGGTGTTGGTATCGCACGAACCGGCGGTTACACAGGCCATGGCGCGGAGAGGTTATGATCGGATTTACGACTGCAAACAGAATCCCATCCGGTTATGAGGAGGAACTTGTGCAAATATCAGCAATTCCGGAAAATATAATCGACCGTGCTTGCCTTGCTGCGCAGAAGCAGAGCAGGAGGCAATCTTGAATTCCATGACCGCCGCAGAGCAGATACGTGGAATTGCAGGTGAACTGTATTACAGTCTTGCAGAATACCTTGAAGATAGAGAAAGCTAAAGACTGTACAAAAGTATAAATGTAATGAATACCAAAGTTTTTTTTTACACAAACTACATTAAATAATTTTTAAGGGAGAGAATAATTGCAAACATATCTAAAAAATATAAATTCCAGAATCTGCTCATTATCTTAGAGCTGATTTGCACGAATCTGTTGTTGCTTGCAAGTACGCTTATCACCATGCGGATGGCAAGGCTGGTTATGGATGGTGATTTTAAGGGAATCGTTATCTGTTCTTTGCTGATAATCGTTATTTATCTGATTCTGCATTTTCTGTTTTGGAAAAATGATGTGCATACGACGAAAGTGATTGCCTGCATGAATCAGGATATGAGAAGGGATCTTAACCGCAGGATTCTGGCAAACAAGGGACACAGGAATTGGGGGAAAATGATACCGGAGAATATATTTCCTGGTATACGAACAATTTGAAAGAGGCGGAAAATCAGGGATTTCTAAATTTCTATAATGGTGTTGATGCAATCATCAAATTGATTATAGGAACGGTAACACTTGCCATGATTCAGTGGAAACTGCTTTTTGTGCACCATTTTGACAACAGGAATGGTATTTTTTTATATACTCATTTTTTCCCTGGAGATGTGAGTGAGGAATCAAAGAAAGTATCCGGTGAATGGGAATCTTTTACACAGATTGTAAAAAGAACAGCTGCAGGGGTTGACTGTTCTGAAATATTTCGGACATCAAAAGGATTTCAAAAACCGGATCGGACAGGCTTCAGAGCAGTTGGAAAATCAAAGATACCGCTATGTAAAATGTAAAGGGTAAAGCATCCCTCAAAATGAAAGCGGTAAACGCACTGGCAGGGTTGATCAATAATCTTGTTCTTTTTGGGATGTGTGCCTTCAGAATCATACCGGCTGAAATCTTTTTCGGCGGTGGCAACCTGACGTACCAGGTAAAGGATGCAATACTCTCACTCTCAGAGCTTAAGATCACTTTTGAAGGAGCAAAACCGTATTTCGATAAAATCATTTATCAGGAAAAAAACGATAAGAAAAAGGAACCATTACCGCCGGTAAAGGAAAAATCGAAATCAAAAACCTTGGTTTTTCTTATCCGGGGCATGTAGTCTTTGAACATTTGAATATGGATTTCAAGATTGGTGGAAAATATGCCCTTGTCGGAGAAAGTGGAAGTGGGAAAACAACGCTTCTCAGATTATTATTGGGACAATTACAGGCAAATAAAGGTGCAGTTTTATTTGATCAGATGGATGCGTCTATTTATGACCCGAAAACATTCAGTGATCAGATGGCATACATTGAACAAAATGTATTTCTTTTTCACACAACAGTCCGGGAAAACATAACTCTGGGAGGGGATTTCACAGAGGAACAGATTGAAGAGGCTTTTAAGAAACAGTGCTCTTTATGAAGACCTTAAACTTTTTGAGAATGGTTTGAATACAGATGTCGGAGAAAACGGAAGAAAACTTTCAGGTGGACAACGGCGCGGATTGCCGTAGCCCGGGCACTTATCCATAACCGTAAGATTCTGATCATGGATGAGGGCACTTCTGCTCTGGATAAGGAGAATGCTAAAATAATCGAGAAATCTCTGCTGGAAGAACCGGATATTACGCTGATTTTGGTAAGTCATCATCTGGAAAAGAATGAGATGAAAAAATATACAAAGGTATATCATCTTGAGAGAAGGTGAGCGCATGAAAAAATATCTGATCAAATATAAATGGCAAAACTTCCTTCTTTTTCTGCTTTTAGTTCTTACAAGTGGAGTGTCGACCGGATATGCCTTCTTGCAGATGTATATCGGTAAACAGGTCATGGAAGGAAATTTCCGGATGGTACTGATCACGGTGGTGTGCAATACCGTTTTGATTTTTAGTAACAGTATTTATACTATATTCAGAATAAATATCAAACCTATCTCATCGCGAAAATGAATCAGGATTTTCGAAACGATATCAGTAAACGAATCATGAGTGCTTCTTTTGAAAAGCTTTCCTCCACGGATACCGGAGAATATTTGTCGTGGTACACAAATGATGTTCGTGAAGCGGAAAACCAGGGATTCCAGGTTTTTTACAGCTGCATGGAAGAAGCATTACAGCTGATTCTCGGAGCAGTCTCGCTTTTATTTATCCGCTGGGAAATATTGCTGCTGACAATTGTCGTTTCCGTGATTTCACTTTATACTAGCCGGAAATTTGGCGATAAGGTAGAGGAGTATTCAAAAAAAGTGTCAGCGGCAACGGAAAATATACCGACAGAATCAAAGAACAGATTGCCGGATTATCTGTGACACAGGCTTTGGTCTTGCCGAGCGGTTTGAAAGCAAAATTAATGCTTCCGGTGATGAACTGGAAAAAGGAAAGATGCAACTTCGCTGAAAACAAGGAAAAAGAAGGCTATAAGGCAATGGTAATCAGCATTTTCGGAATCAATGCGATCAACATGCTGACATTTGTTCTTTGTGTATTACGTATCATTGCACCGGAGATTATTTTCGGAAGTATCAATCTGACAAACCAGGTAGGAAATTCTTTTGGACAACTTATTTCTTACCGTTTGAAAATGGCTGGAGCACGCCCGTATTTTGCCAAAGCCGAAATGCAATCAGTTGACGAAGAACCGAAGGCAGAAGCAACACTTCCTTCCTTACAAAAGGAAATCAAAGTTGAGAATCTGTCCTTTTCTTATGGCGAAAAGGAAGTACTGAAAGGACAAAACCTCACATTCCAAAAAGGTGGAAAATATGCGATTGTTGGAAGGAGCGGCTGTGGTAAAACAACCCTTTTGAAATTGCTGCTTGGTCAGCTGAAAGGATACGAAGGAAAGATTTTATATGACGGAAAAAGAACTCTCCTCATATGATGTAGATTCTTTTTTACGAGCAAATGGCTTATATAGAGCAGAGTATTTTCCTTTTTGACACGTCCATCCGTAATAATATTACTCTGGGTGATGGAGTCAGCGCAGAAAAAATTAGAAGAGATTCTGGCAATGAGTGCTTTAAAAGAAGAAATCAAAAAAGTTTCCGGATGGGCTTGAAACAAAAGCAGGGGAAAAATGGAAAGAATTTTTCCGGAGGACAAAAGCGACGGATCGCCGTAGCCCGGGCACTTGCCCATGACAGACAGATTTTGTTTGTTGATGAAGGCACCTCTGCGCTTGATGCAGAAAAATGCAATGGTAATCGAGCAGGCACTTTTTGGCATGCAAAAATCTGACATTAATCCTAATCACGCATCATATGAAAGAAGAAAATCTTCCGCTATTTGATAAAAGTATATCGTTTGGGTTAGTAAGAATTTGAAATGGATTTACCACACCTTTTTGTAAAACCCAATTTCCGCAACGGACAATGGGAAAAATGGAAGAAAGGGAATATTTCCTTGTTACATCACCGTATCCCATAAAGCATATGGTGAAAATATAATAAAGATACAAGCGAAAATGACTGTTTGCAGAAACTGGGTACAAATAAGCGGGAAACAGTAATGTCATTGTTGCATGGACTTTGAAGTAGGAGAACAGTTCGAATATATTATCAGCTGTTCTCTTTTTTACTTTTTAAATATTAAAATGGTAATGCTTTTCGTAAGCGCAAAATAATTCGACGGATTGTGTTGCCCTAAAAAACAATCCATAATAATCATTAGAGAATGCAAGCATTTCACTTCATTTTCTCTTGCTAGAAATGATAGATGCGAGCATTTTACTCTATTCAAGTTTAATAATTTGAAAGTGATCTCAAAATGCTGGGGCATGCAAATACAACGATAACTGAGGATGTCTATATTGATGATCAGAATGATGTCATCGATTTAAGCAACATTATGAATTCTTATTCAAAGACAATATTTTCAAAGATTCAGGAAAGCGATAATAAAATTGCATCAGAAGTAGTTGATCTGTCCAAAATAGTTGATTTTCTTACTTAAACAAGCTATTATTAAACAAGTGATTTTTATAAAATATCTATTTTATCCTTTCACTTACAGGCTTTTGAAGTATCATAGAATGACAAGCGGTCGTAAGTCGGATCATAAATTCTTACGACCGAAAAACGGTCGTAAAATAGCAAAAAAGACATGTTTTTTAACACATTTTTTTGTAAAAATAGTGGATAAATAAGGTGTGTTTTGCGTTAGAAAATTCAAATGTGATGTCACTTTAATACTTGTAATTGTGCGAAAACACACAAAAAACAACAGATAAAACGGAGGAAAAATGAAAAAATTAGCATTAGATGATGATATTTTACTGAATATAGAGAAACCTGCCCGCTACATTGGACACGAAGTCAATTCAGTAATGAAAGATAAAAATGCGGTGGATATAAGGTTTGCAATGTGTTTTCCGGAGGTATATGAGGTTGGTATGTCCCATCTGGGAATCAGATTCTGTACGATATGTTCAACCGCCGGGAGGATACCTGGTGCGAAAGAGTCTACTCTCCATGGATTGATCTGGACAAGATCATGCGTGAAAAACATATCCCGCTCTTTGCCCTGGAATCTCAGGGACCCGGTAAAGGATTTTTGACTTTCTTGGCATCACATTACAGTTTGAGATGTGTTACACCAATGTACTGCAGGTGCTGGATTTATCCGGTATTCCGCTTCACAGTGAGGACAGAACTTTAGAAGATCCATTTGTCATTGGCGGTGGCCATGTGTTTACAATACAGAGCCACTGGCTGAATTTTTCGATATGTTCTATATCGGAGAGGGCGAAGTGGTTTATGATGAGCTTCTGGAAGCATACAAAAAGTGGAAGAGAGCCGGAAAAAGCCGGAAAGAATTTCTGGAAATGGCAAACAGAGATCGAGGGAATTTACGTTCCTTCTTTTTTTATGATGTCACTTACAAAGAAGACGGCACGATCGAATCTTTCCTGCCAAACAATCCGCATGCAAAGGGAAAAATCAAACGAGTAGTTGCGGCAGATATGAGCCAGACAACTTATCCGTTAAAGCCGGTTGTTCCGTTTATCAAAGTAACCCAGGACAGAGCGGTTCTGGAGATTCAGCGCGGCTGTATCCGTGGATGTCGTTTCTGTCAGGCTGGAATGGTTTACCGTCCGACACGTCCGCGTGATATCAACATGCTCAAAGAGACCGCACGTGCAATGCTGAAGAATACGGGACATGAAGAGATCACCTTAAGTTCTTTAAGTTCCAGTGATTACAACGAACTGGAAGAGATCGTCACCTTCCTGATCGATGAGTTCCACACACAGGGAGTCAACATTTCCCTGCCGTCTCTTCGTATTGACGCGTTCTCTCTGGACGTTATGAGCAAGGTGCAGGATGTGCGTAAGAGCAGTCTGACCTTCGCTCCGGAAGCCGGAACACAGAGAATGCGTAATGTAATCAACAAAGGTCTGACGGAAGATGACATTTTAAATGGAGCCGGACAGGCTTTTGAAGGTGGATGGACGAAGGTCAAGCTCTATTTCATGCTTGGACTTCCGACCGAAACACAGGAAGATATGGAAGGAATTGCTGTTCTTGCAGATAAAGTAGCACGCCGGTATTATGAAATTCCGAAGGATCAGAGAAATGGAAAATGTCAGATCACGGCAAGTAGTTCCTTCTTTGTACCGAAACCATTTTCACCGCTTCAATGGGCGACCATGCACCGATGGAAGAATATATCCGCCGTGCAGGAATTGTACAGGAAGCATTCCGCAACCAGCTGAACCGCAAGAGTCTGCGCTACAACTGGCATACCGCCGAAGTAACCGTTCTGGAAGGCGTCTTTGCCCGCGGTGACCGGAAGGTCGGAAAGGTTCTGGAAGAGGCTTACCGTCTTGGCTGTATTTACGATGCGTGGGATGAGTATTTTGATTATGATAAATGGCTGCAGGCCTTTGAAAATACAGGTATAGACATGGATTTCTATAATCTCAGAAAGCGTGAATTAGATGAAATCTTCCCATGGGATTTCATCAATTGTGGCGTGACAAAATCTTTCCTTATAAGAGAATGGAAGAATGCAATGGAAGGGAATGTAACCCCGAACTGCCGTGCAAAATGTTCCGGCTGTGGGGCAAAGCAAGTTACGGAGGAGGTGTCTGCTTTGAAGGCAAGAATTAAATTTCGGAAAAATGGAGTGATGAAGTTCATCGGACACCTGGATATCATGCGGTATTTCCAAAAAGCGATTCGCCGTGCCGAGATTCCGATCGCATTTACCAGTGGTTACAGTCCGCATATGATCATGTCTTTCGCTAATCCACTTGGTGTAGGGCTTACCAGTGACGGAGAATATTTTGATATCGAATTGACCGAGTCAATCGCCAGCAAAGAAGCGGTCAGACGGCTGAATGAACAGATGGTAGACGGCATGGAGATCGTCAGCTTTGTGCAGATCCCGGATGATAAGAAAAGCAAAGGAATGTCAATCGTAGCAGGTGCCGACTATTTATCTTCGGTAAAAAATGGCAGTCTGCCGGAAGATCTTGCTGAAAAGCTGGAAGCTTTTTTATGCGCAGAATGAAATCTGTGTGGTCAAAAGACGAAAAAGAGTGAAAAGAAGTGGACATTCGTCCGATGATCTACAAGCTGGAATGCCGGGACGGAAAGATTTATATGCGTGTGGCGCGAGGAAGTGTCCAGAACTTAAAGCCGGAGCTTGTCACAGAAGCGTTTGTCCGCTATCTTGGTATGGATGCGGAGGAAGTGACCTTTACCCACCACAGACTGGAAACTTTTGCGGAATCCGAAAACACGGAGGGCAAGATGATTCTGGTTCCACTGGATGCGCTTGGAACGGAGATTGTATAGATGGAACGAAAAGTACTCCTTACGGAATGCATGAACCGCCGGGTGCTTGCACTTTTAGAGGATGAAAGTAACGGAATTTCACTTTGGCAGTAGCGGAGAAAAGAGCCGCCGCCTGGGTGAAATTTATGTCGGAAGAATACGGAAAATCCTTCCGAATATCGGTGGCGCATTTGTTGAAATTGCAAATGGTGAGCAATGCTATTTTGCGCTGGATGGAAAATATACCCCGGTTTTCACCAATAAGATCGGAAAGAAGCCACTTGTGATCGGTGATGAGCTTCTGGTTCAGGTGGAGAAAGAAGCAGTGAAAACCAAGCGACCTGTCGTGACCGGAACTTAAATTTCACCGGGCAGTATGTAGTACTGACTTCCGGCAATCGTACCATTGGTGTATCCGGTAAAATTCACGGTGCCCGGAAAGAAGAACTGCAAAAGCTGGGACAGGACTATATAGACTGTGATTTCGGACTGATTTTCCGGACAAATTGTGTGGAAGCAGAAGAAACACAGATCCGTGCCGAAATTGACAAACTGGCAGAGAACTATCACAGAATCGTAGAATATAGCAAGATGCGGATATACTTCAGCTGTCTGCAGAGTGCACCAGACCCGTGCGTACAGGCACTCCGGGATATTTACAAAAAAAAGATTTGACGGAAATTATTGTAGAGGAAACGGTAGAAGATGGAGCTTTGTATAAAGAAGTTCAGACTTATCTGGAAACGGAAATGCCAGATGAACTTCCGCTTCTCCGTGCGTATACGGATCCGTCTTATCCACTTGTAAAATGCTATAACCTGGAAGGGGCGATCCGAGAAGCCAGACAAGAACGGGTATGGATGAAATCTGGGGCTTATCTGGTGATCCAGCCAAACCGAGGCGCTGACTGTAATCGATGTCAATTCCGGAAAATGTCTGAAAAAAGAATTCTCATTTTCCGAAGATCAACCGGGAGGCGACAAGGGAAGCAGTCCGCCAGATCCGGCTCCGCAATATTTCCGGTATCATTATTATTGATTTTATCAACATGAAATCAGCAGAAGAGAAGAAGAAAGAACTTCTTGCGTATCTGCAGCGGGAATTAAAGAAGGACCCAAATCCCGATGTGATGGGAATGACGAAACTGCAGCTGGTGGAAATTACACGAAAAAAAATCCGAAAACACTGGAGGAAAGTTTACATGGGTAAAAAAGAAGTCAAAACAAATGCAATGCGAATTTTAGACAGAAAGAAAATTTCTTACGAATATCAGACCTATGAATGCGATGAATTCACGGACGGAATTGAAACCGCCGACAAGCTGAATCTGCCTCACGAACAGGTTTACAAGACCATTGTCACAACTGGGAAAAGTGGCGAACATTATGTGTTCGTGCTCCCGATCGAAGCGGAGATTGATTTTAAGAAAGGCTGCAAAAGCGGTTGGTGAAAAATCTATTGAAATGCTTCATTTAAAGGAGTTAACACCGCTTACCGGCTATGTGCGTGGTGGATGCACTTCGATCGGAATGAAAAAGCATTTTCCGACGGTCATTGATGCAAGTGCACAGCAGTTTGAGAAAGTCTATGTAAGTGCCGGAAGAATCGGTGCACAACTGACACTTGCACCGGAAGATTTGAGAAAAGCGACGGATGCTACATTTGCAGATGTAATTCATGCATAGAAAGTTTTCAAAAAAAGAAATTCTATTAGACAAAATGCAAGATTTTCAACAGATTCCAAAAAGAAAATCTTGCATTTTTCACGTCAGCGTAATAAAGTAATAACTACATAAGTGTAGAAACATCTGCCCGGTGTTTCTACAGAAAAAATGCAGGTTTGCCATGTGCAGATCAGAATACATGAATTGAGAGATGGAGGAATACCAACAGATGATTAAGGTAGTGAAATTCGGCGGAAGCTCTCTTGCCGATGCAGTACAGATTAAAAAGGCAGGAAAGATCGTTCTTTCAGAGGAATCAAGACGTTACGTTGTACCGTCTGCTCCGGGAAAGCGTTTTTCCGACGACACCAAGGTAACAGATATGCTGTATCGTTGTTACGGCGGCTGTAAAGAGAAGAAATTTACAGAATTACTCGCTGACATTCAGAAGAGATATCAGGAAATCATTGAAGGGCTTGGGATCACTCTTTCTCTTGACGAAGAATTTGCCACCATCCGTGATAATTTTGCAAAGAAGATTGGAAGAGATTATGCCGCTTCCGTGGAGAATATTTAAACGGACGTGTAATCGCAGCCTTATCTTGGATATGAGTTTATCGATGCGGCAGAAGTAATCAAGTTCGATGAAAATGGGAACTTCCTTTCAGAAGAAACTAACCAGGTACTTGCAGACAGACTTTCAAAAGTAGAGCGTGCCGTGATTCCTGGATTCTACGGAGCACGTCCGGACGGAACGATCCAGACATTTTCCCCGGCGGATCTGATGTAACAGGATCGATCGTTGCAAGAGCCACACATGCAGATATGTATGAGAACTGGACAGACGTATCAGGTTTCCTTATTGCAGATCCCCGTATCATCAAGAATCCAAAAGGAATCGAAGCAATTACTTACAAAGAGTTGCGTGAACTTTCTTATATGGGTGCCAGCGTATTACATGAAGATGCAATCTTCCCGGTTCGTAAAGAAGGAATCCCGATCAACATCCGTAATACAAACGCACCGGAAGAAAAGGGTACTCTGATCGTAGAAGGAACCTGCCGAAAGCCGAAGTATACAATTACCGGTATTGCAGGAAAGCGTGGATTTGCTTCTATTACAATTGAAAAAGCAATGATGAACTCAGAAGTCGGATTTGGCCGCAAGGTTCTTGGTGTATTTGAAGATGAAGGAATTTCTTTTGAACATATGCCGTCAGGAATTGATACTATGACTATCTTCGTTCATCAGGATGAATTTGAAGAACATGAGCAGAAAGTGCTTGCGGGCATCCACCGTGCCGTGAATCCGGATGACATCGAACTGGAATCCGATCTTGCACTGATCGCTGTTGTTGGACGTGGAATGCGTCAGACACGCGGTACAGCCGGAAGAATTTTTCTCTGCACTGGCACATGCACATGTCAATGTAAAAATGATCGATCAGGGATCCAGCGAGTTAAATATTATCATCGGTGTGAGAGAGCACGACTTTGAAGCAAAGAATCAAAGCAATTTATGATATTTTTGTTAACACTCAGCTGTAAATCTTCAATTCGATCCTTAAATATGGTATAGTACAAGTGTTGGGGAAAACTCCCCTGTACAGAATATTCATACAAGAGAGGATACGAAAATGAATATATTATTTTTCCTGAAGCCAAAAGCAGAAGTGGCATTTTGTATATGACTACCACACGCTCAGACAGGCAATGGAAATCATGGAGTACCACAAATACTCATCCATTCCGATGATCAACCGGGAAGGTAAATACGTCGGTACAATCACGGAAGGAGACCTGCTCTGGGGACTTAAGAAGCTGAACATCCTGAATCTGAAAGAAGCAGAAGACATTGCAATCACGAAGATTGCAAGAAGAGCAGATTACCGGCCGGTAAGTGCCGATTCCAATATGGAGGATCTGATGGAAAAAGCGATGGATCAGAACTTTGTTCCGGTCATTGATGACCAGCAGAATTTCATAGGAATCATCACAAGAAAAAGACATTATCGGATATTGTTACGAAAAAATTAAAAAAATCGCAAATTAGGGGTTGACTTTGTGCGGTATACCACTGTATAATACAGAAGTATGCCGCACAACGAGGTTATAAGTCCTGATTTGATCAGACACCGTAGTTGGCGAGTAATGATAATAGGAGGTGCCATATGTACGCAATTATAGCAACAGGTGGTAAACAGTACAAAGTAGCCGAAGGCGATATCATTAAAGTAGAAAAGCTTGGTGTGGAAGCCGGACAGTCTTATACTTTTTGACCAGGTTCTCGCAGTAAGTGGTGACGAGCTTAAAGTTGGAACACCAGTAGTAGAAGGTGCAACAGTTGAAGCATCTGTAATTGGTGACGGAAAAGCTAAAAAGTTATCGTTTACAAGTATAAGAGAAAAACAGGTTACCACAAGAAAAACGGACACAGACAGCAGTATACAGCAGTTAAGATCGAAAAGATCAACGCGTAAGAAGCTGGTGGTTATATGATACGAGTAACCATTTATAAAAATGAAAACATCAATGTGTAGGTTTCAAAGCACATGGTCATGCAGGATTCAGTGAAGAAGGACAGGATATTGTCTGCGCAGCTGTTTCCGTACTTACGATCAATACTTTGAATGCCATTGAGAAATTTGCGGATGACCGTACAAGCCTTGTATCCGATGAATCCAAAGGACTCATTGACTATCGACTTAAAGGTAATCCGACTCGCGAGGCAAAGCTTTTGCTTGACGCGATGGTTCTTGGTCTGGAAGAGATTGCAGAAGATGAGAACTACAGAGAATATATGGATTTGACATACGAGGAGGTGTAACAACCATGATGAAATTAAACCTTCAGTTTTTCGCTCATAAAAAAGGAGTTGGTTCTACAAAGAACGGTCGTGACTCTGAATCTAAGAGACTTGGAGCAAAAAAAGAGCAGACGGACAGTTTGTAAAAGCTGGTAACATCCTTTACAGACAGCGCGGAACAAAGATTCATCCAGGAATCAATGTAGGTCGCGGTGGTGACGATACATTATTTGCACTGGTTGACGGTGTTGTTCGTTTTGAAAGAAAAAGGAAGAGATAAGAAACAGGTTTCTATCTATCCAGTAGCTGAATAAGCAGATTTAACAGAGGCTTCAAACTTTTTGGTTTGAAGCCTTGTTTTTAGTCATAAATAAGGAGGACATATTATGTTTGCAGACAGAGCAAAAATATATATCCGATCCGGAAAGGGCGGGCGACGGTCACGTCAGCTTTCGCAGGGAATTATATGTTCCGAATGGCGGTCCGGACGGAGGCGACGGCGGAAAAGGCATGGTGATGTAATCTTTGAAATGGACAAAGGTCTTAACACACTGGTAGATTTCCGTCACAAAACGAAATATAAAGCACAGGACGGAGAGGAAGGCGACAAAAAGCGCCGCCATGGTAAGGATGCAAAGGATCTGATCCTGAAAGTTCCTGAAGGGACAGTTATCCGTGAAGCAGAAACCAATAAAGTCATTGCCGATATGTCGGGCGAGAACCAGCGCCAGATTATATTAAAAGGTGGTAAGGGCGGTCTTGGAAATATGCATTTTGCAACCTCTACCATGCAAGTTCCGAAGTATGCACAGCCGGGAAAGCCTGCACAGGAACTCTGGGTGAATCTGGAACTTAAGGTGATCGCAGACGTTGGGCTTGTAGGTTTCCCGAATGTTGGTAAATCCACATTCCTTTCCCGTGTAACCAATGCGCAGACCAAAGATTGCAAATTATCATTTCACAACACTCAGCCCGAACCTTGGAGTTGTAGATCTGGAAGGTGCAAAGGGATTTGTTATTGCAGATATTCCGGGACTGATTGAAGGAGCATCAGAAGGTGTCGGACTTGGACATGAATTTTTGCGTCATGTTGAACGTACCAAGATGATGATCCATGTTGTGGATGCGGCAGGTATCGAAGGACGTGATCCGGTTGAAGACATTTACAAGATCAACGCTGAACTGGAAGCCTATAACAAAGAAATTTCCATGCGTCCACAGGTCATTGCAGCGAATAAGGTTGACCTGATCTATTCCGGAAGATGAAGATCCGATCCAGAGACTGAGAGATGAGTTTGAGCCAAAAGGAATCAAAGTATTTCCGATTTCCGGTGTGACCGGAGAAGGGCTTTCTGATCTTCTTTACTATGTAAATAATGAACTTCAGAAGTTGGATGACAAGCCGATCGTATTTGAACAGGAATTTTTCCCGGAAGAAGAGATCATCCACATGGATCTTCCATATACCGTGGAAAAAGAAAAAGATGTCTATGTAGTAGAGGTCCGAAGATTGAGAAGATGCTTGGTTACACCAATCTGGATTCCGAAAGGGGATTCGCGTTCTTCCAGAAATTCTTAAAAGATACCGGTATCCTTGAGAAACTTGAAAATGCAGGTGTTCAGGAAGGCGATACTATCCGTATGTACGGTCTTCAGTTTGAATATTACCGTTAGAAAAGAACATAATTTCAGAAAGGAGAAGTTTTATGACTTCCAAACAGAGAGCTTATTTAAAAGGCCTTGCCATGACAATGGATCCGATCCTTCAGATCGGTAAATCCAGCGTAACACCGGAACTTACCGCGCTGTTGCAGAAGCGCTTGAAGCAAGAGAACTGATCAAGCTTCACGTTCTTCAGAACTGTGGAGATGATCTGCGTGGAATGGCAGAGATCCTTGCAGAGCGTACACGTTCCCAGGTGGTACAGGTTATCGGAAGAAAAATCGTTCTTTATAAAGAGGGAAAAGACGACAAGAAGAAAATCGTTCTTCCTTAATGAGTGGAGTATAGATTATGAGAATCGGTATTATGGGCGGAACATTTGATCCCATCCACAACGGGCATCTGATGCTTGGTGAATATGCATACCAGCAGTTCCATCTGGATGAAGTGTGGTATATGCCAAACGGCAATCCGCCCCATAAATCAAATCCGGAAATACGAAAAGATTTACAGGACCGTGCCGAAATGACACGCCTTGCAATTGAAGAAATCCCGTATTTCCGGCTTTGTACCTATGAAATGGATCGAAAGGAAACTTCGTACTCCTATCAGACAATGGAGTATTTTAAAGAGACTTATCCGCAGGATGAATTTTATTTTATCATCGGTGCGGATTCTCTTTTTCAATCTGGAAACCTGGAAATGTCCGGAAAGACTTCTGAAAACAGCGGTCATCCTGGCAGCATATCGGGATGATGCAGGAGCGCCGAAAGAAATGCGCCGTCAGATCACATATTTGAAAGAAAAGTATGCATGTGATATCCGGCTTCTCCGTACCCCTGTGATGCCGGTTTCTTCCAGTGAGATCCGGCAGATGATCCGAGGAGGGAGAGACAGAAGATCTTCCGATTCCGAAAAAAGGTTGCAGATTATATAGCTTTGAACAGATTATATCAGGTGAGTGAACATGACGGAAACAATACTTAAGATGCAGAAAAAGTAAAACGGTACCTGGATAAAGATCGTTATGATCATACGATCGGTGTGATGCATACGGCAGGCCGCCTTGCCATGCGTTATGGTGCCAATCTGGAGCAGGCTTTGACGGCAGGACTTTTTACATGACTGTGCAAAATGTGTGCCGGCAGATGAAAAGATTAAGCTCTGCGAGAAAAATCATATCGAAATTTCCGATGCAGAGTACAAAATCCGGGACTTCTGCACGCAAAGCTGGGCGCATTTTTTGCCCGGGAAAAATATGGAATAGAAAATGAAGAGATTCTACGATCGATCGAGTCTCATACAACCGGTCGTCCGAATATGTCTCTGCTTGATAAGATCATTTATATCGCAGATTATATTGAGCCTGGAAGAGATGTTGCACCAAATCTTCCGGAAGTACGTGCGCTTGCATTTGTAGATATCGATGCATGTCTTTACCGTATTCTGGAAGATACACTTGCATATCTTGCCGAAAAAGGTGCAACGTTAGATCCTGCGACAGAAGAGACATTTTTATATTATAAGAACCTGAAAAACAGTGATTCCGAAAAGGAGGAAAAAAACTGATGCAGACAATCGAGCAGTCAAGAGAGATGGCAAAACTTGCCTGCGAAGCACTCGCTGACAAAAAGGCGAAGATATCCGTGTAATTGACATTGCAGGAATCTCTGTGCTTGCAGATTATTTTATCATTGCAAACGGAACCAACGAAAGCCAGGTAAGAGCACTGGTTGACAATGTAGAAGAGACACTCGGAAAAGCAGGATACGAAGTCAAACAGCGTGAAGGCTATGGCCTTGGCGACTGGGTACTGCTGGACTTTGGCGATATTATCGTACATGTATTCGACAGAGAAAACCGTGTTTTCTATGATCTGGAAAGAATCTGGAGAGACGGAAAACAGGTTGATCCGGAAGAATTATAAAAGATTTTTTTAAATGTAGAAAAAAGCAGGGCATACGCCCAATGTCATTAAGTTAATTTAAAATAAAAAAAGCAGAATGCAAGTAGGTCTTGTATTTTGCTTTTTTCGCAGTTATCTGTTTTTATACGGCAAACAGAAATATTTCTTGCTTTATGTAATCCACTTTTTGGCATGAAAACTAGTTAGCCCTATAGCATATTTCAATTCACGAAATGATGTTTCAATCTTAAAAAAATATGCCCCATCTTAAGTGATATAATTCCTTAAATTCCTTTTTTCTGCCGAAAAGCAAAAATTATCCAAGTTTGTAATTACCGTTTCGTAGGAATCATCTGCTATTTTAAACCTTGCAATTCTAAAGGAGATAGGATAATCCTCTTTGCTTCCTATTGGAAGATAATCAAAGGTTTGTACTGTTGGCATGAATTTATATCCTGCTTGTTTCTTTGACTTAGTTTGATTTCGTGTCAGAATCAGATTGATATCCATATCAAAAAACTGCCGTTTGTGGAAGTTCTAAGCCTGATGCAATGCCATTGCTGTGAACATCTTTTATTCTAATCAAAATATAACTTTGTCCAATGTCACCCTTTCTATCATTTGAATGCATGCTCTGTGTTCTTGATACGTAGAGGCAGTTTGAACCAATGCATCAATATAAGTTCTGTTTAAAAATCATACAGGGCATTTAGATGTAAGTGATTACCGGTTGCACCAAGTTGATTTGATTTCCAAAGAGTTTCCGGGTCGTTTAGATTCGGTGCAATAGTTAAATTGCTGCCATCGCAAGCCAAAAGTTGATATCCCTCATATAAGTTTTTTGTTTGAGCATTTTCTTCTGTAAACGCATGAAATAAGTATTCAAATGCTTCTGGTAGAATTTTAGCCCGCTGCTGTGTATACGCTGAAACAGTAGGAGCATTCACATCAAAATCGAAAAAATCCAAGAGTTCTTTATTCAGCGTGCAACCGCCGGAATTCATGGTAATGCCAACACATGTCTTAAAATTAATTTTTTGCGGTTTCTTGAAAAAATCAGTATCTGGATTTTTCAAGAACAAAGAAGGATTTCTTGCCAATTCTGAAATTCGATTTTCTAGTGAAACCGTAACCTTTTCAATATAGTGACTCATAATGTATCCTCCTTGCAATCAAGATATTCCTTAATTACAAGGGCTTTCGCAACCTTAATATATATCGGTAGCGAAAGCGGTCGCACATTCTATCTTGTTTGTCAACTATTTTTACAAAATAAAAGACTCCCTATATTATTTCTAATATAAGAATCTAATTATTTTTCCTTAACTTAATGACATTGGGCATGCGCCCTGCTTTTCTGGTACAATTATTCAAGATATATAAACTTATTCACAAAGTCTTGAGAATGCATCCGCAACAAACTGAACTTTAGTTCCAACAATAACCTGTACAGAAGTTTTTCCAGGTCTAATAACACCTGCAACACCTGCAGATTTGATCACTTTGTCGTTAACTGCAGTCATATCTTTTACTTCCAGTCTCAGTCTTGTTACACAGTTGTCGATGCTTGCAATGTTTCCTTTCCGCCGCAACCTTCAAGAATCTTTTTGCTGCGATTGATAGCTGTAAAGTCATCACTTGCTAATTCTACATTTTTTCTGCTTCCAGATCGTCATCATCTTCTCTACCCGGTGTCTTCAGATCAAATTTTTGATCGCAAAAGAGGAATACAAAGTAAAATACCAAAAACTGCAAGTGATTCCAAGAGGAATGATGAGCCATATCTTTAGTTAGGCCGGAAGAGAAGGAGAAGAATAAGTCCATCGCACCTGCTGAGAATGAGAATCCTGCACGGAACCAAGAGCAACCGTGATCATTGTGAAGATACCGTAAAGTGCTCGCATAAATTACATAAAGTACCGGTGCAAGGAACATGAATCCGAATTCGAACGGTTCAGTTACACCACAGATGAATGCTGAAAATAGCTGCAGAAGCTACAAGTCCGATTGCAACTTTTTTTTCGCCGGTTTTGCACATTTTACCATAGCAAGAGCTGCACCAGGGATACCGAACATCATACAAGGGAAGAAGCCGGACATATACATTCCAAGGCTCCAGGATACATCTGCAGATGTCTCACCTGCCCAGAAGTGCTGCAAATCACCAAGACCAATAGTATCGAACCAGAATACGTTGTTTAATGCGTGATGTAATCCAGTTGGGATCAACAGACGGTTCAGGAAAGCATAAATACCGGCTCCAATATCCAGACCAACGATACTTCTTCCTTTCCAAGAGCAAAGACCGCCGAACAGTAAAGGCCATACGAAAAAGCAACAGATGCAAGAATAGAAACAACTCCGGCAATAATTGCTACGCAGCGTTTTCCACTGAAGAAAGAAAACCAGTCCGGGAAGCTTTGTGCTTTTGAATTTGTTGTAGCACACAGATCGATGATACCTGCAAGAATACCGATAAACGGGTTTGCGATTTTGTCGAAGGCAAGTGTCTTTGTTGCACTGTCTGCGATAGAAGGCATGATCGTTGTAACAAATCCTGTTGAAAGAAGTGTTGTCATCATAAGCCATGGAAGCAAGAGCAGACGATACCACCTGTACCATCATTTTTTTCAGACATACCGACACCGACACCGATTGCAAAAAAAGGAGCGCCATGTTGTCGATCAGAGCTCCGCCAGCCTTAACCAGGAACAGACCGATCAGATTGGCTGCGCCATGAATGTCTCCACCCTGCATGGTTGCCGGACATAACCAGTATCCGATACCCATGAGGATACCACAGATCGGAAGAATAGCTACCGGGAGCATTAACGCTTTACCAAGTTTTTGTAAGAATTTATCTTTTCTCCTCCTTAGAAATAAAATAAAAAGTATACACTAAACTGGACCATTCCAGTTAGCTTCGATTGAAAAAAGCCACAGATCCTAGGATAATTTAAGCACAGCATC
>VOFI01003084.1_pt1 | contig 20318 bp, 33 predicted proteins | sample 5384131 | NCBI WGS metagenome assembly VOFI01 (sample SAMN12384728, study PRJNA508395) | human gut metagenome | isolation source: healthy gut H | host: Homo sapiens
TTATCGTTCAACAGCTTCACCGTGCCTTCATACGCCTCATCGATGAACCGGCGGATTTCTCCGTCGATCTGGGCAGCCACCTTTTTCACTGTAGTCATTCTGCCCGTCCGATATCCCGGCCCAGGAACACCTGTTCCTGACGATGGCCGAAGGTCAGCGCCCAGCACTTCACTCATCCCGTATTCGCAGGTCATGCGGCGGGCCAGTTCCGTAGCCCGCTGCAGATCGCTGCTGGCACCGCTGGAAATTTCGTGCAGCACCAGGGCTTCGGCAACCCGGCCGCCCAGCAGCACTTTCAGCTGATCCAGCATTTCACTGCGGGTTGCGTAGTACCGGTCTTCCGTAGGCAGGCTCGAGGGTATAGCCGCCGGCCCGGCCTCTGGGGATGATGGTGACCTTGTGCACCGGATCCGTATGATCCAGCAGCATGCCCACCAGGGTATGCCCGCCTTCGTGGTACGCCGTCAGCCGTTTTTCCTCGTCGGTGATGACCCGGCTCTTCCGTTCCGGTCCCATCATCACCCGTTCAGCGGCTTCTTCCAGGTCGGCTCATGGTGATGGTCACCTGGTTGTTCCGGGCAGCCAGCAGGGCCCCTTCGTTCACCAGATTGGCCAGATCCGCCCCGGTGAAGCCCGGGAGTCTGGCGATGGCAATCACGCCCAGATCCCGCTGGGATCGATGGGTTTGCCCTTGGTGTGTACCCGCAGAATGGCGCGGCGGCCCCGGATATCCGGTTTGTCCACCACGATCTGCCGGTCAAAACGGCCCGGCCGCAGCAGAGCCGGATCCAGGATGTCCGGACGGTTGGTGGCGGCAATCATGATGATGCCTTCATTGGCACCAAACCCGTCCATTTCCACCAGCAGCTGGTTCAGGGTCTGTTCCCGTTCGTCGTGGCCGCCGCCCAGACCGGCACCTCTCTGCCGGCCTACTGCATCGATTTCATCGATGAACACGATACAGGGGGCATTTTTCTTGGCCTGCGTCAAACAGATCCCGTACCCGGGAAGCCCCTACGCCCACAAACATTTCTACAAAGTCAGAGCCGGAAATGCTGAAGAACGGGTGAATTCGGCTCCGTTCTTCAATTTGCCTTTGATCACGGAGTTGTCCACAATGGTGACATTCTTCACTTCATCCTGCTGGACTTCCTTGATGAAGTTGCTGTAGCTTATTTCATTCTTGGGGGTATTGGATGCATTGTAATAGTCGTAGATCCAGACCCCTATGATGACGATGAGCAGGTAAAATACAAGGTTGCGGATAAACTTACTCACACTTGGCTCCTTTCCTGCCTGGGGCGCTTACCGCTTTGCCTCAGGGGCATGGAGAAATTATTTTTCATAGACGGAACGTTTCAGAATGCCGATATAGGGCAGGTTCCGGAATTCTTCATCGTAATCAGGCCGAATTGCAAATTTCAGAGATTTGGGATTGCGGTTGTGGAACAATTCACCCACGGCCTTCAGAGTCAGGCCCGTATCCACCACATCATCCACCAGCAGGATATTCTTGCCGGCAATGTTCCGGCTGGTATCGTAGTCGATATCCACTTTCCCGGAGGATTTCGTACCGGACCCATAGGAAGAAGCCTTGATGAAGTCGATGCGCACCGGCACCGTGATGTGTTCCGTCAGCTCCGTCAGGAAGTAGGCAGCGCCCTTCAGCAGGCCGATGACCACCAGTTCTTCCCCCGGCATAATCCCGGCTGATCTGGGCACCCATTTCAGCAATACGGGCTTTCAGGGTTTTCTCATCAATCAGGACTCTTTCAATTTTGTCGTTCATTTCTTTGACGCTCCTTTTGTGCTAACTTGGCAGCCCGTTCCTCCTCCCGGGACCGCTGGTTCTTTCCCACCATCAGCCTAGGCCGTTCAGATAGATCAGCCGGACACCGCCGGGGACATCAGGGCTTTGTTGCCCACGCCCCTGGCAATCATATCCAGGATTTTCCGGACATGTTCATAACCGATTTCTGCGCCACCCACATTCCGAGCCAGGATCCGGATCACCCGGCTCTGGAGGGCCGGAGGCAAGGCAGCGAATTCCTTCTCCACCTTGATATCCCAGGTGTCGAATACCTCCCGGCCGTAACAGTCGATGTACCGCTGGGCCTGGTGTTCCAGATAGGCCTCGTCATCAGCCGCCAGGGCGGCTGCCTGGGCCAGCTGCCTGCGGATCTGGGGATTCTGGGTCTCAGGAGGCAGCAGTTTCTGCCGTACCCAGTTCCGTTTCAGGGTCAGATCACTGTTGCTGCTGTCCTGGCAGTAGGTCAGCCCCTGCTCTTCGCAGTACGCTTCCGTATCCCGCCGGGTAATGCCCAGAAAGGGCCGGGGCCAGATAGCCACTTACCGGCAGCATCCCCGCAGGCCCCGGGTACCGGCACCCCGCAGCAGATTCAGCAGCACCGTTTCTGCCTGATCATCCCGGTGATGGGCCAGGAAAATGGCCCCGGCATCCGCTTCCTTCCGGCAGGTTTCCAGCGCTTCATAGCGCAGCCGGCGGGCCGCATCTTCAAGAGAAAGGCCTTTTCTTTAAACCCAGTTCCCCGGCGTCCACATCCATCCGTCTGAATTCCATCCGTTCTGTCCGCAATAGTCTTCCACCAGCCGGCGCATCCGTTCAGCCTCTTCGCCCCGGAGATGGTGCTGTACATGGACCCACCAGGACCTTCACTGATCCTCTTCTCCCTGTTTGGCCATGGCATCGGTCAGGGCCAGGAGTCGCCCCCGCTGCAGGCTGCGATCACTGTGGTTCGAGGCTGCCAGAGTGGAGAAGCTGCCACCAGTTTCTTCATACTGTCTTCAGAGGCTCATTCACGTCTTCCACTCACCTTAATAAAAAAAGGTACTTCCGAGGAAGTACCTTTGTGTTCATCAATCTCCTCTCTGCGAGCACACGGCCGCCCCGTTTGGTTCCGTATTCCGTTTCAGATCCAGCAGACGATATCGCTTTCCTTTAAAAAACTTGGAAGAGCTTGTCTTTAAACTCGCCTGGGACCCGTGAGGCCCGGGGGGCTCCGTGGGGAAGGGATGCCTTTCGAGGGGTGCTTGTTCCACACCCTCGAAGCGTTTCCTTCAAAGATGTCTGTTTTCGAAAGGATGGCCTGGTTTCCGTTCCGGCATGGGGCCAAAGCGGCATCAGGGCTTTCAGAAAAGGCCAATCTTGCCTTTTTCATCCACCGAAACCACCTTGACGGTGACTTTTGTCTTTCACTTTGAAATCATGTACATCCTTGACGAAGACATTGGAAACCTCAGAAATGGCCTGAGATCAAACCAACTCTTATTTCGGGTAACGACACAAATGTCTCACCGAAATTCGTAATCCCGGTGACAATCCCATCTCTACTGCCTGCGCCTTTTTAGCTTGCGGGTCAAAGACATCACTCACTTGCTCGGTGTGCACACAGTGAAACTGGAGATGCTCATGGCCGCAGACCCCCAGCATGGGATTCATCTTCACGGAATACAATCCGGCTGCGCAATGGGGAATCAGCAGGACGTTGTAGAAGAAGGCCCAAGAACAGATTCTCATGGATGTTCCGTACTGTGCCGCGGCTCAGCCGTACCGCTGCGGATACGTCGGTCAGTCTGCTGTTCATCAGTACGATGTCGGCAGAATCTATGGCCCACATCGGCGCCAGCTCCGATGGCAATGCCCAGATCAGCCCCGGGTCAGGGCCGGTGCATCGTTGATGCCGTCCCCCCACCATGGCCACTGTACCGGCTTTCTGCAGCTGGCGGATCACATTTTCCTTGCCTTCCGGCAGTACCCCGGCGATGACCCGGTCCACCCCGGCCTGTCTGCCGATGGTTTCGGCGGTCCGTTCATTATCCCCGGTGACCATGACCACTTCGATGCCCATGTTCTTCAGTTCCTGGATGGCCCCTGGCCGAATCTTCCCTTGATCACGTCGGCTACGGCAATCATCCCGGCCAGCTTCCCGTCTCTGGCAAACAGCAGCGGAGTCTTGCCCTGGTACCCGGCCAGTTCTGCGGCACGGGCCTTCATGTCAGCTCCTACCATTCCCAGGGACTCCAGATACGTCAGGCTGCCGCCCAGCAGCTTGCTGCCGTCCCGGACCACCTGCAGCCCGTTGCCCGGCAGGGCCTGGAAGGCATCCACAGCCTCTGCCTGCAGGTTCTGTGCCCGGGCTTCTTCCACCACAGCCCTGGCCAGGGGATGTTCGGACTTCTGTTCCAGGTCAAAAGCCAGTTGCAGCAGGGTTTCCTTCGTATAGCCCTCTGCCGGGATCACATCGGTGACCTTGGGCTGGCCCTTGGTGATGGTCCCGGTCTTATCCAGGGCCACAATGTTCACTTTCCCGGCCATTTCAGGGACTGGGACGTCTTGAACAGGATGCCATTTTTGGCACCTACGCCGCTGCCCACCATGATGGCCACAGGGGTTGCCAGGCCCAGGGCACAGGGACAGGCCACCACCAGTACGGCAATCCCGTAGCTGATGGCCTGGGAAGCCGGTACACCGGCAATCAGCCAGCCGATGGTGGTAAGCAGGGCGATGCCGATGATGGCAGGAACGAACACCGCGGAAACCTTATCGGCGATCCGGGCAATGGGAGCCTTGGTGGCAGCCGCATCACTGACCAGTTTGATGATCTGGCTCAGGGTGGTGTCTTCCCCACCCGGGTGGCTTCACATTCCAGGTACCCGGACTGGTTGATGGTGGCTGTGGATACCTTGTCCCCCGGTTTCTTGTCCACCGGCAGGCTTTCCCCGGTCAGAGCGCTTTCGTTCACAGCCGAAGTCCCCTTGACCACCACCCCATCCACCGGGATGTTTTCTCCGGGACGGACGGCGAAAATATCGCCTTTCTGCACATCATCGATGGAAACGGTGACTTCCCTGCCATCCCGGATCAGTACAGCCGTCTTGGGAGCCAGTTTCATAAGGCCTTTCAGGGCGTCGGTGGTCCGGCCCTTGCTCATGGCTTCCAGCATCTTCCCCAGAGTGATCGGGGAGGGATCATGGCTGCCGTTGCGAAATACAGCTCGTGCATGTACATATGGTGGAGCGCTTCAAAGGGAGCACCATGGACCGTCAGATAGGTGATTTCATAGAACACCCCCAGAGACCACAGGAACGAAACGGAAGACCCCAGTGCCACCAGGGTATCCATGTTGGGTGCCCCATGGAGCAGGGTCTTGAACCCGCTGGTGTAAAAATCCCGGTTGATGAGCATGACGATGATGGCCAGCAGCATCTGGGTCAGCATCAGTCCCAGATGGTTCCCGTCCAGGAGAGCCGGTACCGGCCAATCCAGCATATTGTGCCCCATGGTCAGATACATGAGCACGAACAGGAAACCCAGGGAGGTCAGAAGACGGCGGCGCAACCGGGGGCGTCTCATGATCCTTCAGGGCCTCTTCATCGGCGGCCAGTTTTTTCGGCCAGCCCCTGTCTGGCCTGGGACGCCCCCTTGACGGAAGCACCATAGCCGGCGTCTTCCACCGCCTTGATGATATCCGTATCGGAGGCCGTCCCATCCACACCCATGCTGTTGGTGAGCAGGGAAACCGAAACGCTTTTCACGCCCGGTACACCGGCTACGGCCTTTTCCACATGGGCCTGACAGGCTGCACAGGTCATGCCGGTAACAATATATTGCTTCATGATAGAAACCTCGCTTTCCAATACCCTACCAAGGTACCCTTTTCTGTGTTTCTTATCATACCCCTATTGGGTACTAATGTCAAGGGGCCAGGTAGGAAATGAAAAGCGTGGTTTCCCTGGGGGCTTCCGCCCCGGTCTGCCTGTGTTACATCCCCAGTTTCGCCATGATCAGGGCCAGTTTGGCCTTGGTATCATCGTTTTTCCTTCTTCAGGGCATCCACCTGGCTTTGGAGATCCTTGACCTGGGCCTCCTTGGCCTGGTTGTCCTGTTTCAGGTTCCGGATTTCCCGGGCCATGGCCGCTTTGGTCATGCCGGTCACAGCCGGATTCCGGTCCAGGGCGATGCTGAACCCGGCATTGATCATGTTCTCTCCGTTGCCCACGGTAGCACCCATGTTGAACAGGACGTTGTCCGAAGCCCGGTAGAACGTCCCGAAAGCCAGGAGTTAGCATTCCGGTAGCTGCCGAACCCGGCAGAAAGGCTCCACCGGCCGTCGGTTTCCACCGGATGCTGCCAGAGCGGCTGCCCCGGCGCCCACCCGGTTGATCCGGTTGTCCATCCGGTTCAGATGGTTCCCCAGTTCATTGATGGCCTGTCCGGCAGATCCGGCCACTTGCGCCAGCTGGCCCACGGTGGCCGCATCGTCTTTTTCCTTCCCATCGGCCACGCCCTGGATCCGGTTGCCCCCAGCGTTGATTCCCTCGCTGGAGACTTTCACCTTGCTTCGGCCTGAAGGCCGTCCTTATCCAGGGTCATCTGGCTGTCCCCGCTGGCGATGGTCACCTTATCGAAGGAGACATCCTTCCTGGTGGCGATCTTGATGGCACCGTTGTCGTTGGACAGTTGGATGTTGTCCCCGCTGGTGAAGTTCTGCACATCACCGGCCTTGACCTTCTTCACGGTTTCCCCGTCGATCTGGCTTTCCCAGCTGCCATTGGCTGCCTCCTTCACCTTCTGGTTCAGGTTGTTCAGGGCACCCACCACATTGTTGTTCTCCTTGTTCCGGATGTCCTCATCGATGTTGGATATGTCACCGATGTCTGTGGCTTTGGCCACATTGTCGATGACCACGCTGCCCTTCTTGGCTCCGGTACCGTCCACCACGTCCAGGCTCACCTTGTAGTCGTCGCTGACCTTATAGGTATTTGCCTTCACGTGGGTATCGTTCTGCTGGGCGGCCTGTTTAGCGTCGCTGACAGCCTGTTTCAGCTGATCTTCCGTAGCAGCCCGGCCGGAGATGATGTTGTTGGCATCCCAGGTCTTGTTCGTCAGCCCGGTCATGGTACCGTCATTGCCGCTGATGGTCACCTTCTGGTGGCCGCTGGTACCGTTGCCGATGGTCACCGTCCCGCCATTCCCATCGATGACCACGGAATTGTTCCCGGTGGAACCGCTGCCCACCGTCACTTTTTCCATTCTGTCCATCGATGAGGATGTTGGGATTGCTCTTGGAATCCTGGCCCAGCCTCAGGGTATCGCTGAGCTTCACCTGATACTGGTTGGGATTGTCTGCAGCAGGGGCCACCGTGATATTGTCATTGACGCCGCTCACCGTCACCCGTTTGGCCTCCACTTCTGATTGGGCAGCCGCACTGGCAATGTTCTTCACGTCCTGGATGGTGGCTGCATTGGTCCCCACATCATCACCGTCATAATGGTACTTTTTTCATCTTCCTCGTTGTAGATACCGCCACTCTTCAGATGGGTGATCTGTTTCCCGTAGTTGTTGATCCCGTCTTTGGTGATCATGGGACCATCGGTGATGACCACCCCATCCACGGTCTCCGTCTGGCCATCCCGGGTCACCGTCACCCGTCCCACGCTCACCGGATGGATTCCTGTGCATCAGAGGTGCCGGCATTGACCGTGGTGAAGCTGGGCGCCTTTTTCATCTGGATGATCAGGGCGTCGCTTGTTCCATCCGTTGTCTTGCCCGCAATGACGCTGAGGTTGGAAGCATCGAAATCTCCTGCTTCCCCGGTACCGGTGCCGATGATCCGGATTTGGGACCCCAGGGTAGCCTTGATGCCCTGGCTTTCCTCTGCCGTCTTGTCCGCATCATGGTTCCCCCAGGAAGGTGATGGGATTCTCCCCAGACCTGCTTTCCACATCCCGCAGCTGGCCTTCGGTAGCCGCCCGGCTGGGACTGTACCCAACATTGAGGGGATCCCAGCTGGTGTTGCTGAACCGGTGACATAGTTCCCGTTCTGGGTGCCGTTGTCTTTTCCTGTTCCGTACTTACATCCTGGAGGGTTGCCGACTGCCATCCAATGGCCAGGGAAGCAGTGCCGGTACCGCCGGTGGAGGAAGTCTGTCCCCCGAAACTGTACATAGCTGCCGCCGTTGATGGTATTGGTATTCCCGTCAGGGTGATGGATTTACCTACACCTCCACTGCCCAGGGTCACCTTGTCGTTGAGGGCCACATCGTAGGTATGGTGGAGGCCGTCCTTATCGAGTTTATGTGTCAGGACCAGATTCCCGTCCGCTTGTCCGCGATTGACCGTCAAGGTAGTCGCTTTGCTGGCTTTGATTCCACTTCCTTCAGCTGGCCGTAGGTGGCCGCATCGCTGTCCTTCTCCCCTTTTTTTACATTGCTGATGATCTGGTTGCCGGCAGAAATGCCGTCATCGGCGGTAAACTTGGCCACATATTCCGTACTGCTCTTGGGGCTCAGATAGAGGCCGGTCTTGTTCAGATGGGACGCATCTTCCCGGGTGTCCCCATGTAGATGTCCGTCATCCCATCCAGGACTTTGGCCAGCCGGATGCTGAGGCCGCCGTTTTCCGCTACCACCCCGATGTTCTTGTCCGTCAGGGCTGTAAGCTGCTGGGTTTCGGTTTGCCCGCCAGTAATATGGAGGGTGTGGTCCAGCTGGGTCTTCACCACGTTCTGTTCCGGCGTATCGGCGTCGGCAGCCACATAGTTGTCCCCGGTGAACCTGCAGCCCGTCTTCCAGGATGGCAATTTCATGGGCATTGCCCACATTGCCGTTGTTGTAAGTCAGGCGGGTGGTGGTGGGGTCGGAGCTGGCCAGGGAAGCAGTGCCCATCTTGGTCATTATATTGGCCTGGGCATTTCCATCCCTTGCAGATGCAGCTGGCCGATGGAACCAGTCTCTCCATCCATTTTCACGGCGGTCAAAAAAAAAAGCGGCATCGCTGCCTTTCTGGCCCACATGGAGTTCATCCACCTGGACTTTCCGGTCCAGCTGGAGAGTCAGGGTCCCATCCTTCACCGTAGTATGGATATTCTGAGGCCCCATCCGTGTCAGTAGCACCGGCAATCTTCAGGGGTATCTCCCCAGATGGACCGTAGCCGATGTGTTGTCCCCGGCCGCGAAGGTCAGCCCTTTGATATTCCCGTCAGTATTGATGATGGACTTGATCTGGCCATAGTTCACTGCATCCAGGTCCGACGTACCGGCTGCCACGTTGGTAATTTTGTTCTTGCCATTGTCCAGTCCGCTGCTGGTCAGGCTTACAGGAGATTTTCCCTCGGCCTGGGCCTTCAGGGTCAGCTTCAGATTTTTGGCATCGATCACCGCCGTATCCCCGTTGTCGTTGGTAAAGGTGGCGCTGGTCAGGTCCGTCAGGTTCTTGGCCAGACGGTTTGCACCTGCCCGTCCTGGGTCGAGTCGTCTTCGTTCAAAACCTTGGGTTTCGTCACCACACCGATGTTGTTTTTCGTCAGATAGGTATCGGCATTATCAGAAGTGATCTGGGCCGCATTGGTATTGTCCATGCCACGCAGCGCCACAGTGCCGTTCAGTTTTTCCGTCAGGTTCTTGTCCCCGTTGTCGCCGGAGAAGACATAGCCGTCATCCAGGGTGGCAATCTGGTGAGCCGTGTTGTAGTTATCCCGATAGGCCAGGCGCACCGGCTGATTCCTGGTGGTAGTACCGGAATTGCTGGTCTGGTACACCTCCTGCAGAAATGGAGCTGCCATATACGTCTGCCCCGGGCGGCGCTGATTACGGAAATATCCGCCTGGGCCCGGGGATAGGTGTCGCTCACATGGTAGCATCGCCCCGCAAGGGTCAGGATCCCCGTCTGGTTGTCCGCATCTGCTGTCAGGGCCACACTGTCCACACTAGTATCGCTGTGGGTGGGATAGGTGCTGCCGATATGGAGACCCTTCAGGTATACGTTATCCGCCAGGGAAACCTGCAACGTGCCATTGCTGGCCGTATCACTGCCGGAAGAACTGGTACTGATATTGGGATCCCCGGCAATCTTCAGGGTATTGCCATGGTTCAGCTCCACCGCAGAACCACTGTCCCCAGCCACATTGATGGTCTGGTTCCGATAGGCGATCACTTCGTTCAGCTGTTTGCCCGTCACCGCATCGGTAGAGGTGGAACTGATTTCCCCCTCTGCCAGGTTGGTCAGTTTCACCGGCGTGGTGGAACCGCTGCCGCCCAGGGTCACCTTGTCTTTCGTAGAAGTGTCATAGACCACGGCGTTGGACCCGCTCACATCGGCTCCCTTGAAGTCAGCTGTCACCGTATAGATGGTATGGCCGTCTTTGGTGCTGGTCGTGTCTTTGCTCACGGTCACGTTCTTTCCGGCCACCAGTTCCGTAGTGGCTGCCGCTTTGGCTGCGTTCACCTGGCCCACGTTGGCCGCATCCGTATCTTCCGTGCCGTTCCCGACCTTGGTAATCGTCAGCCCACCGTGCTGCCGATGCTGACCTTGAATCGGCAAAGCCGATGCTCTTCAGCCCCCAAGGTGTCCGCCAGGACCTTCAGGGTATCTTTCCCATTGGAGACCACACCGATGTTCCTGGCCGTCAGACCGGAGTTTACTGTGGTATTCCCCTGGATCTTCAGGGTGCTGGTCAGCGGGAGGTTCAGAGTATTCCCCTGGTTGGCATCCCCTGGACGTAGAACCCATCATCCAGGGTGGCCACAGTATGATCCCGCTGGTCCACCCCATCCCGGTACATCAGCCGGGTCACAGCCCGATTTTTGTCGGTCCGGTCGGAACCCAGGGCATACTTCACATAAATATCCGCAGAAGTCAAGCTGGCCTGCTCATCCTGGGACTCTCTGCTGCCAGTCAGCTTCAGATGGCCGGTCAGGGTGCTGTCCGTATCGCTGGCAGGCTGGGTATACAGCTGGGCAGCCGGATCGGCTACCTTCCCATCGTCGCCGATATTCCCCAAGCTCAGGGAACGGCCCACCATGTCCTGCTTCATATACAAACTGGTGGTCACAGAACCGTCGCTGTTCCCCCACAGTCCGGGCCGTCAGGTTGGCTTTCAGTAGTCAGCGGCCAGGGCTTCCTCCAGGGTCTGGCTGCCGGTCAGGGGCCACATCTGCTCCCTGGAAGGCAGCCGTTTTCCCCAGTGTCAGAGTAGCGGTGGTGCCGTTGTTCCCGGCAAACACATCCCGGGCATCACTGAGCATGGTGCGCACATCGCCGATGTTGGCGGCGTGGTTGTAATTTTCCTGTCCGGCCACAGTATCATCGTAGAGATAGGAAGTATCGGTCACTTTCTGCAGGCCGCTGCCCACTTTCGTCACCTGTTGGCCGCCAGCGCTGATGCCGCTGCGGGTGAACCGGGCCGTCTCCTCTCCCTGCCCTAACCTAAGGACAGGCCGGTGGCATCCACTACAGTTGTCTGCGCATCACTGCCGGTCTCCCCGTTGGTGAAGGACGCACTGAAAGGTCGGAAAGATTCTTGACCAGGCTCACCTGATAATCGGTCTTCTTCCTATCAGCACTGGGCGTGCTGGAAACGGTGATATTAGAACCCTGGCTGACAGAAGTCAGGGCACCACCGGAAATATCCCCGCTCTGGATTTTGCTGACCACATCCTGGAGCTGGCCTTCCGTGGCTGCCCGGGATTCATGGATTTCATCCGCTTTGTAGGTCACATTGGAAAGACCGGTGATGGTATCAGCATCCACCACTGGGTCTTGTCCTTATCCGCCGGATGGCTTGCCGCACTGTTCAGGATCATGCCGCCTACAGAGACAGACCCGGCCTCCACATTCCCGGTGGTGCTGAAGGAACTAGCCGTCACCTTGCCGGTTTCCCCTTTTCAGGGTAATCTGCTGGCCAATGGCAACATTCCCATTTACCCCATCCAGAGTAATCTGTTTGGCAGTCTCCGTCCCCAGGGTCACCTGGCCCTTCAGTTTCAGCTTATAATTGGTGGAACCGTTGTCGTTCGATGTGGTCTGGAGAGCCAGATTATCGCCGCTGACGGTAACGGTGGTATGTTTGGCCGCTTCCGTCTGGGCCGCTTCCGCTTTCTGCTGGACCTTGTACACATCACCCCCCGTTGACTCCATCCGTGAACCGTCTGCCACGGAGCCGGAGCCTACGTTCTGGACTTTTCGCCCGCCCAAGTCGATCCGATCCGAAGTCAAGGTCAGGGCTTTGGCAGAAGAGCCCGCATTGGTGGGGGGCAGCTTCAGGCCGGTGCCATCCACCGTGAGAGACGTAGTGTCCCCGGTAAAGGTGGCAGAGGTCAGGCCCTGGAGCTTCTTGGCAAGGCGCAGGTTCAGGGTATCCGTACTGCTGGCTACTACTCCGATGTTCCCGCTGGTGAGCAGCGCATCCGCTGTTTGGCCAGTACCGATTGTCAGGCCACCCTTCAGGTTCAGGGTCTTGTTCAGCAGGATATCCGCTTTGCCGCTGTCTCCTGCCGCATGGAAGCCGTCGTCCATGGTGGCCAGGGCATAGGTATAGTTTCCTTCATCCGTATAGTAAATCCGGGTAATCGACAGATCCGGTTTCAGCAGATCGCCCTTGGCATCGTCTCCTTCCGCACCATCTTTCACGAAGAGGTCTGCAGAAGTATGGGTCACTGTGGGATTTTCTGCATAAGCCGTGCGTTTTTCCCCGGCCAGGAACAGATGGCCCACCATGGCCGTATCGCCCGATGCCTGGGACTGGGCCTGGTACAGGGATGCCGTCCGTTCGCTATTGGCCACGTTCCCGTCCGAACCGATGGTCCCCAAAGTCAGAGAACGGCCCACCAGGTCCTTCTTCAGGTACACAGTGGTAGTCGCATTGCCGTCACTGCCGCTGACCTGGGTGGTCACGTTGGCCGAAGAATAATCGCTGGCCAGTTTATTTTCCAGGTTCTCTGTGGACGAGAGGGCCACATCGGACCCTTTGACAGAAATGGTGCCGCCCAGGGCCAGTTTGGCCCCGGTGCTGTTGTTGCCCGCTACCTGGGTACCGACGTCCGCCTTTTCCTGGACCAGTTTGTGCGTCCCCGATGCTGGCCGCATTGTTGTAATCTGCCTGGCCGGTGATCGTAGTGTTATAGGTGGAAACTTTCCCATCCGTGCCGGTGAGCCCGCTGCCCAGGTTCCTGATCTGCTGGGCACCGGCGCTGATGCCGCTGCGGGTGAACCGGGCCGCCCCATCATCGGTTCCCAAAGGTTAGGCCATTAGCCGTCAGGGTATTCGTCTCTTTCTCCTTTCCCGTTTTGCCATTGGTGAATACAGCACTGGTCAATCCGGTCAGTTCAGGTGTCAGGGAAGCTGTATACGTAGTGATTTTCCCCGTATCATCCTTGCTGCCGCTGATGGAGATGTTGCTGCTGCCGGCAACCACTGTGGACCCAGCTGAAATCTGTCCTGCATTGATCTGGGAAACCAGGCTTTGGAGCTGACCTTCTGTAGCTGCCCGGTTGCTGACAATATTCTTGTCATTATAGGTGGTATTCCCCAAACCAGTAATGGTGTCTTTCATGACGTTGGGAGTGGCTGTATTGTCAGCCGCACTGTGAAGGATGATATTCCCCACAGTGACACTGGATGCATTCACCGCACCGCTTGCCGTCAATGACGTAACCCCCAACTGCCCCAGTGGACCCATTGAGGGTGATCTGCTTTCCGAAAGAAGAATTCCCCGTATCACTGCCGTCCAGGACCACCTGGTTATCCCCGGTCCCCAGGGTAATTTTGTCGTTCAGTTTCAGGGCATAGTCGGCCCCTTTGGTATCGCTTTCGGCCGTAGGCGTCAGCACCAGGTTGTTGCCTTCCACGCTGACGGTGGAATGTTTCCTGGCTTCCGCCTGGGCCTGGCTGGCCGCCTCCTGGACCGTATGGAGCTGGCTGCCGTTCACCGCATCGGTGGAACCGGCCTCGATGGTACCGTCTGAAAGGCCGGTGACCTCCCGGTTCCCCAGGTTGATGCCCGTACTGGCATTGATTACCAGGGAGTTGGCCGCAGCGCCGCTCCCCACAGGTGCGATGGTCATCCCGTCCCCTGTAAGGGTGGTGGCGAACTTCTCTCCCGTCACGGCGACGCTGGTGAGATCTTTCAGCTCCTTGGCCAGGGCAATGGTCAAAGCGCTGGTCCCCGTCACTGGTCACACCGATGTTCCCTGCGGTGAGCTTACTGGTATCCGCCCGCCGGTCACGGTCAAGGTGTCGTTCAGCAAAACAGCCGAGGTATTCCCTTTATCCCCTTTGAACTTCAGCCCGTCTTCCAGGGTGGCCAGTTCATGGATTCCACTGCTTTCATCGGCATACATGACCCGGGTCATCTGTTTGCTGTCCGCCGGCTGTAGTTCAGCACTGCCGTCCTGGACGTAGATATCCGCGCTGGTCTGGGCCGCTGTTGTCACTGTATCCGTTGGCTTGGTCCCTTTCAAGACCAGATGGCCGGTCTGGGTGGTATCAGTGCTGCTGGCTGCCTGGGCTTTCAATACAGCCACGGGATTGGCAATGGCGCCATTTGTATCCTGGGTCCCCAAAAGAGGGAACGGCCTGCCATATCCTTTTTTCCCATAAATCGTAGTCGTAACCGTCCCGTCCGCAGCTTTTACCGTGGCCGTGGTCAGGTTGGCGGTGGTATAGTCCTCTGTCAGGGTGGTCCCATCTGCCAGATCGGCCCCTTGGATCTTGGCCGTCTTCCCCAGGGCCAGGGTCTCTCTCCCTGTATTTCCAGCGAAAACGATCCCCGTATCCGTTAGGGGTCTGATTCTGGGCCTTCAAGTCTCCCACGGTAGCCGCATTGTTGTCAGCTGCATCCGTATAGGTTGTACCAGTCAGTCCGCTGTCCACATTCTGGATTTGCTGGTTCCCGGCACTAATCTTCGTTCGGGTGAACTGGGCAGAAGTATCCTCGCTGCCCAGGCTGATCCCCGTCAGAAGTCACTACTGCCGTCTGCGCCTCCGTCCCGGTCTTGCCGTTGGTGAATTGGGCGCTGGTGAGCCCGGTGAGCACAGGGCTCAGGCCGATGGTGTACTGGGTTTTGGAGGAATCCGTTTTGTCATCAGCCACCACGCTGATGTTGGAGCCTTCCTTCACGGTGGTCAAAAGGCCCTTGACGATAGTTCCGTTCTGGATACTCCCGATTACGTCGCTCAGTTCCCCTTCGGTAGCGGCCCGGTCGTCCACCAGCTGAGAGGTGCTGGTATATCTCGTATTAGAAAGGCCGGTGATGGTGTTGGCAGCAATATTTCTGGATGCATCGTCCGTACTGTTCAGACGGATAGCACCCACAGCCACGCTCCCGGCCTGGACATTGCCGCTGACCTGGAGGGAAGAGCCTGCGATGGCCCCCTGTCATTCCGTCCACCGTCACCGCAGTGGTCCGGAACCAATGGAAGCAGTCCCGTTCGTTCCATCTAAAGTGATAGCCGTTCCGTTGCTGCCCAAAATCACCGTATCTTTTCAGGCTCACGGTGTAGTTCTTGGAACCGTCCGTATTGTCGGAATGCGCCACGTCCACATTCCCGGATCCGCTGACGGTGGAATGTTTCTGGGCTTCCTCCTGGGCATTTTCCGCAGTTTCTTTCACCGTATGGAGCTGGCTGCCGTTCACCGCATCCGTAGAAGTGGCAGAAACATCTCCCGCCTGTACCCCGTGGAGCTGCCGGCCACCCAGGTTCAGATTCTGGGCCGTCAGGGTCACGGCATTCCCGCTGGAAGTGGGGTGATGGTCAGCCCATTCCCGGTGAGCTGGGTAGTAAAGTTCCCATTGCTGAAGGAAGCACCGGTCAGGCCGGTGAGATCTTTAGCCAGCCGGACTTCCAGCTTTCCATTACCATCTGCCACCAGGCCGATGTTCTTGTCACTGAGCTGGGTCAGGTTATCGACACTGGTTTCTCCCCCAGTGAGGGTCAATGTCTCGTTGAGCTTTTTGGTCACCGGCGTGCCGCTGTCTCCGGCAAAGATCATGCCGGCGCCATCCAGACGGGTGGTCAGGCCGCTAATATTCTTTTGTATTGGTGCTGACATTCTGGTTGGTGGCAAAGAGCTGGCTGCCGTTCACCCCGTCGGTGCTGTCTGCACTGAGCGTCCCTGCCTGGACAGCCGTCACTTTCTGGTTATTCGCATGGAGCCATTGCTGTCGATATAGGTCTTTGTACCTACTTGATAAGCAGGGGCTGTCACCCCGCTGGCATCGATCTTCGTCTGGGCGGCTCCGCTGTTGAAAGTGGCATCGGTCAGGCCCGTCAGGCTCTTGGCCAGCTGGACTTTCAGGCCGCCGTTGCCGCTGGAAACCACACCAATGTTATTCGTGGTCAGGTTTCCCGTATCGGTAATTCCCCCGGTGATGTTCAGGGTACTGTTCAGGGCCAGGGTGTTGGCCGTGCCCGTATCCCCGGCAAAAGTATAGCCATCACTGGTCAGAGCCACCAGATGGGCGTTGTTCTGGGTATCCAGATAGTCCAGGCGAGTGCCGCTGGCATCGTGATCGGCCGTCAGGTAGAGCTGGGATTGATTCTTCCCCTTGATGCCCACATAGCCATAAGTATCCGTCCCCACGGTGTTTTCGCCCAGGATGATTGGATAGTTCACCCTCTCCGTAGGACTGCTTTCCTTGGGGATCTGGGTCCCTACGTAAATCTTGTTTTCCTGGATCTGCGGTGCCATGGTCACGGTCAGTTCACCCTTATCGGTGACACTGGTGCTCAGGTTCTTGTACGTATTGTCACCACCGGCGCCTTTCAGGGTCACCGTGCCGCCGATGGCCACACTGGTGGGGTTCGTATGGGAGCCTGCCGCACTTTCCGCCCCGAAGGAAAGGCCTTTGGCCGACCCATCCGCGTTCAGGATGTTCGTCAGCTGGCTGCCGATGATGGCATCGGTGGACGTGCTGGAAATGGTACCGGCTGCTACATTTGTGATTTTCTTGCCCCCATTGTCCAGTCCGCTGGCAGTGAGGGAAATTCCCGTATTCCCCAGTTTCAGTCCACTGCCATCGATGGTGGTGGTCCCGAACTGGGCGCTGGTCAGACCTGTCAGTTCCTGGCTCAGTTTGACCGTCAGGGAGCCGTCCGCACTGCTGGCCTGGACCCCGATATTGCCGTCACTGAGTTTGGTTGCATCTGCCCCACCTTTGATCTGGAGATAGTTGGTGGTGGTGTCTTTTCCATACTCTTTAGCCCGCAGTTTCCGGGAAATGACATTGGTCCCCGTCACAGTTCCGGATTCACTGTCGATCTGCACCTGAGAATTGTCCCCGCCAAAGGTCAGTCCATCGGTAAGGGTTGCCACATGATGGGTATGGCCGGCCTGATCCGTATATTCCAGACGGGCCATCCGGGATTTTCCTTCGCTGTCCGTATAGTTAAAATCACTGCCGGGATGGGAGAACCCGGCATAAGACGTAATCACCGCTGAAGTGCCATCCCTGCCAGGGATGCCTACGTAGCCGATGGTGGCATCGGTGCTGTCCGTCCCCAGGACCACAGGATAATTCACCCGGCTGTCCGTAGGATTGGCCAGGGCCGAGCCCATTGATCCGGTCTTCCAACAGCTCTTTATCCAGCAGGATCTGGAGTACGCCGTCCTGGTCCACGTAAGTTTTCAGGTTGGTGCCGGAGTACTTCACATTGTCTTTCGTACCCGCGCCTTGGATCAGGATGGGGTTTTCTCCCAGTTTCCGGGAAATGGTGCCGCCGGCATTGCCGCCTACCTGGATGGTTTTGTTTTCAAAGGCAGACAGATTGCTGGAAACGGCACTCAACTGACCGAAATTCACTGCATCCATAATATCCGTCCCGGCAGCCAGGCCGGTAATTTTCTTTGGTGCCCATAAAAGGCCATTGCCGCTAATGGAAATATCCGAAGTCCCGTCTGCCGTAGTAGCATTCTTTACGGTAATGCTATTTTTGGCCGTCACGGAATCAAAGGAAGGCGTGGAGGTCATGACCACTTCCAGGCCGTCCCCGGCAGCATTTTTCCGCACTCCCAGGTTGGCCGTGCTGGCTGCGCCATCTTTCAGGGCATTACCGGTGAGGCCGCCCGTGATGTTGAAGTTGCCGCCCAAAGACTGGGTGACTTTCTGGTTGTCGTTGCCCGTCAGGAAAGCCCTTCCTGTTCCACGGCTTTCAGCTGGGCCACGTTCACCGCATCCGTATCCTGTTTGCCGGCTGCCAGGTTGGTGATCTGGCGGGTATAGGTTTTCGTCTCAGAACCGACCTTGAACGTCCCTCCGCCTACCAACACGGCACCTGTGGTCGAGGTCCATACGGAATCGGCCTGGTTCGCTGTTTTGCTGCTGCTGAGATAGCCGGTTATCCCATTCTTTGTACTTGCCTGGGAACCCGTACCCAAAGCCACGCCGCCACTGGCAGTGGTACTGGTCGTTCCACCCAGTGCCACACCGCCCCAGCTGGTGACTGTGGCACCGCCACCTAAAAGCCAGGGCTGCCATAACCAGAAGCCTGCGTACTGTTGCCTAAGGCAATAGATCCCGCGCCCTGGGATTTTGCATATGGTCCGATGGCTATCGAAGCATACGTTTCTGTATTATCCGTTGTTTTTCCTGCTACAGAAGAAAAGACCGATTGCCACGGACCCCGTTCCATAAGCCGCCGCCTTATTCCCTGCTGCCAGAGAACTGGGGCCATGTGCCCCGTCGTTCTGATAATTGCTGCCGGCCCCTGTGTCAGACGCATTGACGCTGTAATAGCGGGTGGCCGTATCCGCCACGTTCTTTTCCACCTTCTCGAGGGACTGGGTGACACCATACAGCTGGCTGCCGTTGATGGCGTCCGTAGAAGTGCTATTCACCCGTCCTGCTGCCACATGGGTGATGGTCCGGGTCTGTTCCGAAGAACCACTGCCGGACCCTACACTGATGGTCCCGACAGGATTGTTCCCGGCAAAATTGTACGTAGTGGAATCGGAAGTTTCCCCATAAGTATCCTTGATGGCCATGGATGCCGTGCCCACCGTATCCCCATTGTTCACCTGAGAACCGGCGCCCAAAGCCACACTGGTCTTACCTCCGTTTTCCGCAGACACAAAAGCGCCGCTGCCCAGGGCCACGCCTTTATCGGCATTGACTTTTGCGTTGTACCCCAAAAACAGTCCCTTCAGTGGCATTGGCTTCTGCCGATGTCCCCACAGCGGTAGCGTGTTCTTTGCCGTTGGAGACCTGAGTCTGGTAACCGATAGCCACACTGCCATTGCCCGTACTGCTGCTGTTCTGGCCCAGAGCCAGAGCATCTGTGCCGCTGGCCACGGCACCGGTGCCCAGGGAAGCAGCCCGCTGGCCGTGGCTTTGGCGTCCGCCCCGATGCTCACAGATGCACTGCCGGTGGTGGTATTGGAATCGGTCATGGCCCCGATATGGACGGAGCGTTCCGCCGTAGATCTGGCATTGCCGCCGATGGATACGGAATTGGCATAGGCCCCGGCGCCATGTCCGATGGCTACGGCGTTATCATTCTGGGCGCTGGCATTCTGGCCCAAAGCCACACTGCTGGTGCCATTGGCCACGGCTCCGGTACCGATGGCCGTCGCCCCTGTATTGGAGGCATTGGCCCCATTGCCCAAAGCCGTTCCCTGGGTCTTGGCCTGGGCATTGACGCCCACCGCAGTGGACTGGGTCCCTGTGGCCCCATTGTTGTTATAGTTGCCGGCCGTTTTCAGGCTGTCATCGTTTTCCCAAGAATTGTTCTTTGTAACGCTGACAAAATGGCCGCCGCTGCCAGAACCAGAACCGCCGCTGGCGCTCAGGTCAAAAGTCCGGGATCCATCATTGTTATATTTGGGGTGATCTTCACGGAACCATCCGTGGAAGAAAGGGTGGTCATGGAAGCCTTCAGCTGGGCCACGTTGACGGCATCATAATCGTTGGTGCTTAAAGCAGCCAGTCCAGTCAGTTGACGAGTAATCCATTTCGTTTTATCCCCATTGGAGGTATCGCCAATGGAGACACCGCCGTAGTGGATTTCCAGGCAGGGGAAGCAATGGCACTCTGGAAGGTGCTGTTCTGAATATTTCCTGTATTGGATCCTTCCCATGGCAGATATCCCTGGACCCCGGCCTTGGTTGCCCAATTGGACACAGAATAAGCCCCCAGGGCTACTCCGTCTTTGGCATCGGATCCGTCCACTTTCGCTCCATATCCGATAGCCGCACCGCCTTCTGCTCCATTCACAAGAGAATCGGCACCCAAAGCGATAGAATACGTCCCGTTGGCGTTGGCGCCCTTTTCTCCCACGTTATTGCCCCAATGGCAATCCCGTAGGGATGGTCCGAAGAGCTGTCCTGCCCAATAGCAATAGAACCCTGATTATTCACGATGGCATTTTTCCCAATGGCAATCCCATAAGGATTATTGTTCGCCTGGGCCCCTGTCCCGATGGCCACCGCATCCGTTCCATGGGCTTTGGCCTCTTTCCCCAAAGCGAGCTCCTGCCATGGTAGATTCAGAGGAATTTTGGCCAAAGGCCATACCATCATC
>VOFI01002231.1_pt1 | contig 20311 bp, 33 predicted proteins | sample 5384131 | NCBI WGS metagenome assembly VOFI01 (sample SAMN12384728, study PRJNA508395) | human gut metagenome | isolation source: healthy gut H | host: Homo sapiens
CGCCGGAAAGGGAGAGCCGGGGATCAAACGGCGTGACCGGACCTTCCGGTGGGAGGTGATATCCGGCACCCGATCTTCAAACGGCAGGAGACCACCATCTTTCTCCACCGTGCCCATTTCCTTTGTAACAGCGGCACTGGGCGGCCCGATCCGTATCAAGACCGTGGACGGGGGAAGTGGAGTATGAGGTGAAGCCCGAACCCAACCGATACCAAAATTTACGGTCAGAGGAAAAAAAGTGTTCCGTCCTTGCGTGAATAAGAATATCCGTGGGGATCATTTTGTGACCCTGGTGATCACAGTGCCCCTGAAAAGCTCAATGAAGAAAAGCTGAAGGAGGGCCCTGCGGCGCTTCGACGACGCCATGAACGGCATTGCACCGGAAGGCGGAAAGAAGCGGGGGACTTTTGGGAAAATAAAACATCCGGGAGCTGCTGCAAAAGAGCGGGATTCCCGGCGTTCCCTTATGGGAGCGCCGTTCCGCCATTCTTTTGCAGCAGCTTTTTATTCGCTTCCCGCAGTGTTTTTCAAAAAAGTTCTTTATATAGAGCATATCCTGAATAATGGAATAAATAGCTTTTCATGCCCTCTGCTGCCATTGAGATTTGTGACCTGTGGATGGCAGAAGCTGATGACAGGGATCTGTTTTTATTGATCTCAGTAAAATAATTGCCAGTCCCGGTCAAAGCGTGGTCCTGGACTGAAGGATGCCCATTCCGTTGAAACCGGCAATACATGATCTTTAAGCAGGGCAGCATTTCCCTTGATCCCGGAACTGGCCAGACCACAGCAGATGATCATGCCAGGATCACACAAACAGATCTCTTCCAGGATCCTTCCATGCTGCATCTGCACCGCATCCAGAAGCTGGCTTCCAGAGGCGCGGCTGCCGCCGCCCTCCTTCTTCAGATTCATAACAGCAACGCGCCTTAGCTGTGCCGCGCGGCTGGGGAGGACATATCCCACGGATACCCCCGTCACCGTCCAGCAGGGCTTTTGTATCTGCCGATGTTGTTCCATGTTCTCCATCCGCTTCCATCTCTGCGGAGATCTGCACACAGGTCCCGCTCGTGCCGGCAGTTCATATCGCGGAGAATAAATAAAATGTGCGGCCTGTCATAGTGAGCGGGATCAACAATCCCGTCCCGGATAAAAGCGTTAAACGAATATTCGGATTTCCATTTTGTAAACAGCTCATCAAAGTTCATGGAAAGGCCTCCCTGCTTTTTGCAAAAGTCTTCCGGCTCCTGGCCGGATCTATATGGTGTTTGGTACAGAGCATATCCAGGCCTTCGCGGCTAATGTCATAGGAAGGTGCGTCCTATGAAATAAAAAACGCTCCGCGGGGATCGCCATGGAGCGGAAGGAAATCTGTCCGCAGAAGCGGCCCGCCGCAGGCGGAGAAGCCCTGTCCGATCATTATAAACGGGAGCAGGCAGAAGTGTAAGCCCTTTTTTGGGCATAGACAGGGACTTTTTTTTCGCTATGCCCAAAATTCCGGAGATTTTTGGGTATATACAGAGAAAAAGAGAAATATGCCCAATCCATAGGAGAAATCCAGTGAAATCCGGTGAAAATCCCAGGATTTCCGTGAGATTTTTGGGCACTGTGGGAAAAAACGTACATTTTTGCCCAATATTTTCGAAAATAGGGGAGGGGGAATATGGGGCCGGAAGGATCCCGGTTTTCGCAGACGGCGGTGATCTGAAAGGAAACATGGGCGGGAGCCCTGAACGGGCGCGGGAGGCGCAGGGCGGCTGGATATCTGCGGCAAACATAATACTAAATAATTAAATATACATTGACAGACGAGGTATTATATTGCATAATGAAACTAAGGAAAGGTGGTGGGAGCGTGTCGATCACATCGGATATTTTACGGGGACACACAGAAACGATCATCCTGTCCCTGCTGCTGAAGCAGGACAGCTATGGCTACAAGATCAACAAAGGAGATCCTGGCCCGGACGGACCGGAGGTACGAGCTGAAAGAAGCGACCCTGTATTCAGCGTTTAAACGGCTGGAGCAGGCGGGCTGTATCCGGACGTATTGGGGAGACGAGACCACTGGAGCCAGGCGAAGATATTACTCGATCACAGAAAAAGGGAGAGAAACCTACGCTTCCAACCGGAGGGACTGGGAGGAGGCAAAGGAGCTGATCGACCGGCTGCTGGACGATGACGGGGAGGGCACAGCATGAAAGAAAAACTGAGAAAAATATGTGGAAGACATGGTAAAGGATATCCCGAAAACCAGAAGTGTGGTGGATTTAAAGGAAAGAGATCATTGGAAATATGGAGGAAAGGTACGATGATCTGCGGGCAGAGGGGGTAATGGGGAGCAGGGGACGCCTTTCGACTGTACCATCAATGCCATGGGCGACATCCGCTCGCTTTTTGAAGAGAAAAAACAAGGAAAACGGAGGCGGAAAGGGAGAGCCTGTAATGGCGGGAGAAAGACCAGAAAAGAAAAAAAGACCATACGGTGAAGATCCTGGTTCTGGGAGCTGCCCTTTGAGGCCTGCTGTTTCTTCTGGGCACCGGTATGGTGGCAGCCAGGGTGGACAGGGGCCATAAAGCGAGGAGAAGAGACTTTTGAGGCATGGGACTGGACGGGGGAAAATCGTTTTGAAGGCCGGGAGGAGACAGGGAGACTGGCCCTGGCATGGAGGAACCGGGTACGGAGGGGACTGGTTCTGGCGCAGGAGCTGATCCTGGAGATACTCCCGATGGATGGAGATGGACAAAGCTCGGCGATGGCGGGATCCTTAAACGTCAGATCCCTATGGACGAGGTAGAGGACATCCAGATCTCCTATATACTGACCGATCTGAACGTGGAGGTGACAGATTCCGAGGAGATCCTTCTGGAGGAGGAGTACGTGGTCCCGTGGGAAGAGATCCATCAGACCAGGGTGTCTTCTGGCGGAGGCCGGGTGGAGATCGTCAACGATGATCCGGATGGATCAAAGGGAACGATCGTCTTAGGACTGACAGGACTGAGGTTTGAAGACGAGGAAAGAAAAGGCTCCCGGTTTCCGCCAGGATCCAGATCCCAGAGGATTTCCGGGAGAGCTGGAGATCAATACGGTATCGGGAAACATACGGATTCCGAGATTTGAGGGGAGAGCCTGGAGGCCGCCACAGTATCCGGCGATCTGGATGGAGGAACGATCAGAGGAGCAGTGGAGGGAGAGAGTGTATCCGGGGATCTGAGCATTGAGAAGGCAGCGGCAGGCGCAGAGCTTTCCACCGTATCCGGGAAGATGACGATCGGAGAGGCCCTGGGAGATATTTCCATGGAAAGCGTGTCTGGAGAGATCCTTGTGGAAAAAAGCAGAGGATCCCCGGTTTAAGTTCGAGGCCCAGTGGGTCAGCGGCGGTCTGGAGACAGATTTTGACGGGCAGCTGGAATGGGAGAAAATGGGTGCCAGGGGATCGTGGACAGAGGAAACGGCAGGGAAAGCAGAAAGAACCTTCCCAGGATCCAGTTCACCACCACATCGGGAGATATGGAATGTTATACAGGAAAATAGAAGGATGAAAAAATAGCCGAGGAGCTGCAAACGGGGATCTGCGGATCACTTCCTCCGTTTTTGCAGCCCTTTTTAATGGAAAAAATTATTCTTCAGCTTCCAGCAGATCATCGATCTGCTTCCAGATGGCGTTGATCTTTGAGAGAATCCAGGCGGTCCTGCTTTTGTTCCATGGCTTCGCCCATGGCCTTTAAGGCTGCGTCAAAACCTTTTTTCCTTTACAGCGGCCCTGGCCTGGGTCCGCAGGATTTTATGGAGAGACTGGTTCATGGAAGAACGGACCTCACGGATCCTGGCCTTCAGTTCCCGGGCTTTTCCAGGTATCTTTGGAAACAATCAGCTCCCCTGGTCTCTTTATGGATCTGCCGGATCTCGCTGAAACGGGCCGACAGGGCCTTATTTTCGGTGCGGACAGCGTCCATCTCCTCCCTCCAGGGCCTTTAATTCCTCCCGGATGGGGTTACGGCCTCTTTTATATTCCGCCCTTGTTTCTGCCGCAAAGGCCGGGAAGGACAGAAGGCATCCCCATAACAACGGGTCGTGACCGCCAGCTTCATACATTTTTCATTGTGCATCATATCCTTTCTTTTCAGTGTGGGACCGGAGCTTTTATACCATGGGACAGCGCATCCGAATTTTAATGCAGAAACGGCCCGCCGCAGACGAAAAGCCCGAAATGTCAAGAGGTGATATAAAAAAGTTAAATTTTTTACAGCAGCGAAAAAAAGGGTAACCTTAACAGACCATTCCGATATATTGGATTGGTCACGAACGAAATATTGAGAGTACCGTGTTGATTATGCGGCTTTCCGTATCTTGTCTGGATACTCCGCAGCGAATCGCTGGCAGTGCTCTTCCGGAGTGATGATCTCGAAAGGTTTGTTATCTCGAAGCATGGCAAAGATGATGTTGCAGATCTTATGCATGACAGCGCCCATTGCTACCGGCTTTTTCTTGCCAGAACACTTTCTTGTGTAGTAGTCGTAAATGACAGGATTCACAGGTGTGCCGCTTCCTTTATCAACCTTTACGTTATTGAGTGCGACCATGTGAAGAACCCGTCTGGCAAGGCTGGAACCGCGTTTGGACATATGGACTTTATCGCCATTGAGTTTTCCAGACTGTTTGACGGCAGGGTCAAGCCCAAAGTAAGCGTAAAGTTTTTTCGGGGAAGGAAAAAGTTTAAAATCCCCCATCTCTGCGATCAGGACGACTGCACTTAAGAATCCGATCCCGTACAGGGACTGCAGAAGGCAGATCTGGTCGTAGATCAAAGTATCCTGCAGCCGTTCCACCGTCTCATGGAGCGCCTTCAGGAGTGCGTCCAGATGCTTCTGGTATTCCCTGATAAGTATCAATATAAAGGCGGATGCGGACAGCATTGCTGGGAAGTGCCCTGCCGAAAACAGAAGCATCTTGTGCGGCAGCGATGACGGCGTCATACTTACGCAGTGCATAAGCTTCGCCAAAACGTGCGGTGCTACGGATGGTCTCCACGATATCGTCTTTAGAAGCCTCAAGCATGTCCCCGGCAAGAGGATAAGAGCTTAGCAGCTTTAAGGAAGACTGTGTGGTGACCTTGCTGAAGACTTTAGCGTAAGCGGGAAAAGACATTTTCAGTTCCGCAGTGAGTTTGAGAGCGACAGCAGACTGGAGATCCTTGAAATAATAGTAATCACGGACCAGGTTTCTCAGATCAACGATGGAATCCTCTGGGATGATGGAAGTCTTAAGAGAAACGTTGAGACCAACAAGGGCAGCCTTTTTCGAGTCGAATTTATCATTATGCAGTTTCCTTATGTTGATGTTTGTGCTATTCTTAGTGATGATAGGATTAATGACGGAGCAGTCAAAACCCTTATCACGAAGGAAGCACAGGAGCGGGATGTGGTAGATCCCGGTAGACTCAAGGAAGCAGCGGCTTTTGAGAGAATACGTCTCTTGCGCTTCCTTTATTTTTGTGACAGCGAGATCTCTGGACCTGGGATCAGAATGGATGATCTTAAAAGGCTTCCCTATAAAAGCCCCATTAGGGAGGGCGATAGACATCCATGTAAAATCGGCGCCGACATCGAGGCCGACAGAGAGGTAAGAAGAACTGCCGTCAATCCATGTAAGTAATCTTTTGTAATGCATAGTAAAATATCCTTTCCGGCAGGCATCCATTTCCAAAAGGTGGATACACAACCTAGCGGCTTATACAGGTATAGCCTGAGGCTTCCCAACCAGCCAAACCATAAATCACCACCGAATGGACAGACAGACTTTCTAAGAGGTTTTCCCGGCGGAAAGCCGGGTCCCAAGGAGGAAACGTCAATTGCCCTGCCTCAGTGATTATACCTCAAGATCTGGCCTGGTGCATTATGGAAGTCTCAGACACGGTAAGGAACAATAACTGCCTGGTGAACTGTCCCTTTGGAGCCATTGCGGACAAGTCGCAGATCTTCCAGATGATCCGCGCCATCGGCAGACAGGAGAGCGGGTATACGCCGCTGTGGCTCCTGCCCTTTGTGGGACAGTTCGGCCCCAACGGGTGACGCCCGGAAAGCTGCGGGCGGCCATGCCAACGCCAGCAGCTATGGGCGTTTGCCGGATGTATTCGGAGGTTGCCATCAGGGCAGAACCTCTGCGCGGTCCAGGAGGCTCCAGACAGGAGAGGACTTTATGACGCCCGGAAAAAAGAGGTGCCGGAGCATATCCCCTTTATGGCAACCTCCTGCTGTCCGGCGTGGTCGATGATGGCAAAGAAGCTGTTCCCGGAATACGCAGACTGCGTTTCCATGGCCTTAACGCCCATGACCCCGACTGCCAGACTCATTAAAAAGCAGCATGAAAAGGCAAAGGTGGTATTCATCGGACCGTGTGCGGCCAAAAAGTTGAGGCCATGCGCCGCAGCGTCCGCAGCGAGGTGGATTTCGTGCTGACCTTTGAGGAGATGGCAGGGATCTTTGACGCCCGCCATGTGGATATTGAGAACATGGAGGAGGATCCCGACGGCGTCAACGACGCTTCCGCAGACGGCCGCAATTTTGCCGTGGCCGGGGGCGTGGCAAAATCGGTGGTCAATGTGATCAAGGAACGGTATCCCGATAAGGAGATCAAGGTAGCCAACGCCGAGGGCCTTAAGGAATGCAGAAAGCTCCTGACCATGGCCAAGGCTGGAAAATATAACGGGTATCTTCTGGAGGGAATGGCCTGTCCCGGCGGCTGCGTGGCCGGGGCCGGGACCATGCAGCCCATTAAAAATCCCAGGCTGCCGTGGGGCTTTACGCCTCCAAGGCGGGCCACAAGACCTCCGGACGGAACGGAATATGTGAAGGAGCTGGAGAAGCTGGTGGAATAGGATCCATGTAAAAACGAAAACGCTTTAAGCAGAGAAATGGTATCTGCTTAAGCGTTTTTTTATGTCATAGGAAAGTGCGTCCTATGACATAAAAACGCCTGCGGTGACGCCATGCGGCGGAAGGGAATTATGCCGCAGAAGCGGCCCGCCGCAGGCGGAGAAGCCCGCAATCGGGCTTCTTTATGGCTGGTCCCGGAAATGCGCATCGGGAGGACATGTTTTCAGCACGTTCTTTTTACAGGAATCTCCGGAAGGGCATGATCGTGACCCGGAGCACGCCGTAAAAAGAGTTTTTACCTGCACTCATTTCCCGGGGGCATATAGTTCTCGCCGTTGATGTACGTCCTCCGGCGTCATGTACCGGCTGTACGTCTTGTTGACCTCCGCTTCTTTGCGGATGACGGCGTTTAATTCCGGGGAATCCACAGCCAGCATCAGCTCTGTATCCTGGTAGGTGCTCCGCATATCCATATTATAGGAGCCGACGATGCTCATGCGGTCGTCGATGAGGACGGCCTTGGAATGGCTGGAATGTTCTCCCAGATATTCGTAGACACGGACGCCGGTGGCCCAGATCTTCTTTTTTCTGGTTCAGATAGTCGGTGCAGCCCCAGGGATTGGCGCCGCTGGCACATCGTTGGTGATGATCTCCACCAGGTCTGTTTTCTTACACAGGGCCGTAAGGTCTGCGTACATTTCCTTTCCGCAGATGATGTAGGGCGTGTAGACCGTGATCTCCTTTCCGGTCCCCATGAGGTGGCAGACGGTTTCCCCCATCCAGGGCTCCTTATTGGAGGCATTGATGGGGTTGTGAAGGAGGGTGATCCGGTTGGTCTCCATGGTGAGGGGCTTCATAATCCCAGGGCTCATAGGCGGACGGATAAAGAGGACTTGAGGGGCGTCAGCGTGGGCGGTGAGCCACTGGATGCATTCCTGGGATTTTTCCCAGTCGCCCATTTTCGTATACAGCTTCGCATCGGGCAGCTCCCAGACGGACTGGAAATACTGTTTTAACTGATGGATGGAGGCCTCCGGGTCCCCCGACGGTCTCATAGATGAACAGCTCCCGGTCGATGTTTTTCACCGGCGTATAGTCTCCCAGGAACAGGTTAAAGGTATTCCTGCCGCCTAAAAAAGATACATCTGGTCGTCAATGATCAGATATTTGTCATGGAGTCTGGCCTGCATTTTCCACGGTGCATAAAAATGGATGGGATTATAGATCTTCAGCTCGATATTTTCATGGGAAGCCATGGCCTCGAACCATGGGCTGTTGTTCACATCCAGCATGCCGCTGAAGATCCAAGCATCCGGATCCGGACTCGCGTTCTGCTGCGGAAAGGAGAGAATGCCATGATGTCCTTGCCGGCTTCATCCACGTTAAAATCGAAGGTGGAGAAGATGATCTCCTTTCGGCCTGGTCAATGAGGTTCAGACGGTGAGGGGGCGTCAGGTGTTGTCGTCTATGTAGGCGGCCCGCTCAGCGCCGGAAGCTCTGAGTAATATTTTGCGGAACGGATCCGGTCCAGGATCTCCTGGGGGACCTTTATGGGCCACATAGGGCAGGGGTCAGCAGGAGGATGTAAAGGAGCAGCAGGAACAGAAATGAGACGACAAAAATTTTAAAACCCCGATCATAAGCAATTCACCTCAAAATGAAAGAAAAAAATTAAAGAAAAGGCCTTGAAATTTTCACGGTACTTTATCATAATAAAAAGTGTAGGGGAAATATCCATCATTCTTTACAAGCAGTGACAGCCGATGGAGCTTTTAACGGACAGATCGAACGGGTACATAAAAAGTAAAGGATATCCTGGAAAACCGAAATTTTATGCAGCTGGGGAGCGTTTTCCCATCACCAGAGTACATCCAGACTGATGCACAGCATGAATGTTTCCTATATATCCTGGCATATAGCCAGAAAGCTGGGGTGCGATGCAAGAATGGCCGCCAGGGCCGGACTGCTTCACGATTTCTGCCTTTATGATTTCAGGGAAAAGCCTCCCACAGGCGGCTTCCAGGCATTTTACCATCCCAGAGTCGCGGCTAAGAACAGCCAGGAGGTCTTTGGGATCAGCGAGCGCGAGAAAAGCGCGATCCTTTCCCATATGTTCCCTCTGGGGCCGGTGCCAAAGAACCGGGAGGCGTGGATCATTACCATGGCCGACAAGATCTGTGCATCCATGGAATACTGCCATATCTATATTGCCCTGGAGCAGGGGCCGCCGGGGTGGTGGTCGCCGCCAACAGCTGATCGTTCCAGAACTCGGGATACCGCGGTACAAAGAGAACGGCCGTCACTAAAAAATAGTGGCGGCCATTTTCCCCTATTTCTGAGTACTATATCATACCGCATCTGGGTATTCAAGGAATAAATTATTAAATTATCATGAAAATGTCAGAATCCGTTTTAAGCTGGCCCCCTGGGCGGCTTCTGCGGCCCTGGGGCTGTGGGAGGGCCAGCCTGGCCCTTAAGACCGATGAAAAGCTGATCCGCTCGCTGATGGTGGTGGTGCTTCGGTGGTGGCCTTTTATGTGCTGAATAAAGAACTGGGCGGCGGGGAGGCTCCGGACCGGTCCGAGGATCCGGACGGATTCCGCCGTATGTTTTTACAGGCCTGGCTGTCTCCTTTCTGATCGGCGGATACGACGGCTTTTACGGTCCGGGACAGGGACCTTCTTGATCCTCGTATTCACTGGCCTTTTGAAGCTGGGGACCAGAGATGCGGCCGGGATCTCCAAGGTGGTCAACCCGAGCGCAGATATCGGGGCCCTGGGGACGTTTTTTGTCGGCGGAAAGGTGGATTATGCCCTGGGGATCGCAGCGGCCCTTTTCTGCATGGCAGGCAGCTACTTTGGGCGGGGCTCATGTGGTCAACAACGGGCAGAAGATCGTAAGGCCTGTGGTCATGGGCGTGCTGGCTCTGCTGTTTGTGAAGATCCTGGCGGGGTGACGGCCGTTCCCTGTCCCGGCGGCAGGCCGTTTGCTCTCTTGTATTCGGGGACGATCTGTGATATGATATCATGTGACTTTTTAGCGGTTCTTAAAAGGAGCCGTTCTGAGACCGGAGGAAAAAATATGAAGTGGAAAAATTTACGCTGAAGACCACCACAGAGGCGGTGGACTATATCAGCAGTCTGTTTGATGAGATCGGGATCCAGGGCATTGAGATCGAGGACAACGTGCCTCTGACCGAGAGCGAGACCAAGGGAATGTTCATCGACATCCTGCCGGAGTTGCTGCCGGACGACGGTACAGCCAGAGTGAGCTTTTATCTGGACGACGATGACGACGCGGAGGCTATCTTAAAAGAAGTGGACGAGGGGCTTTCTGAACTGCGCCAGTACGTGGAGATCGGAGAGGGGACCATCACAGCCTCTGAGACCGAGGATAAGGACTGGATCAACAACTGGAAGCAGTATTTCAAGCCGTTCACTGTGGATCACATCCTTATAAAGCCCACCTGGGAGGAGATCCCCTGAGGAGCACAAGGACAAGCTTCTGATCCAGATCGACCCGGGAACGGCCTTTGGGACCGGGAAAGCATGAGACCACCCAGCTCTGCATCCGACAGCTGGAAAAAATATGTGAAGCCGGGCGTGCGGATCCTGGATCTGGGCACCGGCAGCGGCATTCTCGGTATTACGGCCTTAAAGCTGGGAGCAATAGTTCTGTATTGGCGGAACAGATCTGGACGAGAACGCCATTACTGCCGTCCATGAAAACCTGGAGGCCAACGGGATCCCGGAGGAGATTCCGGAGTGGTCCAGGGAAATATCATCGATGAGAAGGAAGTCCAGGACGCTGCGGGATACGAGTGCTACGACATTGCCAGTGGCCAATATCCTGGCCGATGTGATCATCATGATCCAGAAGGAGGTTCCGGTGCATCTGAAGCAGGGAGGGATCTTTATTACCTCCGGCATCATCGATATGAAGGAGCAGGCGGTCAGTCAAGGGGATGCGCTGCCCCAGAACGATGCCTTTGAGGGTGAGGAGACCACCAGACAGGGAGTAGTGGGTCTCCATCACAGCGAGGAAGCGGTAGTGTATCATTTTTTTACTGAAACGGAATTTTTACAGAGTCTGAGGCCGTGATCACCGGGCCGGATGTGAACCATATAAAAAATGTGCTGCGGATGAAGCCGGGCGAGCAGATCCTTTTAAGTGACGGAATAGGGGACCAACTGCCTGTGTGAGATCACGGAGATCGAAAACAGCCGGGTCCTGGCGCGGATCCTGCCGGAGCTGGTGGAGGACACGGAGCTTCCGGTGGAATCTGACCCTGTACCAGGGCCTTCCCAAAGGGCGATAAGATGGAATTCATCATCCAGAAATGTGTGGAACTGGGCGTCTCCCGGATCGTACCAGTGGAAATGGCCCGGTCGGTGGTAAAGCTGGATAAGAAGAAGGAAGAGGCAAAAAGGAAGCGCTGGCAGGGGCCACGAAAGCGCCGCCAAGCAGTCCAAAAGGATGATCGTTCCAGAGATCGGACCGGTCCTTTCTTATAAGGAAGCGGTGGCTGAGGCAGCTTCCATGGACCTGTTCCTCCTGCCCTATGAGGATTCTGAGAGCCTTTCGGGAGCCGGGGATGGAGCTTACCAGAAGCCTGGAATCGGAGGACTGAAGCCGGGAAAGAAATGCGCGGTGCTCATCGGTCCCGAGGGCGGCTTTTCCGACGGGGAAGTGGAGGCTGCCAGAAACGCCGGGGCCAGGACCGTGACCCTGGGAAAGCGGATCTTAAGGACCGAGACGGCGGGGCTCTTTGTGCTTTCAGCCGTGGGGCTTCTTTTGGAGGATTGATTTTTTAAATGGAAAACAGAAATAGAAGTATATTTTGACAATTCAGCCACGACCCGGGTCTTTGACAGTGTCCGGGACGTGATGGTGGAGGCCATGACCTTCGATTACGGCAACACCTCCTCCAGACATATGAAAGGGCGTGGAGGCGGAACGGTACATCGGGAGGCGGAGGATGATCGCAGGCTCCACTGAAGGTAAAGGAAAAGGAGATCATTTTACCTCCGGCGGAACGGAGTCCAACAATATGGCCCTCATTGGCGCCGCCATGGCTGCCAGAAGAAAGGGGAACCATCTGATCACCACCTGCATCGAGCATGCGTCCGTCTATAATACCATGAGCTTCCTGGAGGAGCAGGGCTTCCGGATCACCTATCTTCCGGTGGATCAGGATGGGATCGTATCCCTGGATGCCCTGCGGGAGGCCATCTGCGACGACACGATCCTGGTCTCCATCATGTATGTGAACAACGAGATGGGAGCCGTGGAGCCGGTGGCAGAGATCGGGAAGCTCATAAAGAGCATCCGTCCGGACATTTATTTCCATGTGGATGCCATCCAGGCCTACGGGAAATACGTGATCCGTCCCAAAAAGAGGGCATCGATCTCATGTCCGTCAGCGGCCATAAGATCCACGGACCCAAGGGAGCGGGCTTTTTATATGTGGACGAGAAGATCCGGATCAAGCCCATCATTTTCGGCGGCGGCCAGCAGAAAGGGAATGCGCTCGGGGACAGAAAACGTTCCGGGCTGCGCCGGCCTGGGCATGGCTGTCAAGGAGATCTATAAGGACCATGACGAAAGAGTGGAGCGTCTGTACGCCTTAAAGAACCGTCTGGTCCAGGGCCTTTCCAGCCTGGAGGGCGTTACGGTCCACGGACGAACTGGGAGGATTCGGCACCCCAGATCGTCAGCGTCGGCTTTGAGGGCGTAAGGGCAGAGGTGCTTTTACATGCCCTGGAGGACCGGGGGAATTTACGTTTCTTCCGGCTCTGCCTGCTCCTCCAACCATCCGGGGGTCTCCGGAACCCTAAGGGGGATCGGCGTCGAGGGAATCCCTGCTGGATTCCACCCTGCGTTTTTCCTTTGGCGTGTTCAATACGGAGGACGAGGTGGATTACTGCCTGGAGGTCCTGCGGGAGCTTCTTCCAGTGCTCCGCAGATACCGGAGGGCTTAAGCGTCAGAAGAACAGAAAATCAGATTTACAGAACAGAAGGAGAACTATGAATTACAGATCCTTTCTTATTAAATATGCAGAGATCGGCGTTAAGGGAAAGAACCGTTATCTTTTTGAGGACGCCCTGGTAAAGCAGATCCACCACCGGCTGAAACGGCTGGAGGGCGGCTTTACAGTAACAAAGGAGGCTGGGCGCATTTACGCCGAGGCCAGTGAAGCTTTTGATTTTGACGAGGTGGTAAACGCCCTGCAGCACGTGTTCGGCATCGTGGGCATCTGTCCCATGCTGCAGATCGAGGACAACGGCTATGAAGATCTGAAGGCCCAGGTGGTGCGGTACATCGGCGAGGCCTATGAAAACAAAAAACTTTACCTTTAAGGTGGTGGCCCGCCGGGGCAACAAAGCAGTATCCGGTGGTGTCTGACCAGATCAACAGGGACCTGGGCGAGGTGATCTTAAACGCGTATCCGGAGACCCGGGTGGACGTGCATAACCCGGACGTTCTTCTGCGGGTGGAGGTGCGCCATAAGATCAATATCTTTTCGAGACCATCCCTGGTCCCGGGGAATGCCCATCGGAACGGCCGGGAGGGCCATGCTTCTTCTTTCCGGCGGCATCGAGAGCCCGGTGGCAGGGTACATGGTGGCCAAGCGCGGCGTGACCCTGGAGGCGACCTATTTCCATGCCCCGCCTTATACCAGCGAACGGGTCAAAGCAGAAGGTGGTGGACCTGGCAAACCTGGTGGCACAGATACGCGGGCCCCATCAATCTCCATGTGGTGAATTTCACGGACATCCAGCTCTACATTTATGATAAGTGCCCTCATGAGGAGCTTACCATCATCATGCGCCGCTATATGATGAAGATCGCGGAAGCCATTGCAAAAGTCCGACTGCCTGGCATTGATCACCGGCGAGAAAATCGGCCAGGTGGCCTCCCAGACCTTACAGTCCTTAGGTGTGACCAACGCAGTCTGCGAACTTCCGGTGATGCGGCCGCTGATCGCCTTTGACAAGCAGGATATCGTGGATATTTCTTAAAGATCGACACCTATGAGACCTCTGTCCTCCCCTATGAGGACTGCTGCACGATTTTTCGTGGCCAAGCATCCGGTGACAAAGCCGAACCTTTCAAGAGGATCAGGAGATGTCAGAGACGGAAAAGCTTTCTGAAAAGATCGATGAAATGGTGAAGACGGCCATTGAGACCAGGGAAGTGATCCGCTGTATTTAAAACAAAAACTGCCCGGAGCGGACCGCTTCCGGGCAGACTTTAAAGGGCTTATGATTCCACGATATCACGGGGCCAGTACGGTAGGATCTCCTCAGCGTCTCCCTCCGCGTGGATATTTAAGTCGATGGGTCTGGAAAGATCCAGGCTGAAGATGCCCATGATGGATTTGGCATCGATCACATAGCGGCCGGAGATCAGGTCGAAATCGGTATCAAACTTCGTCAGGTCGTTTACAAAAGACTTAACTTTATCGATGGAGTTCAAAAGAAATTTTAACGGTTTTCATGTTAAAGTCCTCCCAGTTCATTATATAGATAAATTACGTTCTTATATTCATACTAAATGGACATCCCGCAAAGTCAAGAGCCAGATTGCATGAAAATCGGGAATGCATGATTGAATTTAGACAGGAGAGAAGAAAATGAGAAAAGCTGCACTCCATAACCTGGGCTGCAAGGTCAATTCCTATGAGACAGAGGCCATGCAGCAGCTTTTTAGAGGCTGCCGGCTACCAGATCGTGGACTTTGAGGAAAAGGCTGACGTTTATATCATCAACACCTGCTCCGTCACAAATGTGGCGGATAAAAATCCCGCCAGATGCTCCACCGGGCCAAGGCGAAAAATCCGGAGGCCCTTGTGGTGGCTGCGGGCTGCTATGCCCAGGCGGCTGGAGAAAAGCTCCTGGAGGATACGGCCATTGATCTGGTCATCGGAAATAATAAGAAGGCGGAGCTGGTGCAGCTTCTGGAGGAGCGGCTGGCCGGACGGGAGCCCCAGGACGCGGTCATCGATATTTCCGCAGCCCAGGAATATGAAGCGCTCCACATTGAACGCCAGGCAGACCATACCAGGGCCTTTATCAAGGTGCAGGACGGATGCAACCAGTTCTGCAGCTATTGTATCATTCCTACACCCGGGGACGGGTCAGGAGCCGCCGGCCGGAGGATGTGGAAGAGGAGGTCGGGACCCTGGCAGAAAAGGGATACCAGGAGATCGTCTTAACAGGCATTCACTTAAGCTCCTATGGCACAGACTTTAAGGAGGAGCCCCAGGACCTTCTGGAGCTGACAAAGCGGCTCCACCAGATCCCTGGCGTGAAGCGGATCCGGTTCGGTTCCCTGGAGCCCAGGCTGATCACCGAGGAGTTTGTACGGGAGCTCTCTGCCATGGAAAAGATCTGCCCCCACTTCCATTTATCCCTGCAGAGCGGCTGCGACGCTACCTTAAAGCGCATGAACCGCCACTATCCGGTAAAGACGAAGCGGAGCGCAGAGCTTCTGGCCCTGGAGAAGGAGATGTCAAAGGCGTACCGGGCCTCCTTCCTGGGGAAGAGACGGAGGTCCTTCTGGAGGAGCCTGTGGAGATAGGCGAGCCCGGTACATGGTGGGCCATACAAAGGAATATGTAAAGGCCGCTGTGCCGGAAGCTGGCGGAAAAAACTGCTTTGTCCGGGGAGTGTTAAAAGAATTCCTGACAGATGAAATCATTTATCTTGCAGAAAATCCGGATTTGGGGTAAAATAAGGAATAGCAACTAAAGGACGTGAGGACATTTATGGGCGATATCAGCAACACACAGTATTTCAGGGCAGTACAGGAAGAAAAGAAGATGGAGGTCAGCCAGGTCCTTCGGGAGGTTTACGAGGCTCTGACTGAAAAGGGATATAACCCCATCAACCAGATCGTAGGCTATATCATGTCTGGAGATCCGACGTATATCACCAGTCATAAAAGCGCCAGAAGCCCGATCATGAAGGTGGAGCGGGACGAGATCTTAGAGGAATTGATGGAAAATTACATCAATACGAGACTGAAATAGATAAAATGGCGGAAGCCAGAAAGAACCATAGGGGAAAGCGGCAGAACAGTTGGGGGATATGAGGCCAGCTGATTTTGTCGTGGAGAAAATGAGGATACTTGGACTTGATTTCGGATCAGGACTGTGGGGGTGGCCGTAAGCGATGAGCTGCTTTTAACGGCCCAGGGACTGGAGACCATCGAACGGAAAGATGAGAATAAGCTGAGAAAGACCTGCGCCAGGATCGAGGAGATCATAAAGGAATACGGCGTGGAGGAGATCGTGCTGGGACTCCCGAAAAATATGAACAATACCGAGGGAGACCGGGTGGAGAAAAAACAAAGGAATTTAAAGAGATGCTGGAGCGCCGGACCGGGCTTCTGGTGACGCTCTGGGATGAGCGCCTCACAACAGTTGCTGCAGAAAGGTCCCTGATGGAATCCGGAGTGCGGAGGGAGAACAGGAAAGCCGTCATCGACAAGGTGGCTGCCTGTCTGATCCTCCAGGGTATCTGGATCACCATGGCCGGACTGTTACGAAATAGGGAGAGAAAAAAATGGAAGAAAGAAAGATCACGCTGGTGGACGACGAGCAGACCCTGGAATTTTACGTGCTGGAAGAGACAAAATTAAACGGATCAGATTATCTGCTGGTGACGGACGCCGAGGATGAGGAGGAAAGAGGCCGACTGCTATATCTTAAAGGGATATGTCCAGGAGGGGAGGCCGACGCTCTTTACGAATTTGTGGAGGATGAAGCGGAGTTAGAGGGGGCCTTATGAAGATCTTTGAGGAGCTTCTGGATGACGTGGACATTGAGACAAAGGAATAGGAAGTTATTTCATGAACGAAGAAAAGGTAAAGGATCTTTTTGAGCGGGAAAAGGGGCTTAAGGTTACCAGCCAGCGGCTCATGGTCTTAAATATCCGAGCGCCCACGGGGACGAAGCACCTGACGGTGGAGGAGATCTATGACCTGGCAAAAGAGGAAAGCCCGGAGATCGGGCTTGCAACCATATACAGGACCGTACAGGTCCTTCTGGAACTGCATGTGATCGAAAAGGTCACCTTTGACGACGGTTTCGCCCGGTATGAGCTGAACGGAGAAGAGACGGGATCGGGCCACCGCCATCACCATGCCATCTGTACCCAGTGCGGGAAGGTGTATTCCCTGGAGACGGATCTTCTGGACACTTTGGAAAAGCAGGTGTTCGAGTCTGGGCTTTGAGGTTACGGACCATGAGGTAAAAACTGTATGGCCTTTGCAGCGCGTGCAGAAGAAAAGCGCAGAACGCAATGGAGGTTAAAACTTGAAGAACGCAAACAAAGACAATAAGAACTGCAAAGTAAAAGATCATCCCCCTGGGAGGTCTGGAGCAGATCGGAATGAACATGACTGCTATCGAATATGAGGACAGCATCATTGTGGTGGACTGCGGACTGGCCTTCCCGGGGGACGACATGCTGGGCATTGACCTGGTTATACCGGACGTGACGTATCTGACGGACAATATTGACAAAGTAAAGGGCTTTGTGATCACCCACGGACACGAAGACCATATCGGAGCACTCCCCTATGTGCTTAAAATGGTCAACGTTCCGGTCTACGGCACAAAGCTGACCATTGGGCTCATTGACCATAAATTAAAAGAACACAATATGCTGAAAAACGTGAAGCGCAAAGGTGGTAAAAAGCACGGCCAGTCCGTGAACCTGGGGTGCTTCCGCGTGGAGTTCATCAAGACCAACCACAGCATCCAGGACGCTGCGGCCCTGGCAAGTATTTACGCCGGCAGGCATCCTTTTAAATACCGGAGACTTTAAGATCGACTATACACCTGTATTTGGAGACGTGACAGATCTCCAGAGGCTGGCGGAGCTGGGGAAAAAGGGTGTTTTAGCCCTTATGTGCGATTCCACCAACGCCATCAGAAAGGGCTTCACCATGTCCGAGCGGACTGTGGAAAGAATTTGACGCGATCTTTGCAGAGCACACCCAGAACCGGATCATCGTGGCCACCTTTGCCTCCAATGTGGACCGGGTTCAGCAGGTCATCAACTCAGCCTGCAAGTACGGAAGAAAGGTGGTCATCGAGGGCCGCAGCATGGTGAACGTCATCGGGACGGCCCAGGAGCTGGGATATATCAACATCCCCGACGGCACGCTCATCGATATCGAGCAGTTAAAGAATTATAAGGGAAGAGGACACGGTGCTGATCACCACGGGCAGCCAGGGAGAATCCATGGCAGCTTTATCCAGGATGGCCTCCTCCCTGCACCGGAAGGTATCCATCACGCCGAGAGACGTGGTGATCTTAAGCTCCACGCCGATTCCCGGAAATGAAAAGGCAGTGGCAAGGGTCATCAACGAGCTTTCCACCAAGGGAGCCAAGGTGATCTGTCAGGATACTCATGTCTCAGGACACGCCTGCAAGGAGGAGATCAAGCTGATCTATTCCCCTGGTGCATCCCAAATATGCCATCCCCATCCATGGTGAATTCCGTCACAGGATGGCCCAGAAGGAGCTGGCAGAATCCCTGGGGATCCCCAAGGAAAACATCATGATGCTCCATACGGGCGATGTGCTGGAGATCGGCGAGGAGAGCGCCCAGGTCATCGACCATGTCCAGTCCGGCGGTGTCCTGGTGGACGGCCTCGGAGTGGGCGATGTGGGAAATATCGTCCTGCGCGACCGTCAGAACCTGGCCCAGAACGGATCATCATCGTGGTGCTGACCCTGGAGAAATACTCCAACCAGCTGCTTTTCGGGACCAGATATCGTGTCCAGAGGCTTCGTCTATGTGAGAGAATCCGAGGATCTGATGGATGGAAGCCAGGCCATTGTGGACCACGCCGTGGCTGACTGCCTGGAGCAGCACGTTTCCGACTGGGGCAAGATCAAAGAACATCATCCGCGACAGCTAAGCGATTTCTTATGGAAACGGATGAAGCGGAATCCGATGATTCTGCCGATTATTATGGAAGTATAACGACCGTCCCAAAGGACGGGACAAAGGAGCCGTATGAGCAAACTGACAAAAGGAAATCAATAAGATCAGCCTGGCTGTTATCGGCATTTCCGGCCGCCTTGTGTTTTACGCCCTGGTGCTGGTGCTTCTGGTGCTGGGCGTCAGAAAAACGTATGAATTCGGCCATGATATTTTCTATGCCCCGGGAATGGAAGCACTCCCGGGGACGGAAAAGACTGTGACCCTGGACGGTACAGAGTCGGTGGCGGACGTGGGAAAGCTCCTGGAGGATGCCGGTCTGATCCGGGACCATGTGGCCTTTTCCATCCAGGCAAAATGCTACGATTATGAGGTGAAAAAGGGAAGCTTTTACCCTGATACCTCCCAGAGCTCCAAGGAGATCATCAATATTTTGGACGAGGAGACGAAAAGGAGTAATGATCACTGACAGCAGGATCACAGATTATATCAATTCCCTGGATCCAGGAGACGGGGAGCTGTGCGACAGGATCGCCAGGGAGGCGGTCCGGTCCGGCGTGCCCATCGTCCGGCAGGAGACGGCGGCTCTTATAAAGACCATGCTCGCTTTAAAGAAGCCGGAGCGGATCCTGGAGGTGGGAACGGCTGTGGGCTATTCGGCTCTTTTAATGGCCCGGTCCATGCCGGAAACAGCACATTACCACCATAAAAAAATAAAAAGCGCATCCCCATTGCCCGTGAAAACTTTAAAGGGCGGGGATGGAGAAAACCGGATCACGCTGCTGGAGGGGGGACGCGGGGAGATCCTGGGATCCCTTTCCGGCTCCTTTGATTTTATCTTCATGGATGCGGCCAAGGGCCAGTACGTCCACTGGCTGCCGGACGCCTTAAGACTTCTGGCCCCCCGGCGGACTTTTTAATGTCCGACAATGTGCTCCAGGATGGGACCATTGTGGAGTCCAGGTACGCGGTGGAGCGCCGGGACCGGACCATCCATGTCCGGATGCGGGAATACCTTTATACTTTAAAACATATGAAAAATCTGGAGACCGCCATCCTCCCCCATCGGGTTGGGGGTGGCCCTAAGCGTCCGGAAAGAAAGGGAAGACTCATGAGAAAGACTGAGCTTTTGATCCCGGCGGAAGCCTGGATGTATTAAAGACTGCTGTGATCTATGGAGCTGACGCCGTTTATCTTGGAGGCGAGGCCTTTGGACTCCGGGCGAAGGCTAAAAATTTTACAAATGAAGAGATCCGGGAAGGGATCGCCTTTGCCCATGAGCGGGGCGTGAAGGTGTACATCACAGCCAATATCTTCGCCCATAACGACGATTCTTCCGGGAGTGGAGGAATATTTTAAAGAGCTGGGGGAGATCGGCCCCGGACGCTCTGATCATTTTCCGATCCAGGCGTGTTTATGACTGTAAAGCGGATCCTGCCGGAGATGGAGATCCATATCAGTACCCAGGCCAAT
>VOFI01003957.1_pt1 | contig 20268 bp, 40 predicted proteins | sample 5384131 | NCBI WGS metagenome assembly VOFI01 (sample SAMN12384728, study PRJNA508395) | human gut metagenome | isolation source: healthy gut H | host: Homo sapiens
AGATGAACCATGTCAGACGTATAATACTGGTTAAAGATAGCAATAATTTCGTTTCTTGCCTTTTTGTGCAGGAAGCGGCGACGATTTGGAGGTGCTGCAGACGGCCAGGTTTTCCTGAAAGGCGGAACCGTCAGCGATATAGGAGGAGACCGTCTCAATGCTTTCCAGCTGATACATTAATTCGTCAGGAGACGAAGGAAAGCGAGTTGGCAGTCTGGCCATACAGAAAGTTTGTTATACTGGTGGATTACATAGTTGAACCCAAATAAAGTAAAACCGGTAATGGTAGCGGCCACAACAATAATGATAAGAATCAGTCTGTGTTTTAGTTTTTAGATCGTTAAACGAATAGGTAAAATGCGGAAGCTTCATAAGCAGGATCCCCTGTGTAAAATGCCGGATGATATCCTGTGTTTGGTTTGTAATATAGCATGATTTTGGCCGAAAGTACAGGCTGTTTGTGTAAAGGTAATGAAATTGAACAAAACAGGTAAAGAAATTTGATTAAAATGTACGAAAAAAGCGTGATATGATTTTACCAGCAGCGAAAATCAAAATCATGAAGAAGAGAGGTTGACGATTATGAAAGTTTGGAAGCGTGTAGCAGCACTTGCTATGACAGGGGTCCTTGCAGCGGGCATGTTGGCAGGGTGTGGTTCTAAGGATTCGGAAAAACGGCAGCAGGAACCGCCGAAGGACGACAGCAGAAATGCTGAAACAACGAAAGGGGCAGCAGCGGAGGGACAGACCGTAATCCGTGTATGCTGGTGGGGAAATCAGACCAGAAATGACGGACCGTTAAGGCTCTTGAGATGTATGAAGCAGAGCATCCGGAAGTAAAATTTGAAGTGGAGTTCTCTGACTGGAATGGCTACTGGGATAAACTGGCGACACAGGCGGCAGTGAGGAAATCTTCCGATATTATTCAAATGGATTATGCATTTCTTAAGCCAGTATCAGGAAAAAAGGGCAGTTAGTAGACTTGAATCAATATATTGAAAGTGGTGTGATTGATACCACTAACGTGCCAGACAGTATTATGAAGAGTGGTGAGATCGATGGAGGCAACCTTACGCCATTGTAGTGGCAGGAACCAATGCACAAAAGCGCTTAGTTAATACCGCAGTAATGGAAGAAGCTGGTGTAACACTTCCCAAACAGCCAACCTGAAGAGTTCTTTGCAGCTGCAAAAACATTTATGAAAAAACCGGCCAGCAGATCGCGATTCCAAGCAACGATGAACAGTCCAGCTGTTTATGGCAAGAGCCCTTGACAGACTATGTTTACGAAAGACGGAACAGCACTCGGAATGCCGGATGATACGGTAGCCCTTCGTTATTACACCAGACTGAAGGAGACGCTTGATGAGGGCTTCCATGTTTCCCCCGGAGGTCATGGCAGAATCATCTACCAATCAGTTAAAAAGCAACTTTGCAGCAGGAAAAGAGTGGTGCCAGCTGACCAACTCCAACATGATTGTCAATACCATTGCCCAGTGCGAAGATGATGTACAGTACGATATTTATATGTACCCGACAGAAGCAGATGCAAGTTCTCAGCCGATCTTCATTAAGCCGTCTCAGTTTATAGTGTGACGAAAGACTCTGGAAAATCCGGAAATTGCGGCAGATGTCATCAACTTCCTGACAAACTCTGTAGAGGCTAACACAGAAGCCTTAAAGGGAGAGAGAGCGTGCCGATCTCCAGTGTTGTGACAGAAGCTGTTAATGGAGTGGTAGATGAGTGCACCGGAAGAATCAATGCTTATGTGGCGGAGGTTGCAAAAAGTAGCTGCGGAAATCGATCCTCCGTTCCCTCCTGCATCGGCGGAAATCGGCAAAATGATCAGCGATCTGGCAGATGCAGTTCGTTACCAGGAGATTACCGGAAGAAGCGGCTCATAGCTTCTATGAGCAGGCAGCAGAGCTTCTTCAAAAAGGTACGGCAGAATAATTCAGACTCTTGGCAAAGGGGCTGGCGGCCAGGAGGTGGCGCAGTGATGAAAAATGAAAAGCGGATGAACTCCGCAGTAAGAAGAGAAGCAGTTGCGGGATATCTGTTTATTATGCCATTTATTATCGGTTTTCTGGCATTCTCCGCGATTCCCATTCTGATTTCTTTTATATCTTTCTTTTACAGAATACGATGTTTTGGGAAGTCCGAAATTTATTGGACTCCAAAATTACATAAGAATGTTTACGGCTGACCCGAAGGTTTGGAAAACCTTCGGAGTCACATTCTTCTACGCAGCAGTATCGGTTCCTCTAAAGCTGATTATGGCACTGGCTGTTGCCATGCTGTTCTTAAAAAATACTCGTTTTACAGGCTTTATGAGAGGGGTCTACTACCTGCCTTCCATCATGGGCGGAAGTATCGCCGTAGCTGTTTTATGGAGAAGACTGTTTGCCAGCGATTTGGTGTCATAAATGCTCTTATGGCTCTGGTGGGGCTGCCGGGCGATATTGCGTGGCTGGGAAGAAAGGATACAGCCATCTGGACCCTGATTATCCTCGCCGTATGGCAGTTCGGTTCTTCCATGCTGATCTTTCTTGCGGGCTTAAAACAGATTCCGGCCAGTCTTTATGAGGCAGCTACCGTAGACGGCGGCTCCAGGTTCAGACAGTTTATAAGCATTACGCTTCCCATGCTGACGCCGGTTCTCTTCTTTAATCTGGTGCAGCAGACGATTAATGCGTTTATGGCCTTTACACAGAGCTTCGTGATTACTGGCGGCGGCCCCAGGGATTCAACCTGTTTTTACTGTGTTTACCAGTATCAGAGGGCCTTCGAGTTTCATGAGATGGGATACGCCAGCGCCATGGCCTGGTTTATGCTCGTGGTAATTGGTATCCTGACAGCTCTGATCTTTCAGTCGTCAACCAGGTGGGTTTATAATGAATCGAAGGAAGGGTGATGCGCATGAAACATAACAGTTCCGTAAGAACACAGGAAAAAGTCAGCGCCGGACAGGTGATAACCACAATTCTGGTTATTTTAGGCGGACTTACGATGATATATCCGCTGCTGTGGATGGTTATGAGCTCCTTGAAAGAAAACAATGAGATATTCAGCAGTGCAAGCAGCCTGATTCCAAAGGAATTCCATTTTGAAAATTATGCAAACGGCTGGCGCGGATTTGCAAAGATCAGCTTTGCCACATTTTTAAAAATTCCTTCTTTATCGCTGCAGTGGGAACCATCGGCGCTGTCTTTTCCTCGGCATTTATTGCATTTGGATTTGCAAGACTGAAGTTTAAGGGACGTAATTTCTGGTTTATCTGCATGCTTGTTACCATGATGCTTCCATTCCAGGTTATTATGATTCCGCAGTATATTATTTTCAACAAATTGGGCTGGGTAGGCACATTCCTGCCCCTGATCGTACCGAGCTTTTTTGGCGGATCTTTCTTTATATTTCTGATTATTCAGTTTATATATGGAATTCCAAAGGATCTCGATGAGGCTGCTAAAATTGACGGATGCGGCTACCTGGATATCTTTATCCGCATTATCATACCGTTAATCGTGCCGGCTCTTGTGACCTGCGCTATCTTCTCCTTCATGTGGAAATGGATGATTTCATGGGATCACTTCTGTATTTAAACAAGCCGAGCATGTATCCGGTAACGATGGCTCTTAAAATGTTTGCAGACCCGACCTCAATTATTGACTGGGGCGCCATGTTCGCCATGGCTACGCTGTCTATTATCCCGATTTTCCTTATATTTGTATTCTTTCAGAAATATCTGGTAAATGGTATCAGCACGGAGGGCTTAAAGGATAGCGCGTATGCTCTTGCGGAGTGAAAAGCAACGAAAATTAAGTATGCAAAGAGGAGATAAAACGTGGGTACAGAGATGAATGCAGTTTTGCGCCCGGAATTTCCGCGTCCGATTTTGTGAGAAATGAGTGAGTCCTTTTTTTAAATGGGACCTGGCAGTTTTCCTTCGATCAGCCGGTGTTCGACTGGAGTATTACAGTTCCATTCTACTATCAGTCCACCATGAGCACCATTGGAGAGACGGAGGACCATGATGTGGTATGGTACCGCCGTGAATTCCTTGTGGAAGCTGAAAGGCTAACAGGAAAACGTCTTCGCTGAAATTTGGCAGTGGATTCCGGGAGGCCTCCATGGGATTAACGGTGTCTATGCAGGCGGCCATACAGGCGGTTATACTTCTTTTGAACTTGACATTACAGAACTTGTAAAAGAAGGAAGCAATGAAGTAACGGTAAAGGCCGTGGATGATACAAACAGTGACAAGCCGAGAGGAAAACAGACATGGACCGGCGAGAAATTCGGCTGCTGGTATACCCCTGTTACCGGTATCTGGCAGAGTGTCTGGCTGGAGTACGCAGGAGCATGCTATTTAAAGAGAGGAAGGCAACACCGCAGTTAAGCGAGGATTTGACTCTCTGTGAAGTGTTTGTCTCCCTGTGATGAAGAGGTGGAAGCAGAGGTTACGGCTTTATCTGGAGAATGGGAACGTATTTCTATGCAGGCAGACGATTCCTGCCGTCATGGCTACGGCAAGTTAAGCCCGGCATTCCCGGACTATGATATAAGGGGGGAGCTGCTCGGACGCCGGAAGAGCCGAATCTGATTACCTTAATTGTGAAAATAACCGGTAAAGGTGGGTGTGCCGACGAGGTGGCAGCGTACTTCGGAATGCGAAGCATTGAACGGGGAAAATGGAATCATCAGCTTAAACGGCAGCCCTTATTACCAGCGTCTGGTACTGGATCAGGCTACTGGCCGGAATCCATACTGACGCCGCCAAGTGACGAGGCCATCCAGGAGATATCCGTCTGACAAAGGCGATGGGTTTTAACGGCGCCAGAAACATCAGAAGATCGAAGATCCCAGATACTATTACTGGGCGGATAAGATGGGGCTTCTGGTATGGGGCGAGCTGCCGAGCGCCTACGAATTCAATGACAATGCGATGGAAGCCTCTTCCAGGGAATTGATGGAATTTGTTAAACGACTATAACCATCCCTGTATCGTGACCTGGGTCCCGGTCAATGAGAGCTGGGGAGTCCGGTCCATAAGAGGGAATTTACAGCAGCAGAATTACTGCCGTATGCTGACGTACCTGTTAAAAGCCATGGACCCGGTCCGCCTCGTAAGCGCCAATGATGGCTGGGAGCAGGTAAGTGACACGGATATCTGTGCCCCTTCACGATTACGCTCTTTTCCCGCAAACGGAGAAAAGTATGATGATATGGAGAACGTATTAAGACGTATTGGCGAGTCCCGCCGCTTGTTTGCAGAAGGAAAACAGCTATCAGGGACAGCCGGTTATTTAACCGAGTACGGAGGCATTGCTTTTGAAGGAGACGGAGCGGAAGGTCTGGGGGTATTACGGAAGAGTAAAGGATGAGGAACAGTTTCTTGGAATCCTGGAGCCGATTACGGAATTCTTAATCCGCAGCGGCCATTTCAACGGCTTCGTTATACCCAGCTGACGGATGTCATGCAGGAGGTAAACGGGCTTTTAACGGAGGACAGAAAACCGAAGGTATCCATAGAGCGCCTTCACGATGTTTTTTGCAAAGAGAATCTATTAGTATTCGGAGAGAGGGAAAGCGATGGAGACATTTAATACGTATTTTGACAGCAATATCAGTATGAAATCTGGCAATGCGCCGCTTCATGATATTTTGAGTACCGTTGCGGGGAGGTACATAGGACAGAACCCGGCCGGCTCTTTCCGATTCCGGGGCGTTTCGTGATGATTCTTCTTCCTGATGCAGACGGAAGCTATAATCTGGATTTGAATGCTAAGCTGCCGGAGGCTTTGATGGGTCAGTATGCATTAATTGCCGCTAAGTTTTACAGCAGTGGTTCCGAAAACAGAACACTCCTGATACGGTGTTACAGTCAGGCAGATGTGTATTTTAATGGCAGCCTGCTGTGGGAATCCACTCCTTATGAAGAAAAATAATGAGCAGAAGGTGACCTCCGTTGTATTGCCTCCTGCGGTGCCGGCTGGAATTCGCTGATGCTTCGCTGCTGTAAACGAACCTCCGGTTTCGGCTGCCATTTAGAACCGGAGCTGTCAGTCTGGAACTGGATTCCGTTTCTGACGCCTTTGCAGAAAGAGAAGGACAGGGCGGATTGGTATACAGCCAGCCGTTTGACGGCTCCAAGAGTCAATGTCCCGGACATTGATCTAAATGGAAACGAGGCGGATACAGGGCTTTGCTGGTATCCTGCTCAGACGCGTGAGACAATGGAATCTCCCGGGGATCTGAGGCTGTCTCTTGGCCGCCGGCCAGGAAAGTGGGCCTGTATATGGAGTAAAATCCGACAGAATCTGCCGGGAAAACAGACGGCTGCCTTTACCTGTTTTGGCGCTGAATTTTATTTGATGGAAGACGGATCGAGTCCGGTGACATTACAGTAACTGCGGGAAAACCACGATCTGCTGGCCTGTTCCCGCTGTCCGGAGGAGAGCAGCTGGACTGTCAGGTTTTCAGCAGAGTATGAAGACCGTACAAAGCTGAAGCTCATGAATCCTGGGGCAGATGGATGGAAGGGGCCCCTGCCTTTACCTGGGACTGTTTGATGCAAAGCCCGACGGAAAGCTTCCTGGGCTTTTTACGGCTTGTTCGGTGATTCTTGAGAAATGCTACTGGAAAGCAGCTGAACATACGGTGGTTCGCCCCTATCTCGAGAAACTCCTGTTTTGGCCGCTGGAATTATCCTTTAGGTGTAATCGCTCTACGGCCTGACCCAGGCCGCCCGGGGATTAGACAGGCCGGACATTACGGAATATGTAAGAAAACATATCCATGAGTGTGCGGCCATGCATGAATACAGTCTGTGGATGCAAAGACGTATGGTTACCCGGAGATCAATAACCCGCTTGTGGTTCTGGACTCGCTGGATACCTGTGGCTCCTTCGGCTCTGCAATGCTGGAATTTTTACAAAGCCAAAATGGACGGAATGTCAAAATGACGGCCGACCGGATCGGCAGCTATATCCATAGCGGACAGTCCCGAAGGGAAGATGGGGCCTTCTGCCGCCTGGGAGGGCCATACGACCATGTGGGCCGATGATCTCTATATGAGTATTCCGTTTTTTATGCCGGTACGCAAAAAATGACCGGAGACGCAAAGTACCTGGATGACGCGGCGAATCAGGTACTGATGTTTAAAAATATCTGTATATGCCGGAGTATAAGATCATGAGCCATGTATACGATTTTCATGTGGAAGCGGCCACACAGGTACCGTGGGGAAGAGGCAATGGATGGGGCGCTGTTTTTCCATATCGGAGCTGTTGGAATATCTGCCTCAGGACCATAAAGACAGAGGCAGTATCCTGGAATTCTTTACAAGCCTTTGTGAGGGATACGTGGCCTTGCAGGGAAGCAGAGGATTGTGGCATCAGGGTGCTGACGCCCGGAACCTATGAGGAGGCTTCCTGTACCGCCATGTTTATATACGGCTTCAGCCGGGCGGTCAGATTTGGCTGGATCGAAGACGCTTTAGGCAAAAACTCCTGGCATCGGCCATGAAGGCGTGGGAAGGCTTAAAACAGACAGCTCTGGACCGTTTTGGCAATGTATATGGAATCTGCCGCGGCTCCTTCTACTCCCTTCTCCGGCGATTATTACCGGGATACGCTTGATGGACGCTGAATGATACCCATGGTATTGGGATTGTATTATTGGCGGGAATTGAGCTGGACCAGGCAGTTCGTATGGAATAAAGAGAATGAATGAAGTATGACTGCTGAAGCGGCTGGTTTGGAAGCGAGAGTCCGGCTTTGCCGGACTCTTTTCGTTTTAGGAATAGTTGCTGGCTGTTGCAGTATATGAAACAGGCTATGCAAAATAATTGTATTATGGGGATTCTTCCTTTATAATAGTATCAAGTATTAAATATAAAGGGGGCGGGGGATATATGGATTTTATTTTTCTGTTTACGGGTATGATGTCTGGGGGAGGCAGTTTTCCTGTTTCTGGGGAAAGACATGTTGATCTTTAACGGAACGACATTTAAACAGAAGGACTACGATATGAAACGTCTTTCCAGGGTGGAAGGGGCGCTGTTTCTCGTGATGCGGCCGCTTGTCTGGCGCTGGGGGCGCTTCATCTGGAGATGAGATATCAGATGGTCTGTCTCGGTATCGTGTTTGTTACGCTTCTGTTTCACGGAAGGAATTTCAGCAGCGGGAAATATAAGGTGAAACACGGGAACCAATCATTTCCAACGGGAAAGGAGAGAAAAGCAGTGAAACGTTTTTTAAATTGCAATGCATCGGATTTTGAGAAAATGAACGGAAAAGAACTGGTGGAATCCATTGCCTCCAGCGAGGGCCGGGTGCTGGTCTGTGAGACCATCGGAAATTTGCAGCCCATGCTGGGAGATGTGAGCAATGTGGAGCTGGCTGCGGCCATGGGCGCCGATGTGATTCTGTTAAATATCTTTGATGTGGATAACCCTGTAATGAACGGTCTTCCGCCTGTTGACAAAGGGAATCTGATCCGGAAGGTGAAGGAGCTGACCGGGCGTCCTGTGGGCATCAACCTGGAGCCAAAGGAACAGGGCGTGGAAAGCTCGGTGGAGGCGGACTCCATGTGGGGGAATCACGGGTGGCCGTCTGGGAACGCTGGAAAAGGCGAGGAAGGCGGTCGATATGGGTGTCGATTTCATCGTTCTGACAGGGAATCCGGGTGTCGGTGTCACCAACCGGGCCATCGAGGAGACGCTGGCGGTCTACCGGAAGGAATTCGGTGACAGCATTGTCCTGGTGGCCGGAAAGATGCGCGGCGGGAATTCTCTCTGAGGCGGGAGAGAAGATCATCACGCGGGAGGATGTGAAGCTGTTTCGCGAAGCGGGAGCCGATGTAATTCTTATGCCGGCTCCGGGACGGTCCGGGAATTACCATGGAGTATATCCGGGGCTGGTCTCCTTTGCTCTCATGAGCTGGGGGTTCTGACGCTGACGGCGATAGGAACCTCCCAGGAGGGCTCAGATCCGGCTACCATCCGGGAGATTGCGCTGATGTGCAAGATGACGGGAACGGATATGCATCACCTGGGAGACGCCGGATACGGCGGCATGGCACTGCCTGAAAATATCCTGGAATATGGAAAGGTGATCCGCGGGTGCGCCATACGTACCACCGGATGGCGGCTTCCATCCGGCGTTAGAAACGGTATCGTATACAGTATAATATGAAGTAGCCACAACAGAGATTCTGTGCTATAATGGTACAGAATCTTTGCCGTTTTGGCCAGAAGGAAGCTTTATTTTGGCTGATCCGGCGGATCGAATTTAAACAACCAGGAGAGAAAGAGTATGGGGAGAGAAAAATTTTTTCATCCCGGCTGGGTTTTATTCTAATTTCAGCGGGATGCGCAATCGGACTCGGCAATGTATGGCGTTTTCCATACATCGTAGGTCAGTACGGCGGCGCGGCATTCGTATTAATTTACGCGGTATTCTTAGTGATACTGGGTCTTCCGATCGTAGTCATGGAATTTGCAGTGGGACGGGCAAGCCAGAGAAGTGTGGCGCTGTCCTATGATGTGCTGGAACCAAAAGGAACAAAGTGGCATTACGCCAAATATCTGGGAATGGCAGGTAATTACATCTGATGATGTTCTACACTACCGTTGCCGGTGGATGATCTTATATTTCTTCAAAGATGGCAAAGGTGATTTTACGGGTCTGGATGCCGCTGGTGTCGGCGCGCAATTCGAGGGGAATGCTGGCAAATCCGGTTCTGATGGCTGTATTTATGATACTTGTGGTAATCGGATGCTTCGCGGTCTGCGCGAAGGGGGCTGCAGGGCGGTGTGGAAAAGATCACCAAGGTGATGATGGTCTGCCTTCTGGTTCTGATGGTGATTCTGGCGGTACACTCGGTCATGATGGACAACAGCGGACCGGGACTGGAATTCTATTTAAAGCCTGACTTCGGAAAGATTCAGGAAGCCGGACTGGGAGAAGTAATCTTCGCAGCCATGGGACAGGCGTTCTTTACGCTGAGCCTGGGAATCGGCGCCCTGGCGATTTTCGGAAGCTATATCGGCAAGGAGCGCAGCCTGATGGGCGAGGCGATTTCCGTTACGATTCTTGATACCTTCGTAGCCTTTATGGCCGGACTGATCATTTTCCTGCATGCTTTGCGTTCAGTATTGAACCGGGTCAGGGACCGAAGCTGATCTTTGTGACACTGCCGAATGTATTTAATAATATGGCGGGCGGAAGACTGGTGGGATCGCTGTTCTTCCTGTTTATGTCATTTGCGGCTGTATCCACGGTTATCGCCGTGTTCCAGAATATCGTGTCATTTGCCACGGATTTGACGGGCTGCACCATCAAAAAGGCCGTACTGTGCAACGCGCGGCTGCAGTGATTTTGCTTTCCCCCTGCCGTGTGTGCTGGGATTCAATCTGTGGAGCGGCTTCATGCCATTCGGCGAAGGCAGCAATGTCCTGGATTTAGAGGACTTCATTATCAGCAACAACCTGCTTCCGCTGGGAAGTCTCATCTATCTGGCCTTCTGTACCACAAGATACGGCTGGGGATTTGAGAATTTTATGAAGGAAGCCAACGAAGGAAAGGGAATTAAGTTTCCGAGATGGGTGAGAGGATATGTGACATTTGTCCTGCCTCTGATCGTGCTGGTAATCTTTTATTCAGGGGTATATTGCAAAGTTCTAGAGAGGCGATATGGCGCTGAGCAGAGGCTTCACGGGTAGATAAAGTAGATAAAAGATGTATAAAGAAATGGAAGCGTTTGAGAGGCCGGGATATAATGAGCGGCCCTTAAATGCTTCCGTTTTTTTGGTTTTGCATTTGTTTGCAGCAGAATTTACTGTCCTGCATCTAATTCTTCCCTGTCAGCCCGCGTATCACTTCCCCTGCGATGAGGAGACCCGCGACTGGGGGAACGAAAGAGACGCTGCCTGGCACGGCGCGCTTCGAGGTGACTTCTGTGCTGGTTTCCAGCGGCTTCAGCGGTTTCTTCCCTGGAGTACAGGACTTTCAGAGAAGTGATGCCCCGTTTTTCAATTCCCGGCGCATGACTTTGCAGAGCGGACAGACCGATGTTTTCGATAAATCCGTGATCTCAAACAGTTCCGGGTGAAGCTTGTTGCCGGTTCCCATAGAGGCAATGAAAGGGATTTCGTGGTCAATGGCGTATTGGGCCAGGGCCAGCTTGGCTGTGACGGTGTCGATGGCATCTATGATGTAGTTGACTTTACAGGAATCTGTTCAAACAGATTTTCTATGTTATCGGGCAGGACAAAGGTCTCAAATGCAAAGACTTCCGCCTGTGGATTCATGTCCAGAATCCGCGTCTTCATGACCTGAGTCTTGTACATGCCGACGGTGCTGTGATAAGCGATGCTCTGCCGGTTGATGTTGGTGATCGAGACGGTGTCGTTGTCGATCAGGACGAGACGGCCGACGCCTCCTCTGGCCAGGGCCTCGATGCAGTGGGATCTCCGCCGACGCCGAAGACGGCGACACAGGAGCCTGCCAGCTTTTCCATGGAGTCCTTTCCCAGAAGGAGTTCACTCCGTGAGAATTCATGAATCATGACTGTCACCATCCAGTTTCTTCTGTTCTTCCACCAGATCGGCGAGCGTAATGCTGTCCACAACCCCGTTAATCGCCTGATCCAGCTGTTTCCACACGGTTAAGGTAGCGCAGTGGCCGGAACGCACACTGGTTTAATTCGTCCTCCATACACGCTACAGGGGCAAGGCTGCCCTCGGTGAGACGCAGGATCATGCCAACCGTATAATCGGCAGGCTCCTTCGTCAGATAATAGCCGCCCTGGGCGCCTCTCATGCTCTTGACATAGCCTGCGCGGCTTAAAATCGTCACAATCTGTTTCCAAGTATTTGTCTGATATCTGCTGGCGTTCGGCCACCTGGTTGATTTTCGTACATTCACCCGGATGCAGAGCGAATTCAGCATCATACGAAGGGCATACCGTCCCTTTGTAGAGATTTTCATGGTGTCGTTCTCCTTCCTATCATTCTTATCTGTTTAGTAGGATATAAAGTATTTTACACGATGCGGAGACAAATGTAAACAGTTTTACACACAGGGATTTTATGGTATAATGGATGAAAAGAATGGCCGCCTGTATGCCGAAAGTGGCCCGGAAAGGGAGGTATGTGCTATGACGATGAAGTGTCCCAATTGCGGCGCGGAGTTTTTCGATGGAAGAGAGGTATGCACGGACTGCCAGACCCCGCTCGTCAAAAAGAGGAGGGAAAAAGGTAATGTGGAATTTGCGTCTGAGGGTGTCGATGTGGAGATGCTGACGACGGTCAACGTCACATAGAGGCGAAGCTGCTGCAGGGAATATTGGAGAATCATAGAATTCCATCGTACTCCATGGATGAGGAAAGCGGCGAATATATGAGGGTCTACATGGGCTACTCGATTTTCGGGGAAAAGATCTATGTGCGCGCCTCCGATCTTTTTGGCTGCCCAGGGATATCTGAAGGAGTGGGGAGTGCATGAAGGAGGACGCGGGGGTCGATGAGGATTATGTGGCTGCTGAGGATTCGGAAGCGGAGGGGGATTTGGACGATGACGGAGACTCGGAAGAGGAGGAGGGTGAAAACGGCTGGAGGAATCCTCTGATTTTAAAGGACAGGCGTCTGGCGGCGATTATTATCGCAGCGGTTATTCTGGGGATTATCTCTGTGTTCCCGCCGATTCCGTAAGGGAAGAAAAAGTGGGGGACAGCTTACCAGGAGCTGTGTACAACTGCGATCCTTTTATTCACAGCCATAATTATTCTTAGGATTATTACGGATTCCCGCCGGTTCCATATACGGCGGAGGAACCGGTGATTTCCTGCCAAATTTCGATGAAATGATTGTTTTTTCCAGTACTTCGTTATATAATAGGGTACGCGTAAAAAATAATTTAGGAGTGTGCCAAAATGAGCAAAGTAAGAACGAGATACGCACCGAGCCCTACAGGACGCATGCATGTCGGCAATTTAAGGACCGCGTTGTACGCATTTTTAATTGCAAAGCATGAAGACGGAGAGTTTCTTCTCCGTATCGAAGATACGGACCAGGAAACGGTATGTGGAAGGTGCTGTCGAGATTATCTATAGAACGCTTGAGGAGACCGGACTGGTTCATGATGAAGGCCCGGACAAGGATGGCGGCGTGGGCCCTTACGTTCAGAGCGAGCGTCAGGCTTCCGGTATTTACCTGGAGTATGCGAAGCTGCTGGTGGAAAAAGGGCGAGGCGTATTACTGCTTCTGTACGCAGGAGCGTCTGGATTCTTTAAAAAGCAGACGGTGGAAGGCCAGGAGATTATGACCTACGACAAGCATTGCCTCTCCTTATCCAGGGAAGAAGTGGAGGCCAATCTGGCAGCCGGCATGCCTTACGTCATCCGCCAGAACAATCCGACCGAGGGAACCACTACATTCCATGATGAGATTTTATGGTGACATTACGGTGGACAACTCCGAGCTGGATGATATGGTGCTGATCAAATCGGACGGTTATCCGACGTATAATTTCGCCAATGTGGTAGACGATCACTTTGATGGGAATCACCCATGTGGTCCGCGGCAATGAATATCTGTCTTCCTCACCGAAGTATAACCGTCTCTACGAAGCGTTTGGCTGGGAAGTTCCGGTTTATGTGCACTGTCCGCTGATTACGAACGAAGAGCATAAGAAGCTGAGCAAGCGGAGCGGCCATGCCTCTTACGAGGATCTGATCGAGCAGGGCTTCATCTCCGAGGCTGTAGTGAACTACGTGGCACTGCTGGGATGGTCTCCGGTGGACAACCGTGAGATTTTCTCTCTGGCAGAGTTAATAAAGGAATTCGATTACCATAATATCAGCTAAGTCTCCGGCCGTATTCGATATGACGAAGTTAAAATGGATGAACGGCGAATATATGAAGGCCATGGAGTTTGACCGGTTCTTTGAGATGGCGGAGCCTCATATCAGGAAGGTCATCACGAAGGATCTCGATTTAGAGAAGATCGCCGCCATGGTGAAGACGAGAATCGAAGATTTTCCCGGATATTGCAGACCATATCGACTTCTTTGAGGCACTTCCGAGTACGATCCGGAGATGTACGTTCATAAGAAGATGAAGACGAATAAGGAGACCGCATTGACGGTTCTCACAGAAGTTCTGCCGATCCTGGAAGCACAGGAGGACTTCAGCAACGACGCCTTATATGCGGCGCTGTCAGCGTATGTGGCGGAAAAGGGCTTAAGACCGGATTTGTGATGTGGCCGATCCGTACGGCGGTTTCCGGCAAGCAGATGACACCGGCAGGCGCTACGGAGATTATGGAAGTGCTTGGCAGGGAAGAATCCATTGCAAGTGATTCAGAACGGGAATCGAGCTGTTGAGCCGTCAGTAAAAGAGAAGATATAAGGGATTTTGAGCGTGTCTGATCAGACGTTTCAGCTGGCGCTCTAATTCCCTGAGAGAAGGGAAAACCAATGAGTTCAGAAGTAATATTTTGAAGGTGCACAGAAAGCGGCGGTGACTCACGATAAGGGTCCCATGCTGGTGCTGGCCGGTCCGGGTTCGGAAAGACATTTACCATAACCCACCGGATTAAGTATTTAACGGAGGAATGCAGAGTGAATCCGTCCAGTATCCTGGTCATCACCTTTACGAAGGCGGCGCCATGGAGATGAAAGAGCGATATGAGAGTCTGTGCGGCGGGGACCGTCATCTGTCAGTTTCGGCAATTTCATGCCATTATTTTTCCGAATCTAAAATTTGCATACAGGTATGACGCGCGCAACATTGTGCGTGATGAACAGCGGATGCAGTACATCAGGGAACTGATCGAGACAAAAAATGTTGAGGTGGAAGATGAGGCGGAGTTTGTGAGCTCCATTTTGTCAGAGATCAGCTCCGTAAAAAGGGGGAAATGATCCACTTGAACCACTACTATGCGAAGAACTGTTCGGAAGAGATATTCAAGAAGCTGTATTCGGGCTACGAGGAGCGGCTGAGGAGAGTTTAAATTTAATCGATTTTGATGATATGCTGGTCATGTGCTACGATCTGTTTAAGGAGAGGAAGGACATCCTTGGCGCATGGCAGAGGAAAGTATCAGTACATACTGGTAGATGAGTTTCAGGACATCAACCGGGTTCAGTATGAGATCGTGCGGATGCTGGCGGCCCTGAGAACAACCTGTTTATCGTGGGAGATGACGATCAGTCCATCTACCGGTTCCCGCGGCGCGAAGCCGGAGATTATGCTGGGCTTTGAGAAGGACTATCCCGATGCCGAGCGGGTCCTCTTAAATATCAATTTCCGCAGTACGAAGGACATCGTGGACACGGCTGGTAAGCTGATTGCCCATAATAAAACGCGTTTTCCGAAGGAGATCGTCACGAAGCAGGGCAGGGGAAAGCCTGTGGTTACGAGAGTCTGGAAGGATCCGCAGGAGGAGACGCTGGAGATCGTCCACGAGATCACGGATTACACCGGAGCCGGATATGCCTGGTCCGATATCGCAGTCCTGTACCGGACGAATCTGGGGCCGCGTCTGCTGATCGAGAAGCTGATGGAATACAATATCCCCCTTCTGCATGAAGGATGCCGTGCCGAATCTTTACGACCACTGGATTGCGAAAATATCATCGCCATATTTAAATGCCGCTGCCGGTGATTTAAGCCGCTCCTGCATTCTTCGGTGATCACCCGCCCGAACCGGTACATCAGCCGGGACGCACTGGAACTGCCGGTGGTGAGCTGGGAGGCGGTCAAGTCCTTTTATCAGGACAAGGGCTGGATGGTGGAGCGGATCGAACAGTTGGAATACGATCTGAAATTCCTGAGGCAGCTGGCGCCTGCCGCCGCGGTGAATTACATACGCAAAAGCGGTGGGATATGACGATTACATCAGAGAGTACGCGGGAGTACCGCCGTAAGAAGCCGGAGGAGCTGTTCGAGGTTCTGGACCAGCTGGCGGAGAGCGCCGCGGGATTTCAGACGGTGGAGGCGTGGTTCGCCCATATGGAGGGAGTATGCCAGAGAACTGAAGCTTCAGGCCCGATCCAGGGAGAAGCGGACGGAGGGCGTTTTCCCTCATGACGATGCACAGCCAAGGGGCTGGAGTACCGGGTGGTCTACATTCTGGACGCCAACGAGGGCGTGACGCCCCACCACAAGGCGGTTCTGGACGCGGATATGGAAGAGGAACGCCGCATGTTCTACGTCGCCATGACGAGGGGCGAAGGAGCGGCTCCACGTCAATTACGTGAGCGAGCGGTACAGTAAGAAACAGGAGGTGTCCTCGGTTTGTCAAGGGAGTATCTGGGACGGGGTAGAAAGGAGCATAACATGGATTCGTGTGTACACATCTATTGCGGCGAGGGAAAGGGGAAAGACGACGGCCGCCGTCGGACTGGCCGTCCGCGCGGCCGGAGGCGGCAGAAAGGTACTGCTTACCCGGTTTTAAAGACCGACCATTCCGGTGAGGGTGGCGGCGCTGGGGCTGATACCTGGAATCTCGGTCACACCAGTGTGAGAAGAGCTGGATTTTTCTTCCGTATGACAGAAGAACAGAAGAAGGAGGCGGCGGTGTATTACACTGGAGCTGCTGGATATGACGCTTAGGAAAGCGGTGGATGGCGCCTTCGATCTGCTGGTTCTCGACGAGATCATGGCATCATGAATTATGGACTGGTGCGGAAGAGACGGTGAGAGATTTTATAACCGGACGTCCCTCCGGCCTGGAGGTCGTGTGAATGACCGGGCGCGGGCCGTCGGAGGAACTGATTTCCATGGCGGATTACGTGTCAGAGATCCAAAAGATCAAAGCATCCTTACGATCAGGGGATCCAGGCGCGAGAGGAATTGAGTATTAAGTATGCAGTAAACGGTGACTTATACAGTCAAGTTTATTCCGGATCAGACAGAAATCCCTTTGATTTTTATACCATTGTCTGATAGAGGGAAAGAGACGAAATAGTCGTCAAAATAATAGAAAAGAACATTACAAAAAGAGAGGTATCGACATGGGCACAGGATCCGAATTTAGACCAGGAGAACATGGAAGAGCAGGAGGAAATGACCGTCACACTGACTTTGGACGATGGTACAGAAATCGAGTGTGTGGTTCTCACCATTTTACGGCCGGCGAACGATTACATTGCTCTGCTTCCGATGGAAGGTGCTGAGGCGGAAGAGGGAGAGGTTTACTTATACCGTTATTCCGAGTCAGAGGATGGACAGCCGAATCTGGAGAATATCGAAGATGATGATGAATATGAGATCGTAGCCGATGCATTTGACGAATTGCTGGATGATGCGGAGTACGATGAACTGGTAGGCGAAGACGAGACAGAAGAAAACGAATAAAAGAGGCTGAGCTATTGTCTTCGGATGATAGCTCTTCTTTTTAACGGCGTTATATGTGATATTTTATACTGAATTAATGCAAAGTTGTGCTGGTGCCTCCCGACGTATTTACGCCGGGAGGCACTAGACGGCCGGAAAGGAGATAAGATGAAGAAAATCGTTGATGCAAAGGGACTTCCTGCCCCAGCCTGTGATTAAGGCAAAAGAGGTACTGAAAGAGATGACGGAGGAACCGTCGAGGTTTTGTGGACAATGAGATCGCCGTACAGAACTTAATGAAGCTGGGCGGCTATTTTGGACTGAAGCCGGTATCGGAAAAGCTAACAGAGGAAGAATTCCGGGTGAGCTACGATGTCACGTGGGAGCGGAAGGCGGCAGATCCTCAGAAAGAGGGAAATACCGCCAATGAGGCTGCAGAAGCAGACGTGAAGGCGGAAGCCTGTATTCCGGATGCTGTGAGGAAGGGGCAGGTGGTGGTGATTTCCTCCGACTGCATGGGAAGGGGATGATGAACTGGGAAGGCAGCTGATGAAGGGCTTTCTCTATGCGCAGACCCAGCTGGACGTGCTGCCCGATACGGTCCTGCTCTATAACGGCGGTGCAAAGCTGTCGGCGGAGGGATCGCAGTCTGTGGAAGATTTAAGGAGTCTGGAGGCGCAGGGAGTCGAGATCCTTACCTGCGGCACATGCCTGAACTTTACGGCCTTTCCGAGAAGCTGGCGGTTGGAAATGTCACCAACATGTACGATATCGCCGAGAGCTGTCCGGGGCCAGCTCCGTGATCCGGCCATAATGCAGAAGAAAAACAGAGAAGAGACGGTTGTTCATACCTTCCAGCCGGTATACGATGAGAACTCCAGAGTTCTCATGCTGGGAACCATGCCGTCTCCAAAAAATCCAGGGAACAGGGGTTTTACTACGGTCATCCGCGCAATCGTTTCTGGCCGGTCCTGGCGGATATTTTAGGGAGCCGGCGCCTGGGACGATTGAGGAGAAGAAGAGCCTGGCACTGCGCCGCCGGATCGCCGTATGGGACGTCCTTGCAGGATGCGATATCTGCGGAGCGGACGACAGCTCCATTAAAAATCCGGTACCCAACGACATGAACGTGATCCTTTCCCGGGCAGACATAAGGGCCGTGTTTACGACAGGGACAAAAGCGGACGAATTGTATGAAAGATACTGCTTTTTCCCAGACGGAGATTGCCTCCATCCGGCTTCCGTCGACCAGCCCAGCCAACTGCCGGACCAGTTACGAAGAACTGAGGGCTGCCTATTCACAGATTTTAAAATACCTGTAAAATGCAAAATTTATGTAATTTTCCTCTAAAATCCTGCATAAATAAGTAAAAAAGCAGGGTTAATGCGAGTCATTTTGTTGACAAAAACGATATTTTCGTTTTATAATTCACTCAGCTAAAATATAAACATCAGAAGGCAGGCTGAACTTATACACGTCAACAGTAGAAACAGATGAATCTGTTTGAGGAGGAGAATTATGATGAATACTAAGAGTGAAACTAAGGCAGCAACGAAGACGGCAGAGACGAAAGCTGTAGAGACGAAAACAGCAGAAGTCAAGACGGCAGAAAAGAAGCCGGCGAAAGCAGCTCCGTCCGAGGCTAAGAAGGCACCGGCAGCAAAAACCGGCGGCTGAGAAGAAAGCGGCTGCACCAAAGAAGGCTGCTCCGGCTAAGAAGGAAGCTGCGCCGAAGGCTGCACCTGAGAAAAAAGGAAGCTGCGCCAAAGAAAGCTGTTGCTAAGAAGCCTGCAGCCGGGAAGGAAGTAAAATCTTCCGTAGTAATCGAGTTTGCTGGAAAGCAGATCGCTGCAAAAGATGTTCTGGAAGCTGCAAAGAAGGCTTATGAGTCCATGAACAAGGGCGCTGTCATCGAGACAATCGAGATTTATGTGAAGCCGGAAGAGCATGCTGCTTACTACGTTGTAAACGGCGAAGGTTCTGACCAGTATAAGGTTATGTTATAATTGAATACATAGAACACGATACGGTGCTGTAAAATGAATGGACGCGTTTTTTGCGGATGATGTTCTTTTTTACAGCACTATTTTCTGCCGGCAGCGAGTCAGATGGCGTACCTGCGGGCGGTCTGCGGCGTTTTTAGACTTTGTGCTTCAGACTGTAGTAACCGTCCCTGGATGATGTAACACGACGGTACAGTCTGATCAGCATCAGGGTACAGGATACGGTAAAGAATATCTCCAGTGCGCTGCTGACGATTCCGGCCAGGAGTAAGAGCATGGCCGACAGCACGGTGATGACGTTTAAACAGATGAAGTAGGGACGGTATACTTCCCGATTCATGCAGTAGAGCTTCCACACAATCAGATAAAGGCAGCCCAGCAGCAGCACGGGAGGCGCTGAAGGCGAATATTACGTGAAGAAATGCCCGGAAAGGTCTGTTTTCGGGGAGATAGGGCGTGGTGACCGCGAAGGCCAGCAGGATCAGAGCGCTGACGACGCTCGTAACCGTCTCCCTTCCGGTTGCGTGGGAGGTGATGAATAATTTTTTCTCAGCACATAGTAAAAATAGATGCCCACGATGATTCCCCATAAGAGAAAGGCATTCTTGCGGTTGGCCAGACTGCCCAGTACGGAGAAGTTCAGCCTGAATAAAATCGGTTCCCCAGGCAAAAGAAACGTGTAAACGGGAATAATAAAGTAAGCGGTGATGTTTAATATCATGTCGTACCTCGCAGGTTCATTAGTTGAAGAATCGTTTTAACGTCTCCTATATATTTTTATCATATAGTTCGAAAATATTTATAAACAAAGTGTGTAATTTGTCGAAAAATTGGGAAAATAAAGGAAAATTATTCCGGAACATTGACGGAAAAGGCCGAATCTGGTAATCTGGTGGAAAGAATTCTTGAGAAAAATGAGG
>VOFI01003141.1_pt1 | contig 20256 bp, 21 predicted proteins | sample 5384131 | NCBI WGS metagenome assembly VOFI01 (sample SAMN12384728, study PRJNA508395) | human gut metagenome | isolation source: healthy gut H | host: Homo sapiens
GAGTGCATGGATTTAATCCGCAAGGTGCAGGCCGAATACCGTCTGCCGGAGAAAGCCCGCACCATCGGGGAAATGCTGGCAGAGGCCAGACAGCAATCCGGGGCGCAGAAGTTATCCGGCCATGACATTATGGCTTTGGAGCGTTTCGACCCGGCGACCAGACACATGATCGTCTTTGATGTTCTTACCCATGACTCGCCTGTTGGCTGGAAGGGTGAGAAAATGCGCCTGTTCCTGACCGACACCGGATACAGCAAGGCTTTGGAAAATCAGGAAAAGGGACATATCAAAATCCGTAACCATGCGAAGGTGCTTTCCGGCGATCTCCACTATGACCATAAAGACCGTGAGAGGTAGCCGCCCCAAAAATGTATTAAAATCAGTGGGATATCTTCTGTTTCTTCCTCCGTGGCTTGCGTTCTGAACAGGGCGTGGGTGTTTTCCCATGCAGGAGAAAACGGAGGCATACAGACGGATAAACCGCTCAAAATCAACACTTTTTATTTTCACAGGAAGGAGGTGCGAAGATGGCTGTTTTTCGTATTGAAAAGACCCGTGATTATACGGTCATGTCGAACCATCACTTGAAAGATCGGACGCTGACCCTGAAATCCAAGGGGCTGCTGTCCATGATGTTGTCGCTCCCTGACGAGTGGAATTACACCACCAGAGGTCTTGCGGCGATCTGCCGGGAAGGTGTGGACAGCATCGGTGCGGCATTGAAGGAGCTGGAAACCCACGGGTATATCCGGCGCACCCAGCTTCGGGATGAAAAAGGCAAGATCACGGATACCGAGTATGTCATTTACGAAATGCCTCAGTGCGAGCCGCCGTCAAGCCCAGGTACGCCACCGGGTACGGCAAAGCCATATACGGAAAACCCGGATATGGGTATCCCGGATACGGCGGAACCGTGTACGGAAAACCCCGCACAATTAAATACTAAGAAATCAAGTAAAGAAACATCAAAGACTGATTTATCAAGTACGGAGATATCAAATCCTATCCAATCAAATCCCCCTACCCCCGCAGGGGCAAGGATGGGAACGGATCGGATGGGAGCCAGAGAATGTTATCGTGAAGTGATTTTGGATAACATCGAGTACAGCTATCTGGTGCAGGACAGCCATATCGACCGTGAGCAGCTTGACGAGATCGTTGACCTGATCGTGGATACCGTATGTTCTGCCCGCAAAGTCATCCGTATTGCCGGAGACGATTATCCGGCGGAGGTGGTAAAGTCCCGGTTTATGAAGCTGGACAGTTCCCATGTGCAGTATGTCATGGACTGCATGAAGGGCAACACCACCTATGTCCGCAATATCAAGAAATACCTTCTGGCGGCGCTGTATAACGCCCCGACCACCATCAACAGCTACTATTCTTCCCTGGTGCAGCACGATATGTACGGGGACGGGCAAAGGGGGCGAGGCTAAATGCAGGAGGAAGTAACGCGGGGCGCGGTAACGCTCATTGTTGACGGAGCCAAGCTAAGCGAGCAGGTCTTTGAAAAGGCCGTCAAAAAATTTCTGGAGGAAATCCAGAAAAGCCAGAAGCCCAAAATCTACCGCGGCAGGCAGAGTCTTAAAGAAGAAATACCGTATCAAGTGCCTCAACCTGATAAACTTCCGAAAATCCATGAAATACAATCCGCTGGCTTATATCCGATCAGAGAAAGATATCTTAAAGCTGGTGAACGCCCTGATTATGAACACGAAGGGCGAAGGCAAATGCTGTTCGCCGCCAGCAAGTTTGATTTTGAAAATCCAACTAAAAGGAGAAGCATAATTATGAAACGGAAATTGGTAATGTTACTAACTATTGTAGCGGTTCTCGCAGTAGGGATTGGTATCTGGTACAATGTTCCTATTAACTTGATGGATTTGGAACATGATGAAGTTATAGAAATTGTCGTATTCAATGGAAATACTGGAAATGCAACTCACATCACAGATGAGACACAAATCGAACATATTATTGAAAATCTAAATGAAATCAAGTTAAAAAGGTCGAAGCCGTCTGTTGGTTATTCTGGATATAGCTTTAAGATGACCATTTATTTATCCGATGGTAATGAAGCCGATGATTGGAATAACTTTATCATCAATTCCGATGATACTATTCGGAAAGACCCTTTCTTTTACAAGGTGGTTTCAGAAAAAATTGATTATGATTATATAGCTGGTATCGTAAACTAAAGTGAGATAATCATTGCAACTGAATACTAAAAAACAGACCGTTGATACACATGACCGTGTGAAAAAATCAGCGGTCTTTTTTATACCCATTTTCAAAAAAGGAGGTCATGAAACATGGCAAAAACGAAAACCCTCGACCAGCTTAGAGCCGAAAAAGAACAAGCTGAAGCTCAGCTTCTTCAGGAACAGCACAAGCTCCAAAGGCTGGAACAGAGGAAGAAACACTATGAGAAAGGCGAACGCAAGAAACGCACCCACCGCCTTTGCAATCTGGGCGGCATGGTGGAAAGCGTTGCCCCGGAGGTTAAGGACTTGACACGCACCGAAATGACAGAGCTGATGGAACACATCTTTTCTCTGTCCGAAGTCCAGCGAGCCGTCCGTCACATGGCGATTACCCACATCAACAAAGCGAACGGAGGAAAGGAGTTGAAAGCCGATGGCACTATTTCATCTGAGCGTCACGCAGACTAAGCGAAGCGCAGGACAGTCCGCTATCGCTTCTGCCGCCTACCGAGCCGGGGAGCGATTGTATAGCGAGTATTACGGCGAATACAGCGACTACACCCGCAAGGGCGGCGTGATCTGCTCTGACATTCTCCTGCCGTCCCATGCACCGCCCGAATACGCAGACCGCCAGACCCTATGGAACGCCGTGGAAAAAGCCGAGCGTGGAAAGAACGCCCAGCTTGCATACAGCTTTGACATTGCCTTGCAGAATGAATTTTCCCTTGAGGAAAACATCGCTCTTGCAAGGCAATTTTTGTTGGAGAACTTTGTGAGCCGTGGCATGGTGGTTGACTTCGCCGTACACCAGCCAGACCGGGAGGACGGCGGCATACCCAACCCACACTTTCATGTGCTTTGCCCCATCCGCCCCATCGAGCAGAACGGCAAATGGGGACTAAAGCAACGCCGGGTGTATGAGCTGGACGAGGACGGCAACCGTATCCGGGACGCAGACGGAAAGTTTGTGTTCAACGCCGTTCCCACTACCGACTGGGGCAGTCCCGAAACGCTGGAATACTGGCGGCAGACATGGGCGGAGCTATGCAACGCCAAGTTTGCGGAAAAGGGGCTTGACGTTCGTATCGACCACCGAAGCTATGAACGTCAGGGCGTGGAGCTTCTTCCCACCGTCCATGAGGGCGCAACCGTCCGGGCAATGGAGAAGAAAGGCATACGCACCGAAAAGGGAGAGTTCAACCGCTGGATCAAAGCAACCAATGCCGTTATCCGGGACATCAAGAAGAAAATCGCTCTCCTGTTTGATTGGATTGCCGAAGCAAAAGCGGAGCTTGCCAAGCCGCAGGCACCCAACCTTGTTTCTCTGCTGAACGCCTATTACACCAGCCGCAGAGCCGGGGCATATTCGCAGAAAGGCAAGGTCAGCAACCTAAAGGAGATGAACGAGACTTTCAATTATCTCCGGGCAAACGGCATTTACTCCCTTGAAGATTTGGAAAGCCGTGTCAGCGAACACAGTGCTGCCACAGAGAGCTTGAAGAAAACGCTGGACGAACAGACCGCCCGAATGAAAGCAATTAAGCAGCTCTATGACAGCTCCGCTGCTTTCCAGAGCTTGAAGCCTGTCTATGACGGCTTGCAGAAAATCAAGTTTGAGAAGCCCAGAGCCAAGTACAAGGCAGAGCATGAAGCGGAACTGAAACAGTTCTACGCCGCCAGACGAAAGCTGACCGGGGAGTTCCCGGACGGCAAGGTGGATATGAAAAAGCTGTCCGACGAGTATGACGAGCTGGAACAGGCGCACAACACCACCTATGGCGAGTTTAAGACCGTCAGAGACGATTTACACCGCCTTTGGAAGGTCAAGTCATGCGTAGATACTGCCGCCCGATTTAACGAGCGTACAGAGGAACAAAAGCTCCAAAATCGACCCCAAACACGACAGAAAAAGGAGGAACTATCCCGATGAATTACACCCAAGCACAGATTGACCGGGCAAATGCCGTCAGTCTGGAAGATTTTCTCCGCACACAGGGAGAGACACTGATAAAAAGCGGACGGGAATACCGCTGGAAAGAACATGACAGTCTGACCGTCCGGGGAAACAAGTGGTTTCGCCACAGCCAGAGCAAGGGCGGCTATCCCATTGATTTTGTCATGGAGTTTTACGGCAAGTCCTTTCCCGAAGCTGTCCAGCTCTTAACCGGTGAAAGCGGCGAGGGACAGAGCGAAGCCAGCACAGCACCGCCCACAGCGTTTCACTTGCCCTTGCACAACAGGACAGCCGACAGAGCAATCCAATATCTCACAGAAAGCCGAGGTCTCAACAAGACGCTTGTTGAGGCTTTTCTTCTTTCCGGGGATATTTACGAGGACGCAAAGCGGCACAATGTTGTGTTTGTCGGCAGAGACCGAAGCGGTACGCCGAGATACGCCCATGTGCGAGGAACGGCAGACCCATTCAGACAGGACATTACCGGGTCTGACAAGTCCTATCCGTTCCGCTATGAGGGAAACGGCAACCAGCTCTTTGTCTTTGAAGCACCGATAGACCTTTTGTCCTTTATCTGCCTTTATCCGCAGGACTGGCAGACAAGGAGCTACCTTGCCCTGGGCGGCGTTTCAGGCAAAGCCCTTGACCGTTTTCTTTCTGAACGCAAGGACACCCGAAAAGTGTTCCTCTGCCTTGACAGCGACACCGCAGGAAGTGAAGCCTGCTTCCGACTGGCGCAGGACATTCCCAGCGAGATCGCCGTCATTCGCCTTGTCCCGGCAAGGAAAGACTGGAACGATGTTCTCCGTCAGCAAGGGGACATTCCCCGCAAATTCATAGCCGAGACAATCACGCTGCGAGAGCTGCCCACCGCCCAGCCTGTCCCAATGCTCCGTATGGCAGATGTGGAGCTGACGAGCGTGGATTGGCTATGGTTTCCGTATATCCCATTTGGAAAGCTGACGATCATACAGGGCAACCCCGGCGAGGGCAAGACCTACTTTGCCATGCGTCTTGCGGCGGCTTGCACCAACCGAAAACCCTTGCCCGGTATGGAAGCCCTTGAGCCGTTCAACATCATCTATCAAACCGCCGAGGACGGTCTGGGCGATACCGTTAAGCCCCGATTGATGGAAGCAGACGCAGACCTCGAAAAAGTGCTTGTCATTGACGATAGAGACACGCCGCTGACCCTTGCCGATGAACGCATAGCAAGGGCAATCCGGGAAAACAACGCAAGGCTGGTTATCATTGACCCGGTACAGGCGTTTCTGGGCACAGATGTGGACATGAACAGGGCAAACGAGGTGCGCCCGATATTCCGCAGTCTGGGAAACATTGCACAGGCTACCGGGTGCGCTATCGTGCTGATTGGACACCTGAACAAAGCCGCAGGAACGCAAAGCACCTACCGGGGATTGGGGTCTATCGACATTACGGCGGCAGTCCGCAGTCTGCTCTTTATCGGCAAGCTGAAGGACAGCCCCACAACGAGGGTGCTTATCCATGAGAAAAGCTCCCTTGCGCCGCCCGGACAGTCCCTTGCCTTTTCTCTGGGAGACGAGAAAGGCTTTGAATGGATAGGAGCTTATGACATTACCGCTGACGAGCTTCTTGCCGGGACAGACACCGCCAAGACCGAAAGCAAGACCGCACAGGCGCAAATGATCATTCTGGAACTGCTTGCAGACGGAAAGCGTATGCCGAGCGCAGAGCTGGAAAAGACGGTCAATGGGCGTGGGATTTCCTCACGCACCATGAGAACGGCAAAGAGCCGTATCGGGGACAGACTTGTGACCGAGAAAGACGGCACAGCATGGGTCTGCTATCTCCGAGACTGACAACAGGAACACGGCAAGCGTGGCAAAGACGGCAAGGGTTTTATAGATACCTTAATGTTGCCGCCTTGCCTTGTTCCCTCATACTGACACCGCCCGATGATGAACAGTTACCGGGCACTTTTTCATTTACAGGAGGATTTTGAATGAACAATACTGCAACCAACACCGCCACTTGCCCGACTGTCAGAAAGCAGATTGGCAAGACCACCTATATCGTCCGTGTCCATTTCAGCGAGACCGCCAAGGAGACGATGGAGGACAAAATCAAGCGTATGCTTCGTGAGGAAGTCCGCAAAATGTGCCGTTCTCATTGTGACGAACACATGGAATATCGTCATGGGTATCTTTGATGTGGGGCAAAGCGTTGTGAACAGCAGCGCAGGCGTCATCATCGGGAATACCTCCATTGATATCAGCAGCGTTATCACGGATATGGAGGCGCAGCTTGAAGCCCTGGGCACGGGAGAACTGTTCGGGCTGTGGTTCCAGTCCCTTTTCGTGGGACTTACCATGAACGCCCTTTCCATCTGTATCATGCTTGTCATCTACGGCCGCATGATCGAGGTGTATTTGACAACTTCCGTTGGACCAATTCCGCTTGCCACTATGACAAACCGGGATTGGAGCCATACAGGACAGAACTACTTGAAATCCCTGTTTGCATTGGCGTTCCAGGCATTTCTAATCATGGTGTGCGTGGGAATCTACTCTGTTTTGGTACAGAGTATCGCCACGGACGGAAATATCTCAGGCGCGATATGGGCCTGCATGGGCTACACGGTCTTGCTGTGCTTCGCCCTGTTCAAGACCGGCAGCCTCTCTAAGAGCCTGTTCGGAGCGCATTAAGGAGGCTTGATAAATTGGCGTATGTAACCATTCCAAAGGATTTGACGAAAGTAAAATCCAAAGTGCTGTTTGGACTTACCAAACGGCAGCTTATATGTTTCGGAGCGGCGGCACTCATCGGAGTACCGCTTTTCTTTTTGCTCAGACGCACGGCCAGCAACAGTGCCGCCGCGTTCTGCATGATTATCGTCATGCTCCCGTTCTTTCTGCTTGCCATGTATGAGCGGCATGGTCAACCCCTGGAGGTGGTGGCCGGACAGGTCATCCGCTGTATGTTCCTGCGGACGAAAGAGCGGCCTTACCAGACAAACAATTTCTACGCAGCCCTGGAGCGGCAGGCCCAGGCGGAAAAGGAGGTGAAAGCCATTGTTCAGAAAGCGAAAGCCAGAGCCGCAGGCACGACAGGCGGCAAAAGCCGCGGTAAAGCTGACCGCCGCAGAAAAGCGTGAGATCAGCCGTATCCTGGAAACCGCCAGAGGCGACGGCAAGGTACATTCCGCACAGGACACCTTACCGTTCCGCCAGATGTACCCGGACGGTCTGTGCAAGCTGGACGACCACACCTGGTCGAAGTGTATCGAGTTCGAGGATGTGAATTATCAGCTTGCAAAGCCTGACGACCAGACAGCGATCTTTGAAGCCCTCTGCGATATGTATAACGCCCATGACGCTTCTATCGGGATGCAGCTCTCCCTTGTGAGCCGCCGACGCATGAACCGGGAGGATTTTGTGAAGCGTATCGAGATCGCAGCGCAGGGCGAGCTTTATGAACGGGGCAACAACGGTCTTATCAAAACAAAGTACCTGATCCTCACCATCGAGGCACGGGACAGTAAAACCGCACGGGCACGATTTTCCCGGATTGTCATGGACGCCCTTAACCATTTCAAGGTCATGGGCGCCCTGGCAAAAGAACTTGGCGGCAAAGAGTGGCTGGAAATGCTCCACGGCATCCTGCACCCGGACGGGGAACGGTTTGCCTTTGAATGGAGCTGGCTTGCCCCTTCCGGCCTGTCGGTCAAGGATTTTATCGCACCTTCTTCTTTCCGCTTCGGTGAAGCAAGGAAGTTCACGATGGCGGATAAATTCTGTGCCGTGTCCTTTCTGCAGATCAGCGCACCGGAAATGGATGACCGTATGCTCACCGACTGCTGGATACGGACAACGGGCTGCTTGTCAGCCTCCATATCCGCAGCATGGATCAGAACGAGGCAATCAAAACGGTCAAGCGGAAGATCACTGACATTGACAGTATGAAGATCGACGCACAGAAAAAGGCGGTGCGGGAAGGTTTCGATATGGATATCATCCCCACCGATCTTGCCACCTACGCGAGATTTTCCACGGCGGTGAAGCTCTTTACTACGGGCTTAATGCCACTTCCGGCAACATGATCCTTGCTGACCGCAAAAAGCTGAAAACACCCAACGGCATGATCTTAGGCACACCCGGTAGCGGCAAGAGTTTTTCTGCAAAGCGTTCCATCGTGGGTGTGTTCCTGAACACAAAGGACGATATCCTGATCTGCGATCCGGAGGCGGAATATTTTCCGCTGGTGAACCGGCTGGAAGGCCAGGTCATTAAAATCTCGCCTACCAGCACGCAGTATGTGAACCCTATGGATATCAACCTCAATTATAGCGAGGACGATAACCCGCTGGCGCTGAAATCCGACTTTATCCTGTCATTCTGCGAACTGGCGGCAGGCGGACGGAACGGTCTGGAGCCGGTGGAGAAAACGGTCATTGACCGTGCTGTGCGGATCGTGTACCGCCCCTATATTGCAGACCCCCGCCCGGAGAATATGCCGCTGTTGGAAGATTTGTATGACGAGATCAAGCGGCAGCCGGAGCCGGAGGCGCAGCGGATTGCGGCAGCGTTGGAACTGTATGTGCATGGCAGTCTGAATGTTTTTAACCACCGTACCAATGTGGATATCAACAACCGCATTGTCTGCTTTGATATCAAGGAGCTGGGAAAGCAGCTCAAAAGCCTGGGTATGCTGGTGATCCAGGACCAGGTATGGAACCGTGTTTCCCAAAACCGGGATCAGGGTAAATCCACCTGGTACTTCGTGGACGAGTTCCACCTTCTGCTGCGCGGCGAGGTTGGTTCCTGGAGCGTAGAGATTTGGAAACGCTTTCGCAAATGGGGCGGTATCCCCACGGGAATCACGCAAAACATCAAGGACCTGCTTTCCTCCCCGGAGATCGAGAATATCTTTGAAAACAGCGATTTTGTGTACCTTCTGAACCAGGCCAGCGGAGACAGGAAAATCCTCTGCGAGCGCCTGAATATCTCCAACCAGCAGGCGGCGCATATCAGCAACGCAGGCCCCGGCGAGGGGCTGATCTTCTTCGGTAATGTGATCCTGCCTTTTGTGGATGACTTCCCGAAGGACAATGAACTTTACAGTATTATGACGACAAAACTTGGTGAAACCGGGAAAGGAGAAAACGAACATGAATGATCCCCGCTATTTGCATACGGAAGAAAAACAGGAGGGCGAAACCTTTTTTGATGTGATGAACCGGCTGATTGCCAGAAGTAAGGCGGTCACGGCGGATATGGAGGCGGTTCTTGTGGAACTGGAAAGTGAGATCGAACCGTTCCGTGTGCCGAAGAACCATGAATAAACTGACCCATGTGAGCCTGTTTTCCGGCATTGGCGGTCTGGACCTGGCGGCGGAGGCTGCCGGGTTTGAAACCGTCTGCCAGTGTGAGTGGGCGGATTTCCCGCACTCCGTCCTCTCCGCACGATGGCCGGATGTTCCCAGGTTCCGGGATATCACTACTTTCACGAAGGAGGCGTTTTTTGAAAAAACAGGACTTGAAACAGTTACCGTTATCTCCGGCGGCTTCCCCTGTCAGCCCTTCTCCACCGCCGGAAAGCGGAGGGGCTTTGCGGATGAACGCTACCTGTGGCCGGAAATGTGCCGCGTTATTACCGAGCTGCGGCCCCGTTGGGTGCTTGGGGAAAATGTTGCTGGCTTCATCAATATGGGGCTCGACAAAACGATCTTTGACCTGGCAAAAGCGGGATACGCTGTTCTCCCATTCGTATTTCCGGCTTGCGGCGTCGGCGCATGGCATGAGCGCCAGCGAACTTTTATCGTCGCGGCTGATGTTTCCCACGCCCCTTGCCTCCGACAAAAACACCTGCAGGGACGCGGCCAACCTGGATGTGTTCCTGTCGGACAATGGGATCTTCCGCAAGAGGAACCGAAACGGGGCGATCTGGAGCCTCAGCCTGTCGGCGGCGGTATTCTATCTGACCCCGGTGGCGTCGGACGGTTTCCGCTCAACCTTGAAGCCATCGGCCTTCAATCCGGCGAAGAAGGACGGGAACCTGTCGGCGCAGATCATCTCCCAGGAACAGCCGGTGTCCGAAACGGCAGCACTGAACCCGGATTGGGTGGAATGGCTCATGGGCTTCCCGAAAGGATGGACGGACGTATCCTCTGGGCCGCCGAACCGGAAGGAATCCCCCGCATGACTGAGCGCATGGATGACCGGGCACTTCGGCTGAAAACTTTGGGAAATGCGGTCTGCCCGCCCCAGGCCTATCCCATTTTCCGCTATATCGCCATGATCGAGAATGGCACCTGCGGCGACTTCTGCCCCTACGGAAAGGAAGGTGACTGCCTATGAGGGAACTGAAAGCGACCGATAAGATCACGCAGAAAATGACCCGTGACGGTGCGGTATCGGAAAACCTTGCCACGGGAGAGGTGGAACATATCAGCAGCCGGGAGCCGGAAACGGAGCTGTCCGCTTCTTCGGAAGAATCTGCTGGCACGGCTGCTGACCTTGCCCTGCGTGCGGCGGAACACCATGAGAAGAAAAGCGCACGAAAGGCGGAAAAGGCTGACACCCAGGCGGTGCGGGATGGTTCTGCCGCAAGGCAGCGCCCGTCCTCCCGCCTGCAATTTACCGAGGAAGAACGTGCCGATCCCGTACTTGGAAAGTACATCGACCGTTCCGACCGTGCGGCGGACAGGCTGGACGCGGCAAAAGCCGCTATCCCCACAAAGAAAGTTCTCCGTACCGAGCGTGCTTTTGACGAGACAGCCGGAAAAGGCAAAACGCAGCTTCACTTTGAAGAAGTGGAGAAACGCCCCAATGGACGCCTGCGGCACAATCCGCTTTCTCGGCCGGTCCATGAGATCGTCCACGCTGCCCATGCGAAGGTGCATGAGGTGGAACAGGAAAATGTGGGTGTTGAGGCCGGACACAAGGGCGAGGTGCTGACGGAGCGTGGGCTTGCCTACGGAAAAGGCAAAGTCCGTGCCGCCGTCCACCATCACCGCACAAAGCCCTGGCGTGATGCGGCGAAGGCAGATCAGGCTTCTTTTAAGGCAAACGCCGATTACCTTTACCAAAAGGCACTGCATGATGATCCTGCATTGGCGGCTTCTAACCCGGTATCCCGCTTTCTGCAGAAACAGCGGATCAAGCGGAACTATGCAAAGGAACTGCGACAAGCAGAGAAAACCGCAAAGAACACAGCGGCCTCGGCGAAAAGTGCGGCACAGAAAGTAAAGGACGCATTCAAGGAAACCTTTCTCTACATCAAGCATCATAGCCGGGCGGTTCTGTTGGTGATCGGCATTGGTGCCTGTATTGCCTTGCTGTTTGGCGGGGTATCTTCTTGTTCCATGATGGCAGGTTCCGGCATGGGCGGTGTATTTACTTCCTCTTATCTCTCCGAGGACACGGATATGCTGGCTGCAGAGGCGGCCTACTGCGAATTGGAACAGGAGCTTCAATATGAGCTGGACCACTATGAGACTCTGCACCCCGGATATGACGAATACCGTTTTGATCTGGACGAGATCGAACATGACCCTTATGTGCTGATCTCCATTCTCACGGCGTTCCATGAAGGTGTGTTCACCATCGACGAGGTTCAGGAGGAACTGCAAATGCTCTTTGAAAAGCAGTACATCCTGACGCAGACCGTGGAAGTGGAGGTGCGCTATCGGACGGAGACACGGACAGACAGCAAGGGAAATGACTATGACGTGGAAGTACCGTACAACTACTATATCTGCAAGGTGAAGCTGGAAAACTTCGATCTTTCCCATGTGCCGGTCTACATCATGGACGAGGAAATGCTTTCCCTGTATGCGGTCTATATGGCAACGCTGGGAAACCGGGAAGATTTGTTCCCCGGCTCCGGCTATGTAGACAAGTACACCAAACCGCCCACCACCTATGATATCCCGCCTTCCGCACTGGAAGATGAAACCTTTGCGACGCTCATTACCGAGGCGGAGAAGTACATCGGCTATCCCTATGTCTGGGGCGGCAGCAATCCGAACACTTCTTTTGATTGCTCCGGCTTCGTATCCTGGGCGCTGACGCAAAGCGGCGTCTGCAATACGGGCAGGCTGGGAGCCCAGGGGCTCTACAATATTTCCACCCCGGTATCCTCTGCCAACGCAAGACCCGGCGACTTGATCTTTTTCGTCGGCACTTACGATACGCCGGGCGTTTCCCATGTGGGTATCTATGTGGGCGGTGGAAAAATGCTGCATTGCGGCGACCCCATCCAGTATGCAGATATCAACACAAGCTACTGGCAATCCCACTTTTACGCTTTCGGGCGACCGCCCTACAACTAAAAAACGATATGGAGGTAATTTGATTTATGGCAACGACACAGAAAATCCGCAATGACATTGCGAAAACCAAAGAAAAGATCACGGAGCAGCAGAAACGCCTTCGTGCGCTGGAGGCTCAGCTTGCGGAGGAAGAAAATCTGGAAATCGTCCGCATGGTGAAAGCCGTGAAGATGGACAACAAGGAACTGACTGCCTTCCTGAAAGCCTATGCCAGCGGTATGATCTCCCTGCCGGAAGGTATGCTGCAGGAGGGCAACACCGAGAATGAGGAAACGGAGGGATACGAGGATGAAGCATAACTTTATGACAAAAATGGTATCGGCTCTTTTGGCGGTGGTGCTCAGCACTGCCGCTTTTTCTGTCACCGCCTTTGCCAGCGGCGGCGAGGAAAGCACGGAGTCCGTGGCTGAACAGGAAACGGCCGGTGATGTCTCTGATCTGCTTTCCGCTCTGGCCGGCAGCCAGGTCACGGTATCCGTCACCGAGGACGGTATCCAGTTCAGTTCCGGCGAAAATGACTCCGGGCAGACCGGCACCGTCACCACGGGCGGCGGCAATCTGAATGTCCGCACGGGTGCGGGAATGGACTACACCGCCTTCACCCAGCTTCCCAACGGAACGACCGTGAAGGTGATCGGCACGGACGGCGACTGGCTGAAGGTCATCCTGCCGGAGAAAGTCGGCTATGTCTATTCCGGCTATATGACGGTAAGTGACGGCGAGACTGGTTCAGGGGAAGGTCCTTTCTCTCTGGACGCGGAAACGCTGGAAAATCTGCTGGGGATGCTGGGCGGCGGCTTGAATGGCGGTGCCGCCTTGACTCCGGACGGGAACCTTTCGCTGATCGACGATATCGGCAGCCCGACCGCCAGCGGCAAGCAGTTTATTACAGTGGAAACGAAGAACGGCAATGTGTTCTATCTCATTATCGACCGTGACGACGAGGGCGAGGAAACCGTGCATTTTCTGAACCAGGTGGATGAAGCCGACCTCATGGCGCTCACGGAGGATGGAGAAAAGGCGGAAACACCTATTGTCTGCACCTGTACGGAAAAGTGCCAGGCCGGAGCGGTCAATACCGCTTGCCCGGTCTGCGTAAAAAACCTCAGTGAATGTGTTGGCACAGAACAGAAAGTTGCGGAGCCTACCGAACCGGAGAATCCGGAACCCGAAAAGAAAAGCAATACCGGGGCGATCCTGGCGGTGCTGCTGATCCTTGCAGCCGGAGGCGGCGCGGCGGTCTATTTCCTGGTGCTGAAACCGAAGCAGGGAAAGAAAGTTCCCGCTGATCTGGATGATTTCGACCTGGAGGATGAAGAAGAATATCTGACTGAGGACGAGGAAACGGAGGAAAAGAATGAGTAAACTGATTATCGCAGAAAAACCGAGTGTGGCAAAATCTATCGCATCGGCCCTGGGTGCTTCATCCAGGGCCGACGGCTTTTATGAGGGCAGCGGCCTTCTTGTGTCCTGGTGTGTAGGGCACCTGGTATCCCCGATGGATGCGGGCGGCTATGACGAGAATTTCAAGAAATGGCGCTATGATGATCTTCCCATTCTGCCGGAGTCGTTCCGCTATGTGCTGGCACCAGGCAAGGAGGATGCTTTTGAAAATCTCCGTGCCCTGATGGACCGCCCCGATGTGGATACCATCGTCAATGCCTGTGATGCCGGGCGTGAAGGGGAACTGATCTTCCGTCTGGTGTATGAAATGACCGGCTGCCGCAAGCCGGTTCTTCGCCTCTGGATTTCCTCGATGGAGGACAGCGCTATCCGAGAGGGTTTTTCTGATCTGCGCCCCGGCGCCGACTATGAAGCCCTGTATCAGTCTGCCCTCTGCCGCCAGAAAGCGGATTGGCTGGTGGGGATCAACGCCACGCGCCTTTTCTCCGTTCTCTATCACCGCACCCTGAATGTGGGCCGTGTTCAGACCCCCACACTGGCAATGCTGGCGGAGCGTGACGCGAAGATCACGCTGTTCCACAAGGAAAAATATCATCTGCTGCGCTTGACGCTGAACGGAGCCGAAGCGGTGTCGGAGAGATTCACCGATCCGGCGGAGGCGGAACAGGCAGCGGCCATGTGCAAGGGTGTGACCGTCACCTGTACTTCCGTCACGAAGGAGCAGAAGAAGGAACAGCCGCCGAAGCTCTATGATCTTACCACCTTGCAGCGTGAGGCGAACCGCCTGTTCGGATACACGGCGAAGCAGACCCTTGACTACGCCCAGAGCCTCTACGAAAAGAAGCTGCTGACCTATCCCCGCACGGACAGCCGGTATCTGACCTCCGACATGGCGGAAACAGCCTCCTGCGTCATCCATCTGGCGGCGAACGTGCCGCCCTTTGACGGGATCAGCAATTTCTTCCCGCTGGTGGAGACCATGATCTCCGACAAGGATGTATCTGACCACCATGCTATCATCCCGACTATGGAGATTGAAAAAGCGGATTTGAAATTGCTCCCCGTTGGTGAACGAAACCTTCTGCTGTTAGTCTGCTGCAAGCTGCTGTGTGCATCGGCGGAGCTGTATGTGTATGAGGCGGTCACGGCCACCTTTGATTGCGGCGGCTATTCCTTCACCGCAAAGGGCAAGCGCATCCTCTCCGAAGGCTGGCGGGAGATCGACCGCATTTTCCGTGCCTTTCTGAAAGAAAAGCCTGCGGATGGGGACGGCGGCACGCTCCCGGACTTCACCGAAGGGCAAATTTTTGACAGTGCGGAAATTGCTGTTACCGAGCATTTCACCCAGCCGCCGAAGCCCTACACCGAAGATACCCTCCTGTCCGCTATGGAGAACGCAGGCAAGGATGATATCCCCGATGAGGCAGAGAGAAAAGGTCTTGGCACGCCTGCGACCAGGGCGGCTATCATCGAAAAGCTGGTGACAGCCGGATTTGTGGAGCGCAAGGGCAAGAGCCTGATCCCCACGAAAGCCGGTATCAACCTTGTCACGGTCCTGCCGGAGCCGCTGACCTCTCCCATGCTGACGGCGGAGTGGGAGCAGAAATTGACGGAGATCGCAAAAGGCGGCGCTGACCCGGATACCTTCATGGATGGTATCCGCACGATGGTTCAAGAGATCGTGTCCACCTATTCCTGCATTTCCGAGGATGGCAAAAAGCTGTTTGCCCCGGAGAAGGAAGTGATCGGTACCTGCCCCCGCTGCGGCCAGCCGGTTTATGAGGGCAAGAAGAACTTTGCGTGTTCGGATCGGTCCTGCGGTTTCGTTCTCTGGAAAAATGACCGCTTCTGGACGAGCCGTAAGAAGGAACTGACAAAAAAGATGGCGACGGACCTTCTGAAAAAAGGCCGCACCAATGTTAAGGGTATGTGGTCTGAAAAGAAGCAGTCCACCTATGACGCTGCGGTGATCCTGGACGATACGGGCGGCAAGTACATCAATTTCAAGCTGGAATTTCTGAAAAAGAGATAAGGAGGGACACAAATGCCATATTACGATCACAACAAGGATTATCCCTTTGCCGCCTTTATCACCAATCTTGGGAAGTACAACGAGGGCGAGCTTGTGGGCGAGTGGGTGAAGTTTCCCACCACCGCCGAAGAATTGAAGGAAGTGTTTAAGCGGATTGGGATCGGCCAGAAGGATGACTTCGGCCAGCCCTATGAGGAATGGTTCATCACGGACTATGACTGCTATGTGGACGGTCTTTACAGCAAGCTGGGTGAATATGAGAATCTGGACGAGTTGAATTATCTGGCGTCGAAGCTGGATGAAATGGACCAGAGCGACTATGCGAAGTTTCAGGCCGCTATGGAGATCGGTGACTATACCAGCAGCCTGCAGGAAATCATCAACCTCACCGAGAATCTGGATTGTTATGAGATTTACCCCAATATCGAGGATTATGACGATCTGGGGCGTTATTATCTCGAAGAACTGGAGGTTTCAAAAGTTCCCGCCCACCTGCAGAACTATATCGACTATGAAGCCTATGGCCGGGATGTGGCGTTGGAGGAAAACGGCACTTTTACCGATCAGGGTTATGTGTGGGATACCAGAGAAGCCTTCCATGAGTATTATGACGGCGAGCGTGGCAGCATCCCCGATGAGTACCGGGTGATGACCTTCCAGGATGACCTTCCCGAAGAAGAAAAATCCGAGTGGGCTATGGATATCGCCTTTGACATGGATGAGTTTTTCCGTCAGAACGATCCGCAGTATGCGGCGGAGCACCCAGAGGCGCACGCCGCAAAGGAAGAACTTTACGAAAAGCTGATGGCAGGACGCATTTCCGCTCTGGATGAAAAGCTGGCGGCGCTGGGGCAGACGCAGGAGGACTATCTTCCTTCGGAGATCGAAAAATTCAAGGACGCCACGGGCTATGAGGAATTTCTTGATTTTGATCCGGCGGAGGTCAAGGCCGCTTTGGATGACCCGGAGAAGTCCCATGCGGATGAAATGCTGTCCGCTGCGGAGAAGGTTGCCTCGGAAAAGATGACTGTGCTTGTAGTAGAGCCTATGAAGGAACCCTATGTGAAGGAGATCGACCCCGACCTTCATTCCCTGCAGGCAGAGGTTGGCGGTGATATTGGAGCGACTTATCCTTATTCTGACCCGGTGGCGCTGGTCTGCAATGATGAAGGCAAGCTCATCGGGCTTGATCTGAACCGTGGGCTGCGGGATGAAAATGGAGAAATTTATGATATCGTAGCAGGGACTTTCCTGGTGGTTGGACTTAGTGAGGAAAATTTTGCGTCCCTGTCCCCGGAACTGATCCAGAAATACACAGAACAGTTCAAAACGCCAGAACGATTTATGCAGATCAATGGCAATATCGTTGTTCTCCCTGTTCCCGCAGAGAAGCAAGACCTCGCTTATCTGCCAGACCGTTTTGAGACTGGTGAGCGTATCCAAACACCCAGGGGTAGCTTTCAGGTGACGGCTATGAGCCGGGAGCAGATGGAGGCGGCCGGTTACGGTGTCCACCATATTTCCGATGATGGAAAGTATCTTATCATGGGGAATGGCACACGGGCCTTTGCCGTGGCAGCGGAGCAGCCGGAAAAGGACAATCCTCTCCGCACAGCGGAAATGACGCTGGAGGATGACTACGGCATGATCGACGGCGTTATCAACAACGGCAGACGCGGCGAGGAATTGGAAAAAGTCCAGGGGTACGCAGAGCGGACGACGCCGGAGAAGCCTTCCATCCGTGAGCGGTTGGAGGACGCCAAGCGGGAATGTGCCGAGCATAAACCCCAGGAGGGCAAGAAGCCCGGCCGTGATGTGCCGGAGCATGACTGCCTATGAGCCGAAGCAAAAAATGGCGGTTGGAATGGGCGTTCTTCCTGGGTGACAACGGCAGGCGGCAGTATAACCATATCTGTAAAAAATGTGTTCACGGCTGCAAGCAGAGTTTCCGGACGTGTCTGGTCGCTTGTCCGCATTACAGTTCCAAACGGTCTAAAATCTGTGAGGATATGGGTGGAAAAAACACAGAATAATTCCCTGTATCCGTATTTTCAAAGGTAGCCTTTATGACTTTTCATGTGTCGGTCTGCTTGCTGGCACATGAAGAAAAAGGCTTGATTTCAAACACTTTCTGTCACGCAAAACGGGAGTACAGCTTTTCGGTTCATCCGATTGGCTGTACTCCCGCTTTTTCTTTTTAATCAAATTATTTGAACAGGGGTACAAACTGTACCTCAGTTAGAGAAGGATTTCCATAGTATTTTTTTAGGATTGGATAGGAAAGGATGAATAGCCGCCGTAGTAGGCGTTGTGGGAATGTGCGTAAACTGCCAGAATTGCGAGGCTGTGGGAAAGCTGTTTGCAGACTTGTGGGAAAAGGCTTGTCTTTTTCCATCAGGTTGTGAATGGCTTTTCCATCGGCACGAGCGGCAGTTTCCATATTTCCATGACGCAAGAAAATCATCTAACGATCAGCCGGTACACTGTCAGCGGCATATACCACACCGCCACGATCAACCGCCAGGCCAGAACGAAACCACCAATCACGCCGCCGATAATGAAGTTCAACGCAAACAGGGCAATCCCTCCACCCAGGGAGCCGCCGCCCGGCACGATCCAGAGGCACATCCGATGGAGGCCAAACGGTAGCCCGCAGAGTATCCAGAGCCATACATAGTCAACCTCTCCGTTCTTCACGCAGGCAGATTTGAAGATACAATACAAGATCAGTGCCACGATCACGGGCAGTACACTTTTGAAGAAAAATGCTTTGATTGCTTCGCTTCTTGTCATCGGTAAAACCTCCTTCCGCAGTTCCATTATACAGGATGCCGGGAGCTGTGCCCAGCGTCTTTCAGAGAAAATTATTCCAGTTCATGCCGCCGCTGTTGTTCCTGTTCCTTTGGAACGGTCAGCAGCGCATCCACATTCTGCTTAACGGTATCGTATTCCTGGGCTTCGGTTCTTGCGGCTTTGTATTCAGCAAGGAGCCGTTCCTTTTCTGCGGTGAGATTGGCAAGCTCCGTTTTCATGCTTTCCGTTGTCGGCAGCGGCACAGCCCCCAGCCGTTTCAATTCTCTGGCGGCCGCTTCAAAAAGGATGATCTCGCTCTCATGCCCCCGCAGGAACTTTTCTTTATCATTCGATTTACGGTATCGGTCATAAAGTGGCTTTAGCTGACGGTAAGTGCCGGCGTGCTTCATCACAAGGGTAAGTTCGGCACTTCTGCTTTCTACCCGCTTGATTTCTGCATGAGCGGTATCCCTGCGTGCGGATACTGCGGTCAGTTTGCTTTCCAGTTCTCCATAACTGCTTATCCCGTGCTCGGTCAGGAAATTCATGGTCTTGGCGGCCTGTTTCAGATTGTTCAGCTTCGCCCAATGGGTGAAGCCTGCGCTCTGCTGCGCCTTGATGTTATTCTGGATATCAATGAGCAGGCTGATCTTTCCGCTTTGCTGTTTCGGCTGGCGGGAAGGTCTGGAGCGTCCGGCGATCCGGGCGGCAAGGGCTTCTTCGGTGTAGTCCACACCAAGGGTTTTCAGACGGGTGAATCGTTCCTGATCCGGCGCTCTGGCGGAGATATATTTGCCCCGCTTGATCTCATAGCCTTCTCTCTGCAGGCGGAGCAGCAAATCTTCAAAGTCGGCGGAGGCAGGAATCAGCCGGTCAATGGCCGCTTTCAGTTTCGCCTTGTAGCTGGTTCCGGCCTGGGCTGCCTGGTGTTCGATGTAACTTTTGCCCTTGTCCTTCCCTGGGATGATGACCGACAGCCCATGTTCTTTGCAAAGGCGGTCGCTGGTACGGCGGATATAGTGGTAACTCCGCTTGTTGGAATGGTAGTGCTTGTGATCCGTGAAGCTGACCGCATTGAAAATCAGGTGGTTATGAATATGCCCCTTGTCTATGTGGGTGGTCAGGACAAATTCATACTTGCCGCCCAGGATTTCCTTTGCAAGCTGCATCCCGATCTCATGGGCTTCCTCCGGCGACACCTCCCCAGGCTCAAACGCCTGGATCAGATGGCGGCCCAGGTGGGTTCCCTTGTCGATGGCATGGCGGCGGGTCCAGGCAAATTCAATATCTGCTGTTTCGGCGGTGCAGCCATAGGAGGATACAAGGAGCTTCCCATCCGTTTTTTCCGGGTTGCAGATATAGTCAATGGCCGCTTTCAGCGTTGACTTGATAGGATGCGTCTTTGTAATTGCCATATCTGATCCAGCCTTTCCCGGATTTCCTCCATATCCGCCTGATAGGGCGAACCGGTGGCATTGATCCGCTTTGCGATCTGATTGATATTCCGGCCGATGGCGGAAAGCTCTGATGTAAACGCCTTGATCTCCGTGGTGTC
>VOFI01003775.1_pt1 | contig 20216 bp, 18 predicted proteins | sample 5384131 | NCBI WGS metagenome assembly VOFI01 (sample SAMN12384728, study PRJNA508395) | human gut metagenome | isolation source: healthy gut H | host: Homo sapiens
ATTCTATCTGGAAAGTGCATGCGGCAGGGTGCTTCGGACTGTTGTCTTCGGCGATATGTCCTTTGTGTGATTTCGACTTACGCTATGCCGTTTTCTCCGGAGGGGCTTTCGGAAGTTCTGCGCGGCACAGTTTCAGGGCTTGAATCCGTGCGGGAACCGGGCCTTTGTGGGTTGAAACTGCCTGCAAGGGATTTCGAAGGGGAACGGCTATCTCTTCGCCTCCCCCTTCTTGGCGATCGAGAACCGGAACACGAGTCCCCCTTCCGGGCGGTTCGCCACTTCGATTCGGCCGCCGTGGAAAAGTATGGCGTTGCGTACGATCGCCAGGCCGAGTCCGGTGCCTCCCGCCCGGCGCGAACGCCCCTTGTCGATCCGGTAGAAACGTTCGAAGAGGTAGGGCAGGTGTTCGGGATTGACGCCCGTGCCGTTGTCCGAGAATGAAAATTCGTAGCGGTCGTCCGTTTCGTCCGTCAGGGCGATGTCGATCCGGTTGCCGCCCGAGTAGTTGAGGGCGTTGTCCGTCAGGTTGCGGAAAACGGAGTAGAGCAATCCTTCGTTGCCCTCGACCGTCAGGGGACGGTCGCATGTCCAGTGTACCGTAAATCCGCGTCGGGCGCTTTCCGGGGCCGTGTCGGTTATCACTTCGCCGATCAGGGCGCGGAGGTCCACTTCGGTACGGTCGATCATCTGTCCTCCTTCGTCCAGCCGGGTGATCGACGATACGTCCTGCAACAGTTGCCGGAGCCGTTCGGACTGGGTGAAACACTTTTCGAGGAAGGCCCGCTGCGTCGCTGCGTCGATATGCGGATTGGCGATGAGGGTTTCGAGGTAGCCGTGGATGGAACTTACGGGGGTTTTCAACTCATGGTTGATATTGTTGGTCAATTGCCGCTTGATGCGGATTTTTTCCTGCTCCTCGTGCAGTGCGGCGGCATGTTCGCGGTCGCGCTCTGCGAGGGTCGCCTCCATTTGAACCATGTTTTTCGTGAACTGGCGGACCACGTAGTAGCCGACCAGACACAGCAGCAGGGTGACTGAACCCATGAACCACAGAAAGTTGCGGTCGGCGTTCAGCACCTGCGACAACGACACGGTGTAGGGCAGCGACGAGCGGACGATCCGGTCGCCGATGCGGGAGGCGGAGTAGAAGTAGGTGCGCCCGTTGTTCTCCGACTGGCGGCGGATCGTATAGCCGTGACCGTCGGTGAGGGCGGCCGCCACTTCCGGCCGGTCGAGGTGGTTCGACATCTCGGCCGGGGGTTCTTCGGAGTCATAGACGACCGTACCGTCCAGGTCGATCAGGGTGATGCGCAGCCCCTCGAAGAAGTCGGAGTGCGCATCGAAAAAGTCGTGGGGAGTGCGTGCATTGCTCAAAGCCTCTTCCAGTTGGGCGTTGATGATCTGCAACTGCGAATCGAGCAGCTCCGTGCGCAGCTCCTTCTCCCGGTGGTATTGGAAGCCGACGAAGCAGACGATGAGCAGCCACGAGAAGCCCAGCAGCCAGAGGAACGATTGCGTCTGATAGGAGTGTTTACTTTTCAAATCCATAGCCGTAGCCCAGGCGGGTCACCAGATGCGAGCCGTAGGGCCCGATTTTCTTGCGCAGGCGCGTGATGTTTACGTCGATCGTGCGGTCCAGGACGATCACTTCGTTGTTCCAGACCCGGGCGAGGATCTGTTCGCGCGAGAAGATCACCCTAGGGTGGGAAAGGAGCAGGGTGAGGATTTCGAACTCCTTTTTGGTCAGGGGAACCTCCTGTCCGTTCACCCGGCAGACCTTGCTCTGCAGGTCGAGGCAGAGCCCTTCGAAACAGATGGCTTCCTCCTCCTGCCGGGCTTGCGAGCGGCGCAGCACGCTCCGTACCCGGGCCGTCACTTCGCGCATCGAGAAGGGTTTGGAGATATAGTCGTCGGCACCCAGGTTCAAGCCCGCAACGGTGTCGTCTTCGGTGTCTTTGGCCGTGCAGAAGATGATCGGCACGGCAGCCGTTTCGGGCGAGGACTTGAGCATACGGGCCATTTTGAAGCCGCTGATCTCTCCCATCATTACGTCGAGCAGCAGCAGCGAATAACGTTCGGGATGCATCGCCAGCGCTTGTTCGGCGCTGTAAGCCACATCCACTTCGTATCCTTCGAGTTCGAGGTTGAATTTCAGGATTTCACACAGCGACTCTTCGTCGTCCACCACCAGAATTTTGTATTTCCCCATGACCTTCGTATTGATTCGACGCGTCAAAATTAGGGAATAAAACGGTTTCGCAAATCCGGAAGGATCGAAATTTCACGGAATTGTAACAGACGGTTCATAAAAACGAGGCATTTCCCGGATTTTGTAACGGGTTTGTAACAGGTTTGAAACGTCGTTATCATTTCCGCCCGGTACTTTTGTTCCCGAATGATAACTTTAGGCGTAAAACCAATTAAAAAAGTATGGAATCAATCTATTTAGGCATTGTCCTCTTCCTCTTTCTGCTGGCGATTTTCGATCTGGTGGTGGGTGTCAGCAACGATGCCGTGAATTTCCTGGGGTCGGCCGTCGGCGCCCGGGCCGCTTCGTTCAAGTGGATCATGGGTGTAGCTGCGGTGGGTATCCTGTGCGGCGCCGTCATGAGCAACGGTATGATGGATGTCGCCCGGCACGGGATTTTCAGGCCCGAACAGTTCTATTTCCAGGATATCATGTGTATCTGCCTGGCGGTCATGGCAATCGACGTGATTCTTCTGGACACCTTCAATACCCTGGGGCTGCCGACTTCGACTACCGTGTCGATCGTTTTCGAGTTGCTGGGAGGTGCGTTCGCTCTGGCGATGGTCAAGCTGGCCGCAGACGATACGGGGCTTACCTTTGCCGATATGCTGAATTCGGAAAAGGCTTTGTCGGTCATCATGGCCATCTTCCTTTCGGTGGCGATCGCATTCGTATTCGGCGCAGTGGTGCAATATATCGCCCGATTGATCTTTACTTTCAATTATAAGTCGCACATGAAGTGGTCCGCCGCGCTGTTCGGCGGTGTGGCGATGACGGCGATCATCTATTTCATTCTGATCAAGGGTATGAAGGATTCGTCGTTCATGACACCCGAACTGTCGGAGTGGATTTCTACCTATACCCGTCACCTGGTGGCCGGCTGCTTCATCTTCTTCTGCCTTCTCTCGCAGGTGCTCCACTGGTGTCGGATCAATATTTTCAAGGTAGTCACGCTGCTGGGAACTTTCGCCCTGGCACTGGCCTTCGCCGGAAACGACCTGGTGAATTTCGTGGGCGTACCTCTGACGGGCTACTCTTCCTATATGGATTACGTCGCCAACGGCAACGGATCCGAAACCTTCCTGATGGATTCGCTGAACGCGCCTGCCCGGACGCCCTTCATTTTCCTGGCTCTTTCGGGCGTGGTGATGATCGTCGCCCTGACCACTTCGCGGAAGGCCCGGGGCGTTATCAAGACCTCGGTGGATCTGGCCCGTCAGGATGCCGGCGACGAGATGTTCGGTTCGTCGGGGCTGGCCCGGAGTATCGTGCGTGCTTCGTCGTCCCTCGCTACCGGAATCGACAATGCGATGCCGCAGGGACTGAAGCGCTGGCTCGGGAAACGCTTCGATAAGGACGAGGCGATTCTGGAGAACGGTGCCGCTTTCGATATGGTACGTGCGGCGGTCAATCTGCTGCTGGCCAGCTTGCTGATCGCATTGGGCACCTCGCTCAAGTTGCCTCTTTCGACTACTTACGTGGCCTTTATGGTGGCGATGGGTTCTTCGCTGGCCGATAAGGCCTGGGGCCGCGAGAGCGCCGTATTCCGCATTACGGGTGTGATTTCCGTGATCGGCGGCTGGTTCATTACGGCCGGTGCGGCTTTCGTGGCGACGTTCCTGCTCGCGCTTGCTATCTATTACGGCGGTACGATCGCTATGGTCGTGGTCGTAGCGCTGACGATTCTCTTCCTGATACGCAGCAATATCCGCTACCGCCGGAAGATGAAGGCCGAGCACGATGATGTTTTCAAGGGGATGATGACTTCCCGCGACAAGGCCGAAGTGTGGACGTTGCTCCGCCGACATATGACCGAGTCGCTCATGGCATCGGTAACGTTCGCCGAATCGACCTTCCGTCAGATTACCGACGGTTTGCTGAAGGAGGATATCAAGAGCCTGCGCAAAGCTGAACGGGCGCTCGGAGGAGAAAAAGACCTGCTCAAGCGGGTGCGTCGTCGGCAGATGCTCGCCATGCGCCGTATCGACCGCAACCTGGCGCTCGAAAAGAACACCTGGTTCCACACGGCGAGCAATGCTTCCGAGCAACTTTATTACTGTCTCAAACGTCTTTGCGAGCCGTGCAAGGAGCATGTCGGCAATAACTTCAACCCGATGCCCAAAGTTTATCTGCGGGAGTTCCTGCCCATTCGGACCCGGATTTTCAACCTGATGGTCGAGATTCGCCGCATGATGGAGCAGAACGACTATTCGGATATCGAGAACGTGCTGATCGAAGCCGAAGGGTTGCGCGAATCCATCTCGACCGAGCGCAAGACCCAGATGTACCGGGTGCAGGAGGAGGGCAACAGCCTGCATGTTTCGCTCGTCTATCTGATTACGCTGCAGGAGTCCCAGGAATTAGTCGATACGTTGCGTCAGTTGCTGAAGGCTTGTAATAAGTTTACCAAATAAGTAATAAGTCGTATTTTGAACCTGCGATAGACAAAAACAGTGTCATTTGCACTGTTTTTGTCTATATTTGCGGAACACGAGATATTTTGAAAGGGTTAAATAGGTTTCAATCAATGTATTATGCCTGTGGCCCGTATCTGACGACAAGATAAAAGAGAATAGAGTTGCCTATGGAGAATTTTACCCGCAGAGTGGCCGGATGGTTTTTATTATGCCTTGCGATGAGTATGTCGTTGTCCGCAGCGGCCCAGCAACCTCCGGTGGAGAGGGTGGATGTGGAAACGATACCCGTGCAGGACGATCTGGAAGAGATGGTCATCGAGTCGCAGCCGGAGAGTACGAATCACCCGAAACAGGAAAAAGATGTCGATACGGATGACGACGATCGTGCCGCTGCGGTGCGGACGGATGCCGGGCAGGACGAGAACGTCGGGCAGGGCGAGCTTTCGCAGAAGGACAGGAGGCGTGACAAGGGCGACGGTCGTGAGAACGACGATGAGGATGATGACGAAGATGAGGATGATGACGAGGACGAAGGAGTCCGAGTTCAGACTCATTTCGAAATTTCGGCAGCTTCGGGAGCACAAAAGGAGGAGAAAAAGGCTCCACCCGTGACGATCGACCTGTTGGGAACGCTCCGGGCCAAATTCGAGTACCAGCCCGGCGAGGGCGATGCCCGCTTCCAGGTTCGCAACGCCCGCTTCGGCGTGGCCGGCGAGATCTATTCGAAACTGGCTTACTGTATGGAGATCGACCTCTCGGACGAGGGAAAGATCAAGATGGTCAATGCGTATCTGGGGACCAAACTCTATAAGGGACTCGGTTTCACGATCGGATTTATGCGGGTCCCGTTTACCATCGATGCTCACCGTTCCCCCATACGCAGTATTTTGCGAACCGTTCGTTCATCGCCAAGCAGGTGGGCAGCGTCCGCGATGTCGGAGCCACCCTGGGCTGGAAATTCGGCGAGAAGGTTCCGATCAACCTGCAAGTCGGTATGTTCAACGGGTCGGGTATCGACGACCAGAAGGATTTCTGGACCGACAAATTCAACTATGCGGCAAAGGCGCAGTTCGGTTTTGCCGAGGGGATGAATTTCGTGGTGAGCTACCAGACGACCCGTCCTGCCGATACGCGGATTCACCTTTACGACGTGGGGTGCTCCTACCGCTTGGGCGGTTGGTTCTTCGAGGCCGAGTATCTGCGTAAGGAGTATGCCCGCAATTCGTTCGCGGGCGTGAATGCCTTCGACGGATTTTTCTGTTATGACCTGCCTTTGCGCCGTGTCTTCAAAAAGATGTCGTTCGCAGGCCGTTACGACTATATGTCCGATCACAGCAACGGCATTCCCGACGACAACGGTCTGCTGTTCGTCAATGATCTGGAGCGTCATCGCGTCACGGCAGGCATTACGTTCAGCTTCGGATTGCCTTTTATGGCCGATATCCGGCTCAACTATGAGATGTATTTTTACGACAAGGGTGTCGTCCCCAAAGTTTCCGAACACGACAAGATCGTCCTGGAATTTATGGCTCACTTTTAGCCGTTTTAAGGATTTGAGAAAAGAAAACCCCGCATTCTATATGTGCGGGGTTTTCTTTTGCCGGTTCGGAAACATTTCGTAGCTCGTGTCGGAGAAGTCCGGAAGGGAGGGTAGAGGAGTAGGAGTAGGAGTAGGAGTAGGAGTAGGAGTAGGAGTAGGAGTAGGAGTAGGAGTAGGAGTAGGAGTAGGAGTAGGAGTAGGAGTAGGAGTAGGAGTAGGAGTAGGAGTAGGGAGTAGGAGTAGGAGTGTCGGTAATCGCCCCGTTTTTTCTGTTTCGGCTTGGTTTCCGATTCCCGCTCTTGCGACCTCTTTTTGGCGCTCGATCGTGGGCTTGGCCCTGTTTGTCCTGTATCTTTCTGTTTTTTTGTTTTTTATCCCGAGGCTCTTTCCGAACCGGCGAATAAAAAGACGGTGTATCATAACAGGCAAACCGCTTCGTTATTATCGGTATCGCGGCTCGATTATGTACGGTCAGGACACGTTCTTCGCCGTGAACCTCGATGTCTGTTCTTACATACCTGAAAGGGGATGCGCCAAATTTCTCAATTTGACACATCCCCTTCGGGAATGAATCCTTCCTGAAATTAGTATCCCAGGGTTTTCGCAGCCGCGTAGGAAATTTTCAGGGCATTCGCGCGGCGAAGTTCCTGCTTGATCTCCGTGATACGGCCCATAGTCGTATATCGGTCGGCCTTCAGACAGATCGTCATCAAGGCACGCTCCGACTCATTGAGCTTGTCACGCTCGGCAGCTACGAACTGGCCGATATCCTGAGCGGTTTTGAAGGCATCGTTGAGCTGAATACGGGGTGCAGGACCGTACTGTTCCCGCCAAACGCCGATCGGCTCTCCGATGTGGATGTAACTTACGAGTGATTTCTTCTCCAGTTTCTGCACCTCGGTTGCTTCTGGAACTTGGTATTTTACATGTAATTCCTGATCGCGCATGGTCGTAGATACCATGAAGAAGAACAGGATCATGAAGATCACGTCCGGCAGCGAGGCGGTAGAGATCGGGGGCAAACTTTTGTTGCCTTTCTTTTTAATTACTGCCATACTACTTTTTTCCTCCTAAATCTCTGGGTTCTGCTTCCGAGATACTCATGGGAACGGCTTTGGCTACGATACCGCGCTCCGCTTCTCCGAGATCCGAGAATTTCATTTGGAATTTATTCTTCGAAACTTCGTCACGGATTTCGTTGATCGCACGCGTCAGCTCGTTCTGTACCATGATGTAGATCTGATATTGGGTATCTTTGGTCGTTTGCAGCGAGAGTACGCCTTTTCCGACCGGATAGCTCCATTTGCTGCCGTCGGGGAGCTCGAACTCCTCGACCTCTTTTTCGGGCAGGTTGGGATCGTCCATCACATTGAGGAGGAAGTCCTTCGCCCGGTCCTTCAACTGGTGGATATCGACGTACTCCTGTTCGCCGGCCCTGCCCACGAAGATATCGCCGCGGCCGTTCACCAGAACGGGCAGAAGGTTACGTATCTTCACCTTCATATCCTCGACCTTTTGATCCTCGGGGGGCATCGGCGGCAGGTTACGGGCGATACCCGTATCGACGTTCATCGTCGTAGCCACCAGGAAGAATATGAGCAGCAAGAAAGCGATGTCGGCCATTGAACCGGCATTGATCTCCTGTACTTTTCTTTTATCTATAGGCATCGTTCAAACTCTATTTGAAAGCTTTGTATATCTCTGTGAAAATAGCTGTCAGAACAGCGGCACCCAGAGCTACGTAGGTTACCAGAATGCTGGCTTCCGTGATAACGGTTTCAGGATGCGGGAAGAAGCCTCCGTTCGCGACGTCCGGAATTTCGATCGTATGTCCGCGGGCGATCAGGTAGGCTGCCGCGACGATGACGATGATCAGAAGTGTCGAAAGCAGCGTTCCTTTGATGCCTTTGGAACTGTTGACCATACCCCAAACGGCCGTGAACAGTGCTGTTGCAATACCGACTGCGATCAGGATATAACTCCAGATGAGGTTCAGGTTGATCGCCTCGTTGCTGCCGCCGGCCACCATTGCATATACGGTCAGAATCACCGTAATCAGCAGGATGACGCCCAGCAATATGTTTAATATTTTTTTCATAATAGGGAATAAAGTCTTTATAAGTGCGAATTATTTCTTGTAAGCCGTCAGGATATCCATCAGGGTGATGGACGAATCCTCCATATCGTTTACGAGCGAGTCGATCTTGGAAACGATATAGTTGTAGAACAACTGAAGAATAACCGCAGCGATAAGACCCAGCAGGGTGGTCAGCAGGGCGACCTTGATACCGCCGGCAACCAGCGTCGGGGAGATATCGCCGGCAGCCTGGATGGCGTCGAACGCCTCGATCATACCCACGACGGTACCCATAAATCCGAGCATCGGGCTAAGTGCGATGAACAGACCGATCCAGCTCAAGCCCGACTCCATGCGGCCGGTCTGTACCGAACCGTAGGAAACGACGGCTTTCTCGACACTGTCCAAACCCTGGTTGTAACGATCCAGACCCTGATAGAAGATCGATGCGACCGGACCGCGCTTGTTGCGGCAAACTTCCTTGGCAGCTTCGATACCGCCCTTTTTCAGCGCTTCTTCGACCTGTGCGATCAGTTTCTTGGAGTTGATGGTGGAAAGGCTCAGGTAAAGCATACGCTCGATGGCAATGGCAAGACCGAATACCAAGCAGAGGAGCACCGGAAGCATCCACTCCCAACCGCCTTCGAGGAACTTCTGCATCAGCACCTGGTGCATCGGCTTAGCTTCGGCAAGCTGAGTGTCCGAAGCCGGAACTTCGTCCACTACGGTTTCTTCAACGACTGCGGTCTCCTCGGTTGCAGGCGTAGTCGTCTCCTGGGCGAAAGCGTTAACAGTACCAAGCGAGAAGATGGCGACTGCTACAATCAAAAAAAGTTTTTTCATGGTTGTTTAATTAAAATTTTGATTAGTTGATCGTTTTTTCGTTTGCGTTTTTTATTTCAAAAAATGTAATTTTTTTTTGTCCTGTCTGGCTTATCGCGGTTCAAATTCGTTTTATTTTAGCTTTTTTTCGACAATCCGGCTGTCTGGTCGGAAAAATGCCCCGGTTTCTCTTTTCGGCAGTAATATTCTCTGCAATGAATTGAGCGGTAATGTTTTATCCTTTTTCGGACAGTCTGCGTGCCTCTCTCCGAGACCCTGTCGATGCGATTTTTAGCTCCGAAATATACAAAATTATTTTCGTACGCACAATGTTTTAGTCGGTAAATTCTCCTTTGAGGGGCGTGCGGAGCAGGTCGAGCGTTTGCTCGCGGGGCAGTTCGAGTCCGAGGACGTACATCAATTTTGTGACGGCCGCTTCGGTGGTCATGTCGTGGCCGCAGAGCACGCCGATCCGCTGCAGGCGGAGTCCCGTTTCGTAGAGTTCCATCATGACCCGACCGCCCCGGCACTGCGTGACGTTGAGGACGATCAGTCCCCGGTCGATCGCCTCTTCGAGCACGCGGATGAACCATTCGCTGGTCGGGGCGTTTCCTGCGCCGAAGGTTTCGAGCACGACGCCCCGGAGCCCTTCGGCCGAGAGCATCGCGCGCAGGGTCCGTTCCTCGATGCCGGGGAAGAGCTTGACGACGGCGATACCTCCGCTCAGGCGGGCGGCGATGTGCAGGGGTTCGTCGTAGCGCTCCGGCTGGAGAATGTATTCGGTGTGGTAGGTGATATTGACGCCCACGTCGGCCAGGGCCGGATAGTTGTACGACCAGAAGGCGCTCAAGTCTTCCGAACTGCGTTTGGTCGTGCGGTTGGCGCGGAACAGACAGTTCTGGAAATAGAGCGACACTTCGGGAACGGCGGGGCGGCCGTCGATGCGGGCCGAAGCGATTTCGATGGCCGTCATCAGGTTTTCGCGCCCGTCGGTGCGCAGCACGCCGATCGGAATCTGGCTGCCGGTGAAGACGACGGGTTTGGCCAGGTTTTCGAGCAGGAAGCTCAGGGCCGAAGCGGTGTAGGACATCGTGTCGGTGCCGTGCAGCACGACGAACCCGTCGTAGCGGGCGTAGTTGTCGCGGATGATCGCCGCCAGGTCGAGCCAGTTGCGGGGGCTGACGTTCGATGAGTCGATCACGGGGTCCATCGTGAATACCTCGATGCCGATGTTCAGGCTTTGGAGGGTCGGGAACTCCTCGAAGATGCCGCTGAAGTCGAACGGTACGAGGGCGCCGGTCGTCGGGTCGGGCTTCATGCCGATCGTGCCGCCGGTATAGATAATCAGGATCGAAGGTTTCATATCGATTCGGTAGGGCTTGAATGGTCGTTTGTCGTCTGTCGCGCCGCGTCGAAGCCGAACATCCGCCGGGCGTTGCGGGTCGTGGCTGCCGCTACCTCTTCGGGTGTCGTGCCTTTCAGCGCTGCGATTTTGTTGCAAATATAAGGAATATATCCGGATTCGTTTCGCTGGCCGCGATAGGGAACCGGCGTCAGGTAGGGACAGTCGGTTTCGAGCACCAGGTCGTCGAGCTCCATTTCGCGTACGGTATCGGCCAGCCGGCTCTTTTTGAAGGTCACCACACCGCCGATGCCGAACAGGAAGTCGCCGCACTCCTTCAACTGCCGGTAGGTGTCGGCGTCTTCGGCGAAGGCGTGGAAAACACCCCGCAGGCGCAGCCCTTTTTCGCGGGCGGCCTTCGTTTCCGTTTCGACAGTGCGGCACATATCTTTCCAGGCCGCCCGCGTATGGATGGCGACGGGAAGGTCATAGGTCGCGGCCAGGCGGCACTGTTTCGTGAATGCCTCGAGCTGTTCGGCCTTGAAGCGGTCGTCCCAGTAGTAGTCGAGTCCGATTTCGCCCACGGCGCAGAATCGTCCGACGCCTTCGGGTGGCGAGCAGAGGTAGCGTTCGACCAACGCCAGCTCTTCCCGCCAACGGGGATTGTCGTTGATGGAGGTCGGGTGCAGCCCCATCATCGGGGTGCAGTGGTCCGGATAGCGGCGCACGGTGTCGAAGAGGCGCCCGTGGCTCTCGGAGTCGATCGCCGGCAGCAGCAGCCGCTCCACCCCGGCTTCGCGGGCGCGGCGGATCGCCTCGTCGCGGTCGGCGTCGAACTCTTCGGCGTAGATATGCGAGTGGGTGTCGATCAGATAATTCAATGTTTCGGAAATTTTGTCTTAAAATATTTTGTTTATAGAGTTGGTGTCTCGTTGTTCTGATTCGGTGGGTATATTATTTAATTCGGATTTTTTTGCTTTTATTTCATCAATAATGTTGTTTATTTCCTGAATTGAATCTACATCTTTACTCAACAAGTAGTGAGTTGTACTTGATGTACTGCCATATCCGTTTCCGCTGCTTCCAGATACTTTTACATATGCTTGCTCGAATTTCCAACCCAATGCGGACATAATGTTAAGTGCTTCCACCCGGGAATAGAAGATTTCAGCTTTTTCATTTTCGTTTTCGAGTCTGATATCTTTCTTTTTATTGCGTTCTTGCCCGTAATCGAGGTATATTCGAGTTTTTTTCTGACTTACGATTTGTTCAATAATTTCACAGAAAATTTTGTTTTGTGCAAAAGTGAAACTGATTGGGCTGATAGTAAATAAAAGAAATAAGATGACGAATTGTTTCATAGGATTGGGATAGTGTATTTTGTATTTATTTTTTATTAGCGTAGTTTCATATATCGGTTCCCCGGAAGCTGCCGGACGGCTCCGGCCATTTCGAGTCCCAGCAGCAGGGCCGAAAGTTCGCCGAATCCGAGCCCCGAGAGTTCGCAAAGCTCTTCTGCGGATATCGGGTCGTCGGTGCGGAAGCAGCCCAGCAGCCCCTCTTCGTCGCGCGTGAGTGCTGCGGGAGCCGCTGTCGGCCGGTCGATCAGATCGCCGGGGCGGTTCTGGTCCCACATCATTTCCCGCACGATATCTTCGCCCGTGCATACCATTTGGGCACGCTGGGTCCGAATCAGCAGATTGGCTCCGGCCGAGGCGAAGTCCGTCGCGCGTCCAGGGACGGCCATCAGCGTGCGGTTGTAGCCGTCCGCCAGCCGTGCCGTATCCATCGACCCGCCTTCGACGGGCGATTCTACGACGACCGTACCGCCGCTTATGCCTGCCAGCAGACGGTTGCGGGAGTGGTAAAAGTTGCCGTTCTGCCTGGTTTGGGAGTGCAGCTCCGAAACGACGGCTCCGCCGTGTTCGATCATATCCCGGGCGACGGCCGTGTGCTGTGCGGGCGTGATGCCGGGAAGGGCCGAGGCGATGATGCCGACGGTCGGCATGCCGAAAGCGAGCGCCGCACGGTGACAGGCCGTATCGATGCCGAAGGCTAGGCCGCTCACGATCACCGTATCCGCCACCCGGTCTGCCAGTTCGCCGATCAGCCGGTCGGCCATCTGTTGCCCGTACGGAGTCATCCGACGCGTGCCGACCATCGTAAGCGTCGTCTTGCCGAGCGCTTCCGGGGAACCCAGAACATACAGCACATGCGGGTAGTCGGCGGTTTCGCGCAGCAGGGCCGGGTATTGTGCGTCGGTGGAGGCGATGATCTCGATCCCGTGTTTGCGGCAATGTTTGACTTCGCGCTCTGCGTCTGCGAACGCTTTCTTTTGGAGGATCGCCCGCGCGAGTTCCGGTCGGAGTCGGGCTTTTTCGATGAGTTCGTCGGCCGAAGCGGAGAAAACCGCCTCTGCCGAACCGAATACGTCGAGCAGATGGACCGCCCCTTTCGGGCCTATTCCCGGCGTGAGGGTAAGGGCTATGTCTGGAATTTCGCGCTTCATTTTCCGTATCCGGCAATCCCCGAATGAGTTCGGCTCCGCCTCTTTTGGGCGAAACCGTAGGTTCCGGACCCGCTTCGGGGCTTCGGTTAGCGGTTGTAAAGATAGGTTTTTGCCGATAAAAATGCAAAGTTGCCCGGAAGTTTTGCAGAAAAGAGAAATCTTCGTATATTTGCAAACCCGATCCAGGGAATCAGGGTCTGATGGCCGAGTGGCTAGGCAAAGGTCTGCAAAACCTTGTACAGCGGTTCGAATCCGCTTCAGACCTCACAGAAACCGCGTTGCAGCTATCTACAACGCGGTTTTATTTTTGAATTGTCATACATTTGTAATACCAACCTTTATTCGTGGCTGGTTTCTTCAATATAAGATAACAAGCTATAGATATCCAGATGAATTTGGCGGGTTGCTCGATTCATTTTATCATCTAATTCTTGCCATCGTTTTTGGGCTGCATTTGGTTTGATAGCTTCCTCATATGTTCCAACAACATGTTCTACTTCTTTTTCCAAAGTATGCGATAACTGAAATATCGTTTGTTCATCAATATAAGACGGACGACATTTCTCATTCAACTCTACAACCTTATTAAATAATGTTTGAGCATTTGATTTATACTTAAATCCATTCGGCTTTTGAGTACCATAACCATGTACATATTCTCCATAAGGTGCTGCAACTAATGAATCATATAGTTGTTTTATTTCTAATAACAATACATTTTCCATAACAATATATTTATTTGATTTTTTGCGTCCGTCTTAATTCTTTGAGCGGATTTTGGTCATATACTTGTTTTAGTTTATACAGATCCGTATTAGGTTCGATAATAGCTTGTCGATAGCTGACATAATATCCCAGTAACGTATCGACATAAGAATTTCCAGTATGATATGATTTGCTAAAATCATTTTTATGAATAATATTCAACGCCATTTCCCATTCTTTGGATGATACATTTTCCTTGCAAGTACAAAAGGCTTTCCACCACGAGTGGGCCGATGCATTGCATATCGAATCATTTCCTAAAATCTCAATAGCCGTTTTCTTTCCGCCATTTTCCAGCCCAAGCCATTCGAAGAAATAACGATAAATAATCATGGTTTCTGGCATTTCAAGAAGCTTATGGTATTCCTCGATATTTTCGCCAAAAGCTTTCATGAAAAATGATGTTCCCTTGCCAATCTTACCTTTTGTACTATTGAGAACAGCCTGAATAGCTCGGATATACTTACGATTCCAGTATTTGCCAATATAGTCTCGATTGTGAGAATAATCCTCATCCATATCTTCCGTGCGACGGATGGGGTGGTATTTCATGGGAAAAGAATAGATACTCACATTTAATCGATCACACAATTCTACATTGATCCTTAACCGATGATATAAATCATCTGGATGATCATCGAAGTTATATAACAAGTAGTTGGAGAAATCTTTCAATCCAACCTTGCTGCTCATTTCAATCGCGCGAGTATATTGTGCTTCCGTTTTTATATTATCGAAAGCTATTCTTAACGGGCGTATTGCGATTCTGCTTAACTGCTTGACATTCTCTTCGGTAAATAAACGAGCATCTACACCTTGGTTGAAATCGACATAGCGATGACGAGGAGCAGGTTTAAAATGTTTCTTATAAATATCCTTTATTTCGTCATATGCGGCGAGCAGGTGTTCTTTTTGTAGTCGTAAGAAGCTTATTAATTTTATATTTTTCAAAAATGATTTTATATATCTCAAATGATTCTTCGCCTTTTAATTTTTGGTAAAATTCCATAATTAAGGACTGGGCTTTTCTAATATTTGCCCGTTCGTTAATCACAGGTGTAGAGCGCAAATGAGCAATGGATAACGCAAGTAAATCTGGTTGAATAAATATAGCGTCTTTACCAAATCCGCAAGCTACAATATCATTGATAATCGTATCGAACTCCGAAGAGGCTAATATGTTATTATCCATTAATAAAAGGTCTTTTTGATCACCGTATTGTTTTCGGGTTTCTTCGATTCTCTCTCGAAGAGGAATATAGGAATTATAAACAGGTTCTAATTTGGGAACAGCGCAAAACGGACATTTTCTTATGCATCCACGTGTGGTATATCCATAATATGCATTGTTCATTGGATATTTATATTCAATTTCATCAAGAATTGAATAATCTAAAGGCAAATTATCGATAATGAGTTGATTCCTTTTATCTAGTTGTCCGGGAATGTTTAAAATTCCTTTAAATGGCTTGATCCCAGTTGCCTCGTAAACCTCTTTTTGCTTGAATGGTTGCTAATACACCTCCAACCATCAAATTTTTTGTGTCTTTAACTAGTTTTTTTGCAAAATTGATGGTGTCGATAGTAATGCGCCAATGGAACGTGAACAAAGTTGTTACAAAGACGCGATCCCATTCGGGATCTGCTTCCCAGTTTTTTTTCCAATAATAATCTTTAAACTGATTAATTTTGTTTGTCAAAAGAATCTCCATATTTGTGGAGCTAATCGGGATTTGAACTAAGAAATCCCGCCGCCTTGTACGAATATACTCAACAAACAAATCTTTGTAAAGATTCCAATTAATGTTTTCATCTATTTTATAAAACTCATCAATACATTTATTGGCAATGCGTTCTATAACAAACTGTTTTAAATCCCCTTTATAGAAAACGACTTCATGACCTAACATTTTATGATAGGTCGATAATTTCATAAGCCCAATTGGTGGATACTTATTTGAATAGTTTGGCTCTATAAGCAGTATCTTTAATTTTTTTCGAGGTCTTGCCATTATTCTTCTATAAGTTCTCTTATAGCTTTTCGTTGTAATTCTCTAATTAATTTAATATGTGAAACCGGACAGTTTCTTTGATATGACATACACACTCTGCGAATTAATGCTGCAAGGTCTTCGGGATAGTGATTATTCAATATTTCAAAGTCATCGAGCTCAGGTTCAACCTGCGGGATAGGACTTGATATAGGTAATTCAGATGCAGGTATGCACGGTATCTCTTGGTCCATCTCTGTATGTAAGTCTTTGATTCGCCGTTTATACGACTCCAGTACTTTTTGTGCTACAGGATTGGTTGCATTCTTGGATTTGGTGATACTCTTAAGTTTTTTGCAAGCATCTGTTAATTGTTTTTGAGCATTAACGATATTTTCAGTTGCGGGAGCTTGAATTATTTTGTAAGCATCTATATAACGCTCGACTGCTTTTTTTGTATCATTGGCTAAATGATATAACTTAACTAATCCATCGAAGAAATTTCGAATTAGACACTTTAGGCATTCTGCTTCTGGGGTAGGAGCTAATCCGTCACGGGCACTATTTAGTTTGATTTTTTGATTCGCAATATGGATTTCTCCATAAAAATATTTATTACCTCGGGTTTCATTACGAGGGAAATAAGTTGTTAGCATATCGGTCTTCAATTGATTCCAACGTTTGTCAATAACTTGTCTTTGAAAAGCGTTAATTGAGATTTGGGAAATATCCAACATTTTTTTGTAACTCTTCGGTTGCAGACCGAACACGCAAATAAATCCATTAACCATATAATCGTTATCGATAATCGACTTTTGCAAGGATGATATTGAGAACGGTATTCCCCAGTTTGCAGGCGACCTTGGCGATATTGATGCTAGGAATGATGCGTTCCTGAGGTCGGTTGAAGTCGTTAAGACCGGCATAGTGCTTCGCATCTCTGAAAAGAACTCCAGCTGGAAACGAGTTCTATAGCAGTCAATTACATCCTTGGTACTCATTGAGTCATCAGTGCTGAAGTAAATTTGCCACTTTGTCGTATCCTCTTCATCAGGATACCATACGACAACCTTGATGGAGCGTTTAATGACTTGAATAAGCCTATTCAGACCGATTAGACGGCCTTTGTCAAGGCAACTCACATCTGGAGAGATCAAGATTAGCAAAGTCAACCTTTCCATCATACCATCGGATGACCTCTCTTTCCGGTTGGCTTCTGAAGGGTCGGATAGAACAGAACCGCATCGTTGCGGAACCTGCTTATCACGTGGAAGCCTTCCTTGAGCAGAGGGTTGACGAACGTCTCTTTGAGAAGAATGCGTCGGGCAACTACCAGGCGTGATATCTTCTGGAGTTTTTCCTTTAGGATAATCAGGTTCTGACAGTACCATTCGACAAGGTTGTAGTCCATCTCCTCAAGAGACTTGGCGTCGGAGTTTGTGGAGCACTCAGCGTCATACAATCGTGGTTTTCCACGTCAATGACACCGACTCCGAAGATCTCCTGATCGCGCTTCATCTCGCCAGCAACTCCGGACCAGAAACGTCCTATCCAAGGCGTCTTCTTTCCGGACTTGGGAAGAAAACTAGGATCGACGGCGATGGCCAGAAACTTTCCATTGAGAACCTTTCTGACGAGATACTCGTTAAAGGCAAACCAGTCGAAAGCCTCGTTCTCGAAGTTGTTACGGTAGGTCTGTTCGGAGAACTCACCATACCGACCCATCTGAAGGAAATTGACCTTGCCAGGAATTGCCATGAAGAGTTTTAGCGTATCCATAAGCACTTTCTCAAAAGGTTTGCTAAGATTATGAACGTGCCAAAATAATTTCGGGAAAATAGGACTGAAAATTCGCGGCGATCGGTTACGACTGATTTAGCTTGCATTATGAAGAGGACTGCATTGCGCAGCCCTCTTTATTTTATGATTCGACTTGCATCATGCGGCAAGGCGGATTTTCTGTTTCCGGTTTGACCCGTTTGAGTTTTTACCGGATGCTTTGCGTACGGCCTTTCGGGAATAGGGCGACTGGGAAATAATCAATAGAAATGCCCGCTGGGAGCGAAGATCGCGTAGCCGAAATTGAAAGTGAGGTACATATTGTGCCAGCTCTTCAGGTCGTATTTGGTGAGCGACAGGCTGACCGGTCCGATGGGCGTGTGATAGACGAACGAGGCTTCGGTGATGTATTGCATCTTTTCGCCGGGCAGCCCCCGGTTGTCGCGGTACATGGCATAAAATCCCGTGCGCAGGAAGAAATTGGGCAGCAGATCGAAAGTGGGCATCAGACCGCCGGCCAGGAAGTTTTTCGCCCGGTAGTCGGGCATGAAAGCCATCTGGGAGTGTACGACGGGCTGATAGGCCGGCAGCGACATCAATGTAGCCGTTTCGGTCTGGAACCGGGGGTGCGTGGTCCAGACGGCGTCGATGTTGAATCCGAACGAGAACCATTTGCAGCCGGGCAGGTCGAAATAGTGGTTCCACTGGAATTTGGCGCCGAACCATTCGCGGTGGGCATTGAAACTTCGCTTACGTCCGAATTCGGCGGGTTTGTACCGTTCGCGCCCCGTGATGTAGATGCCCGAGAGGGATATTTCGGACCCCCGGCGCGGGTAGAGAATCTTGTCGAGCGTGTTGCGGGCGATATCCAGTTTGGTGCCGAAGAAGGAGAAGCGCGTCAGGTCGGTGTCGGGATCCGTGTCGGGAAAGGGGGCGTCGTAGCGGTAGGCTTGTTGTCCTCCGTTGAACCGCAGCGATGCCAGGCTGTTGTGTGTCAGAGGCATGGTGAGTCCGATGGAGAGGAATCCCTGGTTGTTCTTGACCGATTTGGTGTTATCGATCGGCGTGAGGTTGCCGAAGTTGCCGTGCCGCAGGTTCAGGACTTCGAAATTGTAGGAATAGTCGAGCGAGAAGGGTTTCCAAAGGTAGAAGTCCGTGCGCCCGCCCAGCGAACCGGTCGCATAGGTCGGGCCGATGTAAATACCGGCGAAAGCCCATTGCGACACGCGGCGGATCGTGTGGTAGTCGAAACCGATGAATGCCTGGTTGAAAGCCGTCGAGGAGATGTTGCCGCCGATCAGGAACCGGAGGTTTTCGCGTGCGGACATCTTCAGCTTGACCGAATACCGTTCCCGCAGCGGGTCGTACCGGAATTCGGGGTATTCGACCGAAAATTCGTCGTTGCCTATGACGGAGAAGAAGTCGTCGCGGAATTCGGGGAAACTCATCTGCCGCTGCCGTCCGTCGTAGGTGTCGTCCAGCCGCATGACGTCGCGTACATAGGCCGTTTGTGCATGGGTGAGTCCTTCGAACTCGTAGTCGTCGAAGATGATCGGGGGACACTTTTCGCGGAAAGCCGCCCGCTTGGTGCGGATCTCTTCGGGCGTGACGGTGCGGTGGATTTTCTCCCGCAGGGCCGGAATCTGGGCCAGTGCGTCGCGGTAGCCCGCTTCGATGATCGAGTCGGCGCTGTTGAAATCGAGCATGCTGACATTGACGGCCCGGTTGATCATCAGGCTGCGTCCTTTGGGCATGTCGTAGTTGGTCTTGTTCATGGCCAGCGAGAAGGCTTGATCGACGAGCGAACTGTTCTCCGTGATGTCGTTGTTTCCCGACGTGCATTTGCTGCCGATCAGGAAATCGGGATGGAACTCCTTGTCGAGGGGTTCCCAGGGGAAGTTGTCGTAGATGCCGCCGTCGTAGAGTAGCATCGTGTCGATTTTCATGGGTTTGAACGCCAGCGGAATGGACATCGACGAACGGATCGCTTCGCCCATGTCGCCCTTGCGCAGCACCACCGGACGGCGGGTGTTCATATCGCTCGCCACGCAGAGGAACGGCACCATCAGGCTGTCGAAGTCCCGCCGGGAAGCTGTCGTGGCCGGGCCGAACAGGTCGGCGAGGGCCAGGTCGATCTGATTCGAGGAGATCAGGTACGAAGGCAGGCGGAAACGGCTCGCGTTGGGGTCGTCCGGGTGGTCCTTCATGTTGAGGCGGATCGAGAGGAAGATCGGGGTGCCGGTATTGCGGCGGTAGTAGGGCAGGTAGCTGGGGTCGATGCGCCCCGAAACCCACTGTTTGACCACACCCGAAGCGACGATCCGGCGCATCTCTTCGGGGGAATATCCTGCGGCGTACATGCCCGCGATGATCGAACCCATCGAGGTTCCCGACACGTAGTCGATCGGAATGCCGCTCTCTTCGAGTGCCTGCAATACGCCGATATGGTAAAGTCCTTTGGCTCCGCCGCCGCTCATGACCACCCCGACGCTCTGGGCCGCTGCCGGAAGGGTGAAAAGCATTCCCGCCGCGAGAAAAGAGAGGATTTTCCGCTTCATATCCTGATATTTTTATTAATTCTGGAAAACTTTTTTGTTTGTGCCTTATACAAAGGACTTTGGGAGAATTACCCAATTTTGGGGTAATGATTTGGCAACTGTACTATATGCTACGTTCTGCTCTGATATGCTTTCAAGTCACTCGTTTTTGAAACAAAGGTAATCATT
>VOFI01004060.1_pt1 | contig 20210 bp, 19 predicted proteins | sample 5384131 | NCBI WGS metagenome assembly VOFI01 (sample SAMN12384728, study PRJNA508395) | human gut metagenome | isolation source: healthy gut H | host: Homo sapiens
TTCCGCCTGCCTCTCCATCACTCAAGACCAGCAGTTTTGAAAGCAGTTTATGGGTTAAGCCCATAGATTTCACTTCCAACTTACCGGCCCGCCTGCGCGCCCTTTACACCCAGTAAATCCGGATAACGCTTGCTCCCCCTACGTATTACCGCGGCTGCTGGCACGTAGTTAGCCGGAGCTTATTCTTCAGGTACCGTCATTTGTTTCGTCCCTGATTAAAGATCTTTACAACCCGAAGGCCGTCATCACTCACGCGGCGTTGCTCCGTCAGGCTTTCGCCCATTGCGGAAGATTCCCCACTGCTGCCTCCCGTAGGAGTCTGGACCGTGTCTCAGTTCCAGTGTGGCCGTTCATCCTCTCAGACCGGCTACTGATCGTCGGCTTGGTGGGCCGTTACCCCGCCAACCAGCTAATTTAGAGTCTGACGTGTCACTTTATTTCAACTGGAGTTGTGACTTCCAGCGATTTACCAAGAGTAAAAAACTCTCGAAATTTCAGGTTCGCACTACAACCTTGTTCATATCGAACAAAAGTTTAAGCACATCGTTGTTTAATTTACAAGGTACAATCCGCTGTTTTCAAAGAGTTTTCACAACTTTTCGTTGTTCTTAACTGCTTATCAACAGCTTATTTATTATATCAAAACCAGAAGCGTTTGTCAAGAACTTTTTTAAATTCTTTTTTGAAGAATCAAGGGCGTCATGATTGGCGTCATGGTTTCATGCAGAATCAACGCTGAGCTTACTATTGTAATAACCGGCGTTGCATAAATGTACACGCTGGTTTTCACCGGACCGAGCAGGAAAACCGCGTGATTCCACGTCACAAAGCACGTTGCAGACGCACAAAGACCCAGAAACAGCAGATTTGCCAGATGAACCGGCTGCGTCCACACGCTCAAACCGGACGGAAACCCTTCAAGCACCGCAGGAACGAGCAAAAACAGCAAACCGTATCCAAAAATGCGGCAGGTAAGCGGAATGGTACGGTAGCCCATGTGACCAAGCTGGCGCACGAGCACCGAGTACACACCCCAGACCAGAGCCGCGCCTACGCCGAGCAGTGCACCAATCGGGCTGAAATGCAGCTCACTGACGCCCGCGAGCGACACGAGCGCGACACCCGCCATCGCACAAACAAAGCCGAAAAAAAACCATTTGCTGAGTTTTTCGTGCAGCACGACCGCTGCGATCAGCGCGGTAAACAGCGGCGCTGCCGCTACGATAACACCGACCAGCGACGCGGAAATGTACGTCAGCGCAATATTTTCCATCAAAAAGTACAGCGTAACGCCCGAAAGACCGGCCAGTGCAAACAATCCCTCATGCCACCGTTTCTGCGGGCGCATGAGGCCCTTGCCCACGATGAGCAGCGCCAGAAAGCCGAGCGTGAACCGCGCTACCATAATCTCCAGCGGCGTGAACGCGCGCAGCAGCACCTTGGTGGAGACAAATGTCGTGCCCCAGACAAGCACGCTGAACGCGCCGAACAAATGCCCCTGTATTCTGCGATTTTCCTGCATGATATTCTCCTTTTCAGCGAAAACAGGCGGTTACGGCTTGACCCAGTTCTCCTGTCCTGCGAATGCGTTATACGGTGTCGGATTGAAATGATTGATCAGACCGCTTCTGAGCACAACCTGCTGCCGCTCAAATGCCAGCGGAATGAGCGGCATTTCGTTCAGAAATGTCGTGTACAGACCCTCCGTATTCTCGCCGCTGCGGTACGCCGTGATGGCATTGCTCATGTCTCACTCGAGTACGATCCATAGTTCAGTCCGCCCTGCGGAGACAGCAGCGGGCGCAGATCGAAGTCCGGCGTCAGCTGGGTTTCGCCGTAGTACGCGTCGAACGAGCCGCTCTGCAGCATGGAAACATAGGTATCATACGGCTCCTCATCCACCGTGACATTGACGCCGTTCAGCGAATTCCACGAAGCCGCGACCTGTTTTGCCGCCGCTACCTTAAACGCGTTGTCCGAGTTGACGAGCAGGCGGAACGAAAGCTGCACGGTCGCCGCATCCGTCACTATCGTATCGGTTACTGCGGTATCGGTCGAGCCGGAACCGTCCGTAGAATCGGTCGAATCGCCGGAGTCCGTATTCTCATTGTCCAAAAGCACAACTTTCCCGTCCGAAACCGTCGAATCGGTCCGTTTTTTCGGCGTGCGCACGGTCAGAAAATCCACCTTGTAATCGGTATCGCTTGCCCGGCCGCTCGTATAATAGATAAAGTCGCCGTCCTCGTCGTAGTAGCCGTCCCCCTCGGAAGAGTCCGAAGAAGTGTCCGAATCATCATCGGAATTGTCCGTAGAATCCGAATCGCCGTCCGAAGAATCGGTATTGCCGCCGCTGCCGCCTGCCGAAGCCGCACCCTCCTGTGCCGCCTCGCGCAGCAGCTGTGCCGCAGTCATCAAATCCGCCGACAGGCTGTACGACACGCCGGTGTCCGCCGGCTGCGGATTGATCGGCAGCACCGCCGGATCGGCATAATCCTGCAGCTGGGTTGCACACAGACCCTGACGGCTGATCGCCATAGAAAGCGCCTGCCGCACTTTTGCATTCGTGAACTGGCTGTTATTGTAATTCAAACCGATATAATGCAGCATAGCACTGCTCACCGGAACGGTATCGACCTCGCCGGTGAATGCGATATTCTGGTCGTCCGGCGCAATACGGGCGCTGCGCATGATGGATACATCGCCGGTGCGGAAGCTGGTGTCCGCCGCATCCGCGCGCGTCATTTTGACCAGCGTAATGTGCCGAATGGTGCCGAGAAAGCCGCCGTGCCAGTTCTCGTTGGCCTCCAGCGTCCATGCGGCGCCGTTCTGAACCGGCTTGTACGGTCCGGTGCCCTCGGCGAATTCTCCTTCGTCAGTCGTACCCGCCCGATAGATCGGAATATCTAGCAGTTTCGGGAAGTTGACGTTCGGCGACGCAAGCGTAATGCGGACCATGCGCTTTGTCACCGCTTCGATCGAGGAAACCTCGGTCAGTCGGTTGTGGTACGGCGAACTTTCGTTTTCCAGCACAGTCTTGAGACTTTCGGCAACATCACTTGCCGTCAGCTCCGCACCCGACCAGAACTTGATGCCCTTTTTTATCGTAAAGCTGAACGTAGTTTCATCGCTCGTATAGTCCTCGCACAGCTCGTTTTCGAGTGCAAAATCGTTTTTTATCTCAAAAAGGCCCTCGTAAAGCGCCTCACGCAGCATGCTGTTGACCTCGGTGCCGTCCATGACCGGATTGAGCGTTGTGCCCGAACGATACCACGCCAGACCGAAATACGCGTCCGACACATCCACATTGTCTACCGGTGCGCCGTCGCCGTCGTTTCCCTGTCCAAATGGGAACGTGCAGCCGCTGAGCACGACCAAAGCCGCCATTGTCAGCGCCAGCGCACGTTTTTCCAACTTTTCATTGTATTGATCCTTTCGCTTACAGACAGATCATGCCGCCCTGCACGCCGCGCACGCCGTGCGTTACGCGGTGCGACCAGAACTCATCCGAATGACACATGGTGCAGATGCCGCTGTCGATCACATTTTCCGCCGAAAGTCCGGCATCCTGCAGCAGCTTTACGCCAATGCCCTGCAGGTCCACATGGAATTTCGGACCTTTCTCCATGATGAACGGATGCACCTGTGCACCGAGCAGCTCTTCCATCGCTTCCGGCACATCCGCATCCGTCTCGAAGCACTCCTGCCGGATGGACGGACCGAGCACGGCGATCAGGCTTTCGCGTTTTGTGCCGAGCTGCTCCGCCATCACATCGACGGTCTTGGGCAAAATGCCTGCCGCCATGCCGCGCCAGCCGGAATGACACACGCCTGCGGTATGCGTCGCCGGATCATATAATAAGGTGACAACGCAGTCCGCGTAAAAGCCGATGATGGGCGTGTCCGCGAGTGCGGTCACGATCGCGTCCGACTGCCATTCCATCGGGCGGTGCAGACCCATGCCGACCTCGTCCTCGGTCACGACCGACACCTGCGTGTCGTGGATCTGCTTGGTGAGCGTCATGCGCGTCTCATCCACGCCGAGCGCCTCGCCCAGCAGGCGATAGTTTTCGCGCACATTCTCCAACTCGTCACCGCGGTTGAAGCCTAAATTCAGGCTTTCGCACGCGCCTGTGCTCACACCGCCGAATTTGGTGGTGAAGGCATGCCGCACCGGAATCCGTCGGCAGGTATAATATACGAAAGAACCGCGCTGTACGCGGCACATAGACTCGTTCATAGTCGTTCCTCCTCGTCTCTTCCATGAGGGAATACAGAATTATTATAGCAAATCGCCCTGCTGTTCACAAGAGCGCACACCGGCCGTTTTCAAAAACACCAAAAACCGCGTATGTCAGCTTGTCTTTTTTCTTGACAGTTTGACGAATAGGCTTTACAATTAAACATAGTATAATACCTGCTGTAACAGAGCCGGTGCCAATGGTGAGCACGGCTTTTTTCAAAGGCATTATCATGAACCGCCAATTCCGATGCGGATTGACGGAACCGCATTTTTCTTTTGACAGCGCAAAACCCTGATTTTTTTCGAGCGAATCTTCGCTTTTTCGGCGTATTCTGCCTTTATTCTTCGTGCAGTGCTCATGCGTGCTGCGCGTGTTTCACCGTGGAATCAACTTGTTTTCTGCCGAACTGCCGCTCTATTGAGAAACAGCACCGCAGAGCTGCGGTATTGTCTTGGTTTTGTGCCGTCTCCCAAAATTCGTAAATAGGGAGGACACACCAACGAGCAACATCATCATACCGATCATCACCGGTATCGTGTGTCTCGCAGTAGGCGTAATCATCGGATTCCTGTATCGCAAGAGCGTTGCGGAAAAAGAGATCGGCTCTGCCGAGACCGAGGCCACCCGCATCATCAACGAAGCGATCAAGGCCGGCGAGACCAAAAAACGCGAATCCATACTCGAGGCAAAGGACGAAATCCACAAGCAGCGCGTCGAAGCCGACCGCGAGCTGAAGGAACGCCGCAATGAGACCCAGCAGCTGAGCGCCGCCTGATTCAGCGCGAGGAAGCACTGGACAAGAAGAGCGATATGCTCGACCGCAAAAATGATGACCTTAACCGCCAGCTGGACGCAAGCCAGAAGGAAAAGGAAGAACTCGAGCGCATCAAGCTCGAGCAGGTAGAAAAGCTGGAGCAGATTGCCAGCATGACCCGCGACGAAGCACGCGAGATGCTCGTCCAGTCCATTGAAAACGAAGCAACCCACGATGCAGCCGTCAAGCTGCGCGAGATCAATCAGCGCCTGAAGGACGAGAGCGAGCAGACTGCCCGTGAGATCATCTCGACCGCAATCCAGCGCTGTGCCGCCGATCAGGTATCCGAGGCGACCGTTTCGGTTGTTCCGCTGCCGAACGACGAGATGAAGGGCCGCATTATCGGCCGAGAGGGACGCAATATCCGCACACTGGAAACCCTCACCGGCGTAGACCTCATCATTGACGATACGCCCGAGGCGATCACCCTGTCCTCGTTCGATCCGGTTCGCCGTGAAATCGCACGTCTGGCCCTCGAAAAGCTGATCGTTGACGGTCGTATCCATCCGGCTCGTATTGAGGAAATGGTTGACAAGGCTCGCCGTGAGGTTGAGCAGATCATCAAGAGCGAAGGCGAGCGTGCTACCTTCGAGACCGGCATCCACGGCATTCATCCGGAGCTGGTTAAGATTCTCGGCCGCCTGCGCTACCGCACCAGCTACGGTCAGAACGTCCTGCAGCACTCCATCGAGGTGGCACACATTGCCGGCATGATGGCCAGCGAACTCGGCCTCGATCCGGTTCCGGCACGCCGTGCAGGCCTTCTGCTGCATGATATCGGCAAGGCCATCGACCACGAGGTTGAAGGCAGCCACGTTCAGATTGGCGTAGACCTTGCCAAGAAGTACAAGGAATCCCAGCCGATCATCCACGCCATCGAGGCACACCACGGCGATGTGGAGGCAAAGACCATCGTAGCATGTCTGGTTCAGGCAGCCGATGCCATCTCCGCTGCACGTCCGGGCGCTCGCCGCGAGAACCTGGAAAACTATATCAAGCGTCTGGAGAAGCTCGAGAGCATCGCCAACGAGACGCCCGGTGTTTCCGGTTCGTTTGCCATTCAGGCAGGCCGCGAGATTCGCATTATCGTCAATCCAGAGAAGGTTTCGGACGACAAGATGGTGCTTCTCGCCCGCGAAATCGCCAAGAAGATCGAGAACGAGCTGGATTATCCCGGCCAGATCAAGGTCAACATGGTACGCGAAACGCGTGCGATCGACTACGCAAAGTAAAAGCATCCCCGCAAGAGATTCTCTTGCAGGGGATTTTTTACGCCTTTTTTCAGCTTTTAATCTTTATTGCAGACGATGAACCGCACGCCGCCCTTTATATTTTCCGCCTTGCATGTCAGGCCGTGCAGAGCGAGTATTTTCTGCAGAATGGCCAGTCCCAGTCCGTGTCCGCCTGCGCGGTCGCGCGCCTTATCGCCGCGATAGAACATCTCGAACAGGCGCGGCAGCTCGTCCTCCGGAATGGGCTCACAGTCGTTTTCGACGGTCAGCAGGTGATTGCGGCTGTTCGTCAGCCGAACGGACACGCGCCCGTTTTCCGGCGAATACTTGGCGGCGTTCTCCAGCAGGCATCCGACGGCACGCCGCAGCAGCGTTTCGTCGCCGCGGATACGCACGCCGTCCGCAATATCGGCGGTCAGGCGGCGTTTCTCAAACAATGGCGCGTATTCGGTCAGTATCGCGCACCAGCGCGGTCAGATTGAGCGTTTTGCGGTTTTTCAGCTCGTCCGTGCGGTCAAGGCGGGTGTAATCCAGCATTTCCCGCACCAGACCGTTCATCCGGTCGGTTTCCTGCTCGATAGCGGCGAGATACCGCGCGTTTTCCTCGGGCGAAATGTCCTGCGCGATGGCCTCGGCGTACCCGCCGATGAGCGCAAGCGGCGTTTTCAGGTCGTGGCTTGCCGCCGAGACAAACTGCTGTCGTTTGTCCTCGAGGTCGCGTTCGCTGTCCCAGCGGGTGTGCAGCGTAGACGCCATGTCGCTCAGCGCACGGTTGAGTTCACCGATTTCGTCTCTGCGCTTCAGGTCAGGTTTGAATTCGTCGAATGCGAGAATGGATACCCGATTGGCTTCTCTTGCCGTATCAACCAGTGGGGCGGACACCATGCGGCGCACAATTTTATAAAGAGGAACAGGAAAATCAAGTACAGCGCAATCGTGATAGGCGGCATAAGTCAACCGGCGTCTGTGCCGTCCATTCCCCATCACCAATAGCAATTTGAAGCCGATTCGGGAAAAAGATAAATCCTGTATCTGTCTTAATCTGTTGGCCATAGACTGTAATTAAACGATCTTGCGCGTGCTCGTGACCGAGTATCTCGTTCATTTCGCGCAGCGATTGCTCGGAGAAATCACTTAAATCAATGCCATAGCAGCAGCCTGTTGCCGGATGATAGTACAGCATCAGCGGCGATCTAATCAGAACCCGCTTATGATTTTCGTCATAATACCGTATGATATAGGGCGTATTTACATTATAATAGGGCGTATCTACACCATCTCTACACAGGTTGGCACGCAGTAAATCATATTCCGCTGTGCCTTCCGCCGGGTAGTGCGCTGCATCACCTTTCAGGATTTTAAGGTCCTCATCAGCAATCCTGTGCACTCATGTACTTGCTCTCATGCTGGCATTAGCTTCCTCTCGAGCTTTTATCCTGCGCAAGCTTTGCCACTTGCCACACCCACGGCACCACAAACACCGCCAGAATCACCGCCACAATCGCGGTCAGCCTTGCCGCGATGCCGATTTTACGAAACCGCTTTGTCATGTCGATCCCCCAATCGGTAGCCCTTGCCGTACACCGCACGGATATGCTGCGACGCTGTACCGAGCGCTTTACGCAGGCTGGCAATGTGCCGGTCGATCATGCGCTCGTCCCCGTCGAAATCTGTGCCCCATACCCGCTCGATAAGCAAATCGCGCGACACCGTGCGTCCCTGCTCACGCAGCAGCAGTTCGAGTATCTTCGCCTCCTTGGGACGCAGATTCACCGGATTTCCGTCCACCGTTACCGTGCCCGAGGCCGTATCCATCAGGATATTCGCGTAGCCGAGCTCACTCGCGCCCAGCCGCAGCCCGCGGGCCCGCCGCATGAGCGCCTGCGCCTTTGCCACCAGCACCGGAAACGAAAACGGCTTGGTGATATAATCGTCCGCGCCCGCGCGGAACCCTGCCAGCGTGTCGCCCTCCTGCCCAAGTGCCGTGACGAAAATGACCGGAACGTCGCTCTCCTGCCGCAGGGCTTCGCAGACCTCGAGACCGTTTAAGTGCGGCATCATAACATCCAGCACCAGCAGGTCGAACGGCTGCGCCTGTGCCAGCACGAGCGCCTGTTCGCCGTCATACGCCGGTGTCACCGCCACGCCCGCCGCCCGAAAGAAATCCTGCATCAGCGCGGATAACGCCTTGTCGTCCTCCGCCAAAAGAATGTGTCCTGCCATGGGAATGCCCCCTCTCTATCTGTCATTGGTCTATCCTTTTCCTGTATTTAGTATAGCATAGAATTGTCCATTCTTTATCCAATGAAAAAAGCCTTTCCGAAATTTTTTCGGAAAGGCTTTTGTGTAGTTCGATTTAGACGGCTTCTTTACGCCTGCGGCGGGATACAGCCGACGCCGTCCAGAATAAAGTGCGGACGGTATGCATAGTTTTCCACATCCCTGCGCGTGGTGCAGCCGGAAAGCACCAGCACGGTATCCAGGCCGGTTTCGATGCCGGCAACAATGTCGGTATCCATGCGGTCGCCGACCATGACCGCCTCGTGCGAGTGCACGCCAAGCAGACGCAGACCGGTGCGCATCATCCGCGGGTTCGGCTTGCCGACATAGTATGCCGTCTTGCCGGTGGCCAGCTCAATCGGAGAAACCAGTGCGCGGCATGCCGGAATAATTCCCTGCTCGGACGGGCCGGTCAGGTCGGAGTTGGTCGCGATCAGGGCGCGCGCCCTTGTTGATCAGATCGACCGCCTTGAGGATGGTCTGATAGTTGTAGGTGTTGGTTTCACCCGCGATAACGTAATCCGGGTCAACATCGTTCATCACGATGCCCGCCTCGTACAGCGCACCGACCAGACCGGGCGCACCGATTACATACGCGGATGCGTGCGGCTTCTGGCTGGCGATGAACTTTGCCGTAGCCAGCGCAGAGGTGTAGAAATGCTCCTCGCCGATCTCCAGACCCATACGGGCCAGCTTCTGCTGAAGCTCGAGCGGCGAACGCTCGGAGGAGTTGGTCAGGAAAAGGAAGCTCTTGTTTTCACGCTGCAGCCAGTCTACAAATTCGGTTACGCCGGGCAGCAGACGGTTGCCGTGATAGATAACACCGTCCATATCGCAAATGAAGCCCTTCTTGTCGCGAAGCAGCTCTAATTCTTCGTTCATTGTGCTGATCTCCTTTCGGTAGACGACCCATGCTCAAACAGCATGGCCGGAAATCTTTTTTGTCCATTCTTATTATGCGGAAAATTTCAGCCAACGTCAAGTCCTATCGTGCGGAAAACTGTAAAATTAACGTAAAGAGTGGAGAGCGAGAAGCGGAGAGGGAAAAATAAAGCTGAATCACCCTCTATCCGGCCCTGCACTAAGGGACAGGCGGCCGCGCCGCCGCGTCCCGCAACCGCGAACGGAGTTCGCGGCATCAAATACGCGATTTGCTTGCATAATCGCACCCACAGGACAGCCGCCTGCTGGCGGCGAGTCCTCCGCGGGCGACAGCGTTCACGCCCTCCCATAAAATCCCGCAGGGATTTCTGCACCCATCCAACCCATCACGCCGCGGAGCGCGTAAAATGGAGCGCCTCCGGCGCGACAAAAAAGTCAGGACATGCGCCTGACTTTTTTAACAAACACGAAAACACCCCGAAAACCGGAAAGTTTTCGGGGTGTTTTCGTGCAATAGGTGTTCCCGCCCTGCCCGCAAAGCGGGCACGCGCGGCGACACCGTCCCTCGTACCAAAGGCCGCTTTACGGCCTTTGGTACGAAGCGAGAGCCTTTACGGCTCGAGTCGGTTCATATCACGCGGGAACATGGATGCCTCGCGGATGTTGTTCAGCTTAAGGAGCTGCATGGTCAGGCGCTCCAGACCGATGCCCAGACCGCCGTGCGGCGGCATACCGTACTTGTGCAGCATGGTGAAGGACTCAAACAGCTCGGCGTTCATCTTGCGGGCCGCCAGCTTGTCCATCTGCTCCTGATAATCGTGGATACGCTGACCGCCGGTGGTGATCTCCAGACCGCGGAACAGCAGGTCGAACGACAGCGCCAGCTTCGGATCCTCCGGATCGTCCTTTGCATAGAACGGACGCTTTGCGGACGGGAAGTGGGTTACAAATACGAAATCGGAATCGTGCTCTTCCTTGGCCCACTGGCACAGCAGCACTTCTTCGTCCGGGTTGAGGTCATAACGGTTCTTGGACTTGTGGCCGTATTTTTCCTCCATGATCTGCTTGGCCTCATGGAAGCGGATGGTCGGGATTTCCTTAATCTCCGGAACCTCGGCGTTCAGCATCGCGAGTTCCTCAGCGCAGTGCTCCTTAACGTAAGCCATAACAGACTTCAGCATGCCGGTCTCCATTGCCATTACATCGTACATGGAACAATGTAGGCCATCTCGAAGTCCAGACCCATATACTCGTTCAGATGACGGAGGTGTTGTGACGCTCTGCACGGTAAACCGAGCCGATCTCGTATACACGGCCGAATGCACCGGCGAGGTACTGCTTGTGGAACTGCGGGGACTGCGCCAGGTAAGCGGGCGGGCCGAAGTAATCCAGCTTGAACAGGTTCGCACCGCCCTCAGCGCCTGCAACTACGATCTTCGGGGTGTGGATGTGGGTAAAGCCCTGCGCCTGCATATACTGGGCAAAGCCGTCAGCGATCGCACCCTGTACGCGGAAGACCGCCTGCTTGCGCGGATGACGCAGCGTGATCGGACGCAGCGGCAGATCAACATCGAGGGACAGGCCCATATACTTCTTGCCGAGCGGTACCGGCAGCTGGTCGTACGGCTTGCCGAGGATGGACAGTGCGCTCAGAACGACCTCAACGCCATGCTCTGCACGCGGCTCCTCACGAACGGTACCGGTAACCTCAAGTACCATTGCGTCCTTGACATCCGAGCGCTTGATGCCGCCGATCTCGTCACCCTGGAAGGTGCACTGGATCAGACCGCGCTCAACGCGCATTACAACAAAAGAAAAGTCAGACATATCGCGTACACGGTGAACCGTGCCGCGGAACGTGACCTCGCTGCCGACTGCTTCGCAGACGCGCTTTACGGTGTCAACGTACTGACCCGCTTCATGAATCATTTCCATAATATTACGCCTCTCTGTTTACAATTTTCAGATAGAGTTATTGTAGCATGGATTTACTGCCGTGACAAGGTTTTACCAGTGAAATCCACGCTGTTTTGACAATTTTTCTTATCGTTTCAGCCTGCGGAGCACCGCCTGTACTTCCTCGCGGCCCTCACCGCTGACGATAATGCACACCGCATAAACGCCTGCACCGACCACGACAGCCGCGCCAAGGCGAATGAGATTGCCGACCGGCAGCAGCGTGCACGCAAAGGCCGCCGCGCCGCACAGCAGCGCCGAAACGATGATGCGCACCAGACTGATCGGTGCCACACGGAACAGAAACCGGCTGCGCACGCGCACGCAGGTGATGATAAAGTAGGACGCAAATGCGACCACCGAACCGAGCGCACCGCCCGTAAATCCGAGGGTTTTGAGCAGAATGACACTCGAAACCACCTTGATAACTGCTGCGATCGCGCTGTTCTGCAGAACGTGTACGGTGGACTGCTCCAGCTCATACGCCTTGTTGGCGTACTCGGTCAGGCCCATGAACAGCATGGCAAGCGCGGTATATGCGATGACCGGCGCACCGGCGGCATACTTCGCGGGGAACAGGAACCGGCTGAGCGGCAGCGCCACCGCAGTCAGACCCGCAACAGCAGGCACAGCGATCAGCAGATACAGCCGCACGCCCTGATCGAGCAGCGGCTTTGCCGCGGCTTTGCCACCCTCGCGCCAGCCGCGCAGCACGGCAGGATACACGCCGCGCATAATACCGACCGAGATCATCGTGAACAGACCGCTCGCGATCGAGTTGTTATTCGAGTAGTATGCGTACAGAATGTTGCCGTAAAAACCGACAACGAGGTATTTGTCGATCTGGTTAAGCAGCGCCACCGAGATGGAAACGCCCATCAGCGGTACGCCGTATTTGAGAAACCTGTTCAGCAGCGGCTTGGAGAAATACTTCAGCCGCACAACAACCGGCAGGCTGAGCGCAAACACCGCACCGATGGTCGCAACTCCGTCCGCAATAGTGTTGGCAAAGATGGCCGGGAACGGCGACGGATAATTCGACTTGCCGCCGACAAGCGCGAATGCAACCGCGAGCTTGAGCACCGCCGAGGTCAGCGACCACAGGATGGATGCTTTGACGCGGCCGAGCTGAATCAGCGCCGCATTGAGCACTTGAAACGCCGTGTAGGTGCAGAACATCAGCGCACCGCCCAGATAGACCGGACTTTGCGTCACAGCTGCCGTAATGCAGCAGCCGATGGCAACGAGCACGCACAATCCCACATAGATGGTAGAAACCGTGGAGAACAGGCCGCGTCCTTCATCGGCGCGATACTCCTCACCGACATAGCGGGTGGCGGAATTCGCCATCCAGCCCGCAAGGATGAGGTACAGCAGCTGTATCGTGGTGTTGGTCAGGTTGAATGCACTGACCGCACCCTCCACAAAGATGTGGGAATACAGCGAGGAACACCCGATGACGAGCAGTCCCTCGACCACCTTGGCCGGCAGGAACAGCATCGCATCGCGCGTCATGGTATTTTTAGAGGACAAAAGAAAAACCCTCGCTTTCCGTCAGATAGATAGGCAAGACCGCATAATTGAACAAAAGCGCAAAATTTCCGTAAAGCGCCGCGGCAGCGCGACCGGAGCCTGCGCAAGGAGCCGCAGCTTCAATTGTGCGGTGTTGCCTTAAGTATACCATGAAAGCGGTGGAAACACAAACTTCGTTTGCCGAAAAATTGCCGAAAAAGCCGCGTTTTCCTGTCTCACGGTTTTGCAATCCCCCTGTTTTCATGGTATACTGATTATACTTGTCAAGTGGAGGTATTTGACTTTGCGAATCATGCATGTAATGGGCGGCGGCGATGTAGGCGGCGCCAAGACCCAGATTATGAATACTGTAACCGGACTCAACCGCAATAACGATGTGATGCTCATCTCGTTCCGCGCAGGTCCGTTTGCGGATGAAGCGCGCGAACGCGGCATTGATGTGCGCGTGATCGAGCGGCACAATCCATTCCGCGCGGCACGGACCATGCGCGACCTGGTAGATGCGTTCAAGCCCGACATTATTCACTGCCACGGCGGCCGTGCCAACCTGATGGGAGCCATGGTGCGCCGCAGCCGTCAGGTGCCAATCGTCACGACCGTGCACTCGGATTACCGGCTGGACTACCTCGGCAGTCCGCTCAAGCAGTACACGCTCGGCACGGCGAATGCCATTGCCCTGCGCTTTCTCGACTTCTATCAGCCGGTCGCAGACCGTATGGCGCGCACGCTCATCGAGCGCGGCTTTGACCCGGAGCGCATTGTAAAAATCTACAACGGTATGGATTTTGATCGTCCGGAGGGCGAATTTGACCGTGTGGCCTATCTGCGGGACACCTACGGTGCCGAGATCGAGGACGGCGACGTGCTGTGCGGCATTGCCGCGCGTCTGACCGCCGTCAAGGATATTGCGACCACCATCCGCGGCTTTGCCGAGGCGCTGAAATCCGCGCCGCAGCTGCGCCTGTTCATCGCCGGCGACGGCGAGGACGAGGACATGCTCAAAAAGCTGTGCGACCAGCTCGGCGTGCGCAAGCGCGTGACATTCTGCGGCTGGGTATCGCCGGTCATGCCGTTCTTCCGCGCGATGGATATTAACCTGCTGTCCTCGGTGTCCGAAACCTTCCCGTATTCCATTCTGGAGGGCGTTTGTGCCGGCTGTGCGACCATCTGCTCGGATGTCGGCGGCATGCCCGAACTCATCGACACCGGTGAAAACGGCTATATCTTCCCGGTCGGGGACGATAAGCGGCTGGCGGAATATCTGATCCGTCTGGGCAACGATGCCGCGCTGCGGCAGAAATTTGCGGATGCGCTGTACGAAAAGGCTTCCCGCGATTTTTCGCGCGACAAGATGTGCGAACGCCAGATGGAAAACTACCGTCATCTGCTGGCACGGTTCCATCGTCCGAAAAACGAGCGTGAGAGCATTGTCATCTGCGGCGCGTACGGACGCGGCAACGCCGGTGACGATGCCATCCTCGAGGCCATTGTGCAGGAGATGCGCCAGCTCGATCCCGAACGCACCATCTGCGTTATGTCGCGCAGACCGAAGGAAACGCGCCTGATCTACCGCACGAACGCCATCTATACCTTTAATGTGTTCTCCGTCCTGCGCAAGTTCCGCCATGCCGCGCTGTATATCAACGGCGGCGGCTCGCTCATGCAGGATGTCACGTCCACCCGCTCGATCTGGTACTACTGCTACACGTTGTACGCCGCCAAAAAGCGCGGCTGCAAGGTAATGATGTACGGCTGCGGCATCGGTCCGATCAACCGTCCGGGCAACCGCCGGATGGCCGCCAGAACCATTGACGCATCGGTTGACCGCATCACGCTGCGCGATGACAATTCCCGCGCACTGCTTGCCGAAATGGGCGTTACCCGACCGGATATCCGTGTTTCCGCCGACCCGACCATCATTCTGACGCCGGCGCCGCGTGAAATCGTCAATATCGCCCTCGAGCAGAGCGGCATTGACCCGAACGGAAAGTATATCGGCTTCGGTCTGCGCAACTGGAAGGGTCTGGACACGGCTCTGCCCGAAATCGCGGCTGTAGCCAACTACGCCTACGAAAAGCACGGCCTGACGCCGGTTTTCGTACCCATCAGTTTCCGAGCGACCTCATGCCCGCAGAACGTGTCGGCGCACTGCTGCACTGTCCGTGGCACGCGGTGCGTACCCGACAGCCCATCGAAGTGACCATCGGCATCCTCTCCCGCATGAAAACCGTGGTTGGCATCCGACTGCATTCGCTGATGTTCTCCGCCGGTCAGGGCGTTCCGGTCGTCGGCATGAGCTACGATATCAAGGTGGACGGTTTTCTCAAATATATCGGCAGCCGCACCTGTCTGCAGCTTTCGTCCGTCAAGGCGGAGCCGCTGTGCCGCCTCATTGACGAGTGCGTCTCCGGTGCGCTCGATAACGAGGTGCACCGCACTGCGGAAATGCTGCGAGAAAGAGAGTCCGAGAATGTGAAGGGTGCAGCGAAGCTGCTGAACATTTTCAAAAACTAAACCGTAGGGCAGCCCGCCCTACGATACATGATAAAAACAATCCACTAAAGGGGTTATATAGATATGAAGAACCACATCGTCTGTCTTTCGACAACGAACTACCATCCTCTGCCAACGCGCAAGCAGAACGTGATGAGCCGTCTGCGCAACAGCGAAATCCTGTATTTTGATCCTCCGGTGTCCATGATCGCACCGCTCAAGGACAAAAAAGCCTCCGCATATATCGAAAAATACAAGCAGCCCGGCGAAAAAGTCGAGGGACACGAAAACATCACCGTGTACGCACTGCCGCCGGTACTGCCGTTTTTCAACAAATTCCGCTGGATCAACAAAATTAACCAGAAGCGGCAGGCGGCGTTCATCCGCGAAAAGATGCGCGAGCACGGCTTCGGCGACGAGACCGTGCTGTGGTGCTACTCGCCGTCCTCGTGCGACATTGTGGAGCACCTGCCGCACGCCAAGCTGGTATACGACTGTGTAGACCGTCATTCCGCGTACAAGGGTCACATCAATCCCAAGGTTGTGGACAAGATGGAGCACGATCTGGCCAAGCCTGCCGATCAGGTATTCGCAACTGCGGTCGGTCTGGCAGAGACACTGGAAAAGATCAACCCGACCACCCAGATGATCCCGAACGGCGCGGCTTACGAGATCTTCTCGCGCGTACAGACCGAGAAGGACACCCTTCCCTGCCCGGAGGACATGAAGATCTGCCGCATCCGATCTACGGCTTTGTCGTCATGCTTCAGGAGTGCATCGACTATGCACTGATCGAAAAGCTGGCGAAAAGCCGTCCGAACGCGACGATTTTCCTGATCGGACGCACGCTGCCGGGTGTTGACCTGACAAATCTCAAGCAGTACCCGAACATCGTATTCCACGGTCTGGTGCCGCAACCCGAGCTGCCCGCATATCTGGCGCAGATGGACGTCTGCCTGAACGTATTCCGTGCCGGTGCGCTCTCCAAGGACGTTTCGCCGCTCAAGTTCTACGAATATCTGGCAACCGGCAAACCGATCGTTTCCACGCGCGAGCCGCTGCAGGTCGAGGATTTCAAGGATGTGGTCTACATTGCCCGCAATCCCGAGATGTTCCTGCCGCTGTGCGATGCCGCTGCCAAGGAAAACCGTCCGGCATGGACGGAAAAACGCCTTGCCTACGGCGCGCAGTGCTCGTGGACCGAGCGCGTGCACCAGATGGAAGAGGTGCTTTATAAAAAGGGCGTTCTGCACGAAAGTGCAGAGGAGTAAAAATTTATCTTTGGGCATTTACACGAATCCCGAAAAAAGCGGGTAAAATACTTGCATTAACAAGTTAAATTGGCTAAAATAAATATGTATCGTCACCGTTGGTTTTAAGAAAGAGGTGTACTCATGACCGGCAGCGTATTTTTTGAACCAGACTGTAGCTGAACAGTTTTTGTTCTCGGGCATTCGTGCATTCTCTCGGGCATCGGTGCACATAAATGAGCGAACATAGGGCACGGGTATACCCGTGCCCTCATTTGTTTTTGTAGGAGGAATAACAAATGAAAAAAGTTCTCGTTGTCATGGGATCCGACAGTGATCTCAAGGTAATGGAAAAGTGTGTTGACCGTCTGAAATCGTTCGATATTCCGACTGAGGTCCGCATCTGCTCCGCGCACCGCACCCCGGCAGCTGCCGAGCAGCTGGCGAAGAACGCGGCAGCCGAAGGCTTCGGCGTTATCATCGCGGCAGCAGGCAAGGCCGCACATCTCGGCGGTGTACTGGCGGCTTACACCACGCTTCCGGTAATCGGCGTGCCGATGGCCACCAGCGTCATGGGCGGCATGGACAGCCTGCTCTCCATCGTGCAGATGCCCAAGGGCATTCCGGTGGCAACCGTTGCGATCGACGGCGCAGACAACGCCGCTATCCTCGCAGCACAGATGATCGCCCTGTCGGATGACGCGCTGGCACAGAAGCTCGCACAGTTCAAGGCCGATATGGCAGCGGAAGTTACCGCAAAGGACGAAAAGGTTCGCGCTCAGTTCGCGTAATCTATATAGGTATCTCTGATACCGCATCCCCGCAAGGTAAAGGCATTGGTGCCGCTCCCATTGGCAGCTAAAATGTACAACCTGCAAACACTTAGCAGCACTAAAACCCGCGCCGCAGCGCGCATTAAATCCAACCACAGGTTCGTAAAAACCGGGAGTATGTATCACGGTTTTTACACAAGTGCGTGCAAAAGTTTCAACCACCGGGCGGAACTTTTGGTAGCTTAGGGCATATCCGAACACTGTTCGGTATGTCCCCCTCGATTGAAAGCGTGCTTTCAATCGAAAAGTCGTTTCAAATTAACACTACTTATACAAATGGAGGAATTGGACATGGAAAAGAAAGAACAGCTGTACGAAGGCAAGGCTAAGAAGGTATTTGCTACCGACGACGCAAATCTCGTAATCGTTGACTACAAGGACGATGCAACCGCATTCAACGGTGAGAAGAAGGGCACCATCACCGGCAAGGGCGTGATCAACAACGTAATGAGCAATCACATGTTCCAGCTGCTTGAGCAGCAGGGCGTGCCGACCCACTTCGTCGAGCAGCTCTCCGAGCGCGAGACTCTGGTAAAGAAGGTCTCTATTGTACCGCTGGAGGTCATCATCCGCAACATTTCCGCCGGTTCCTTTGCGAAGCGTTTCGGCGTGGAAGAGGGCATCGTATTCGACGAGCCGACCATCGAGTTCTCCTACAAAAACGATGAGCTTGGCGACCCGCTCATGAACGCTTACCACGCTATCGCACTGAAGGCTGCTACCCGTGAGGAAATCGAGACCATCAAGGCAATGGCCTTCAAGGTAAACGAGGTTATGAAGCAGTACTTCGATACCCTGAACGTCATCCTCGTTGACTTTAAGCTCGAGTTCGGCAAGACTGCGGACGGCAAGATCGTTCTCGCAGACGAAATCTCTCCGGATACCTGCCGCCTGTGGGACAAGACCACCAAGGAGAAGCTGGACAAGGATCGCTTCCGTCGTGACATGGGCGGTGTCGAGGAGGCATATCAGGAGATCATGAAGCGCGTTATGGGCAAGTAAGCCCATCCGCAAGGCAAGATTCGGACAAGAAAAGGCTGAAGAATGAAATATCGTATTTTTGCACTGTTTGCTCTCCAGCACCGCGGTCAGGAGGCTGCCGGTATCGCCGTAAACAAAAACGGCGTGATCCACTGCCACAAGGATGTCGGTCTGGTCAGCGCTGTGTTCAATCAGGACATTCTGGACAATATGCCCGGCTCGATGGCTATCGGTCATGTGCGCTACTCCACCACCGGCGATACCCGCCGCGAGAATGCGCAGCCGATCTCCATCACCCATGTAAAGGGCAATCTTGCGGTTGCGCACAACGGCAACCTCGTAAACGCAGGCGAGCTGCGCCGCGAGATTGAGCTGGACGGCGGCATTTTCCGTTCCTCGAACGACACCGAGGTGCTGGTCTACACCATTGTTAAGGAACGCCTCAAGTGTGGCTCTATTGAAGAAGCCGTTATGAACACCATGCACCGCATCGAGGGTGCCTACTCTCTGGTTGTTATGTCTCCGCGCAAGCTGATCGCGGCACGCGACCCGCACGGCTTCCGTCCGCTGTGTATCGGCCTGCTGGACAACGACTGCTACATTTTCGCTTCCGAGACCTGCGCTCTGGACGCGCTCGGTGCAAAGTTCATCCGCGATGTAGAACCCGGTGAGGTCTGCGTTGTCGAAAACGGTGAGCTGCGCTCCATGCACTGCGGTATCGAGTGCAAGTCCTCCGCGTGCGTATTCGAGTACATTTACTTTGCCCGTCCGGACTCCATCATCGACGGTGCATCGGTTGAGCTGGCCCGTCAGGAGGCCGGCAAGTATCTGTCCATCGAGCATCCGGTCGGCGCTGACGTAGTTATCGGCGTACCGGATTCCGGTATCCCCGGCAGCCATCGGCTACGCGAAGTTCTCCGGCATTCCGTACGGCGTGGGTCTCATCAAGAACCGCTATATCGCCCGCACCTTTATCCAGCCGGGTCAGGACAAGCGCGAGCGCTCCGTGCGTCTCAAGCTGAATGCCCTGCGCACCGCTATTGAGGGCAAGCGCGTCATCATGGTCGATGACTCCATCGTCCGCGGTACGACCTGCGGCCGTCTGGTAAAGCTGCTGCGCGACGCAGGCGCGGCTGAGGTTCACATGAGAATTTCGGCTCCTCCGTTCCGTCATCCCTGCTTCTTCGGCACGGATATTCCGGAGCGCAACCAGCTGCTCGCACACAACCGCACGGTTGAGGAAATGCGCGAGATCATCGGCGTGGATTCGCTCGGCTTCCTGTCGCTCGAGGCCTGCCGCAAGATTGCAGTCGGCTGCAAGCTGGGCTTCTGCGATGCATGCTTCTCCGGCGAGTACCCGATTCCGGTACCCGAGCAGGTGAATAAGAACATGTTCGAGACCGAGATTCCGCTCCCCTCTAACAAAGACTAACTTTTGAATTGAGAATGGAAAATGGAGAATGGAGAATGACGGTTACGCGCATAGCGCGTCAATTTAATCCGGCGCTCTGCGCCGAACCACAATTCTCAATTCTCCATTATCAATTTTCCATTTTTCTCGTTCATACGATAAATGAAAGTGAGATGTAAAACATGAGTGTAAGCCGTTCTGAAAGCTACAAGGCTGCCGGCGTTGACGTTACCGCAGGCTATGAAGCGGTCAAGCTGATGAAGCCGATGGTAGAAAGCACCTTTACCAAGGGCGTTATGGGTAC
>VOFI01002589.1_pt1 | contig 20151 bp, 37 predicted proteins | sample 5384131 | NCBI WGS metagenome assembly VOFI01 (sample SAMN12384728, study PRJNA508395) | human gut metagenome | isolation source: healthy gut H | host: Homo sapiens
TGCAGTTTGTACAAAAACACAGAAAATATATTGGAAAAAGAGCGGGAAAAGGGTATAATGTCAGAGAAAGTGTGATTGATAAAATACAGACGATTTTTTTTTCTGCTTTGTCAGGTCATAAATAAGTGGGGCGGAGGATGTAACAATGGAACAGCAGCATATGTTTACCAATCGGATGATCCGTAATCTTCTGGTGCCGGTAGTTCTGGAACAGATTTTGAATTCGATAATGGGAACCGCAGATACCATGATGGTCAGCAATGTGGGATCTGCGGCTCTTTCTGCGGTATCGCTGGTGGATTCCATCAACGTGCTTCTGATCCAGGCTTTTCGGCGCTGGCAGCGGGAGGCGCCATTGTCTGCGCCCAGTATATCTCGGACAGAGGAATTACGAGAAGGCGAATATGTCTGCCAGGCAGGTGCTTTTTATCATCACAGCGATCTCTGTAGTGGTATCTGCAGTCTGTCTGATCTTTTCAGAAGCCGCTTTTGAGGCTGATCTTCGGTGCGGTGGATGCGGATGTTATGCGTGCATCGGAAACCTATTTCTTTTTCACGGCACTGTCATTCCCCTTTATTGCGGCTTATGATTCTGCGGCTTCGATCTTTCGTGCCCAGGAGAATACCAAAGGGGCCTATGGCCATCTCCATGATCTCCAATATCATGAACATTGGCGGAAACGCGGTTCTGATCTGGGTTTTCCATCTTGGTGTTGCAGGAGCGGCGATCTCCACACTGGTTTCCCGTATTTTCTGTGCAGTGGTTGTTCTCTGGCAGCTGCGTAAGGATCGTCAGCCTGTCGTTGTGAAAGATTACCTGAAGATCCGTCCGGACTGGAGCATGATCGGACGTATCCTGGGACTTGAATCCCTTCGGGAATTGAGAACAGTATGTTTCAGCTTGGAAAGCTTGCCATCCAGTCTACGGTTTCCACACTGGGCACAGCAGCCATCGCAGCACAGGCAATGACAAATATTCTGGAGAATCTGAATGGAATGGCGGCAATCGGAGTAGGTGTGGGCCTGATGACCATCGTAGGCCAGTGTCTTGGTGCCGGCCGCAAGGATGAGGCGGTCTATTACATAAAAAACTCTGCGTCATTGCAGAGGCAGTTATTATCGTAAGCTGTCTGATCGTGTATATTTTGGTCAGACCGGTGACGATCCTTGGCGGAATGGAGAGTACCAGTGCGGAAATGTGCATCCACATGATCACATGGATCACCATCGTGAAAAGCCTGTGGTATGGACAATGGCGTTCGTGCCGGGGTATGGTCTTCGTGCAGCCGGTGATGTGAAGTTTTCCATGATCACCTCCTGCTGTACCATGTGGGCGTGCAGGTTCTGTCTCTGTGTTTTCCTGATCCGTGTCCTGGGCTTCGGGCTATGGGTGTCTGGATCGGAATGTTTGCAACTGGACTGTTCGTGGAATCATTTTTACCTGGCGTTTCCACAGCCGCAAATGGCTGGAGCACAAGGTAATCTGAAAAGGAGGGCATCGTATATATGAAGAATGGACTGGAAGACCAGTATGTCATAAAAACAACAAGCGCCTCCGTTATGGCTGACACAACAGGCTCCTGCGCAGCCGGGGCAGCCAGGGGGTGCAGTCCGGATGCTGCTTTCGGGTGAGACTCTTTCCGAGGTAGAGCTTGATACCCCAAAGGGGATCACTCTCACATTACAGCTTCACGATATTACCCGGGGGCGAAACCTATGTCTCCTGTGCGGTACACAGAAGGATGCGAGGGGGATGATCCGGATACCACCAACGGGATCCTGGTCTATGTAAAAGCGGAGAAGTTTTTCTATTTCAGCGGCAGAACAGGTCGGGCAGCAGCAGAAAACAGAGAAATCCCGGCCGCAGATCATCCTGGACGGAGGGATCGGTGTGGGGCGTGTCACCAAGCCGGGACTTTCCCAGAACGTGGGCGAGGCGGCGATCAATCCGGTTCCCAGAGCCATGATCCTGCGGGAAGCCGAAGAGGCGGCCCAGGAATATGACTACGAGGGCGGTCTGAAGCTTACCGTATCCGTCCCTCAGGGGAGGAGATCGCAAAGAAAACCTTTAATCCCCGTCTTGGCATTCTTGGCGGGATCTCCATACTTGGAACCAGCGGGATCGTAGAGCCCATGAGTGAGAAGGCTCTGATCGAAAGCATTCATGTGGAGATGAAGCAGCATTTCTGCCAGGGAGAAAACTATATCCTGGTGACACCGGGGAATTACGGGGCTGATTATCTCAGGGAACATATGACGATTCCTTTTGAGAATAATATCAAATGCAGCAATTATGTAGGAGAAACCATAGATATGGCAATAGATATGGGTGTAAAGGGCATTCTTTTGTGGCTCATATCGGTAAGTTTGTAAAGGTTGCATCAGGGATCATGAATACGCATTCTCACTGCGCAGATGGCAGAATGGAAGTTCTCTGTGCAAGTGCTATCCGTGCAGGGGGCTCTCTGAATTTGCCAGAGAGATCCTGAGGAGGGGGACTACGGATGAGGCGCTGGCTGTTCTTGACAGCTATGGTATCCTGAAAGAGACTATGGCTGTGGTCATGGAGAAGATCCAGTTTTATCTGGACCACAGATCCTATGAGCAGATCCTTCTGGGTGCTGTGGTGTTTTCCAATGTATACGGACTGCTGGGGCAGACCTTGGGGATGCAGAGGAGCTGATCCATAAGATACAGGAGCAGGCAGTCGGGGTGGATGATATTTCATGCGTGAAACCCCTGATCCGGATGGAGATTTTTGATCCGGGGACAAAAATTTGATATAAATAACAGACAGGTTTTATCCTGTCTGGAAAATATAGTTAGGAGGAAAAAGAAATATGGCAGGTAAATTATATGGTGTAGGTGTAGGACCGGGAGATCCGGAGCTTCTACCTTAAAAAGCACTTCGTCTTGTAAAGGAGGCAGAGGTGATCGCACTTCCGGGACAGGTTCCGGAGGATACGGTAGCGTTTAAGATCGTGGAGGGGGCTTATCCGGAGCTTGGAAAGAAGGAGCTTCTTGCAGTTCCTTTTCCAATGTCCAGGATCCTGAGGTGCTGAAGAGCTATCACGATGCAGGAGCAGATAAAGTCAAGGCTGTCCTGGACCAGGGGGAAAGATGTGGTATTTCTCACACTGGGAGATCCTACCGTGTATTCCACATATCTCTATATCCATCACAGACTTGTGGCTCAGGGCTATGAGACGGAGATCGTCTGTGGCATCACATCCTTCTGTGCAGTTTCCGCCCGTCTGAACACCGGACTTGTGGAGAAGGCAGAGCCTCTTCACGTGATCCCGGCTTCCTATCAGATCGAGGATGCGCTGAAGCTTTCCGGTACCAAGGTCCTTATGAAGGCCGGAAAGAAAATGAAGGATGTGAAGGCGGAGCTTCTTTCCCAGGGGGCAGAGGCCATGATGATCGAAAACTGCGGAATGCCGGATGAAAAAGATCTACCGGACCGTGGAGGAGATCCCTGAGGATGCAGGATATTATTCCCCTGATCATTATCAAAGAAAACAAAGACAGAAGAGAGGAATAGATTATGGTACATTTTGTGGGAGCAGGTCCCGGAGAGCAACCGGATCTTATCACAGTAAGAGGTAAACAGTATCTGGAAGAGGCAGATGATTATCTATGCGGGATCTCTTTGTAAATCCCCAGCTTCTGAGTATTCCAAGGATGTGCACCATCCATAACAGTGCAAAGATGACCCTTGAGGAAGTGATCTCTGTTATGGAGAGAGCAGAGGCTGAGGGTAAGATGACCGTTCGTCTCCACACCGGCGATCCATGTATCTATGGTGCGATCCGTGAGCAGATGGATATCCTGGATGAAAAGGGAATCGCCTATGATTCCTGCCCGGGTGTCAGTGTTTCTGCGGAGCTGCATCTGCACTGAACCTGAGTATACACTTCCGGATATTTCCCAGAGTGTGATCATCACAAGAATGGAAGGAAGGACACCGGTGCCGGCAAAGAGAGCATTCAGTCCTTTGCCGCTCATAATGCCACTATGGTTATTTTCCTCAGTACAGGTATGCTGGAGGAGCTGAGCCGCAGACTGGTGGAGGGCGGATACCGTGAGGATACACCGGCTGCCATCGTCTACAAGGCAACTTGGCCCGATGAGAAGAAGTTTATCTGTACAGTGGGTACTCTGGCGCAGACAGCAAAAGAGAACAAGATCACAAAAACAGCGCTTATGCTGGTAGGTGATGCGGTCAATGCTGCAAGCTATGACAGATCCAAGCTGTATGATCCGGGCTTTACCACAGAGTTCCGTGAGGCTACGAAATAAAATATGAACATTTCCATCATTTGCTTCAGTATGACAGGGCTGGAGACAGGGGAAAGGCTTCAGAGGGCTCTGGAAAAAGAGGGTGAGAATGTCACCCTTGCAAAAAAGAGCCGGTACCTTCCGGATCCGATCTCTGTTTCCACCTCCCAGTGGGCAGGGGAACAGTTTCGGACAGGAAAAGAGGGCGTGATCTTTTGTTGGTGCCTGCGGGATCGCAGTGCGCAGTATCGCACCTTACATTGCCGGAAAAAGACAGATCCGGCTGTGCTGGTGATCGATGAATGCGGAAAATTTGTCATTGCTCTTCTTTCCGGACATCTGGGCGGAGCCAATGAGCTGGCTCTTCGCTGTGCCGGATATCTTAAGGCGGTGCCGGTTGTGACAACAGCCACAGATCTTCACAGCCGTTTTGCAGTGGATGTTTTTGCAAAAAAGAATGGCTGTGCTATTTTTTCATATGAAGGCTGCAAAGGAGGCTTCTGCGGCCCTTCTTGCTGGAGAGAGCATTGGCTTTTACAGTGAGTTTCCATGGGACGGGGAGCTGCCGGAGGGTCTGGTGCTTTGCAGGGAAAGACGGAAGGCCCTCAGCTTCAGCGGATCCGGAGAATGGTGAGAAAGCCGGTGAGGCACCGGAAACAGGTATTGCGGTGACGATCCACAGAGGCTGCCTGCCCTTTAAAAATACAGTCCATGTGGTGCCGCCCCTCTGCAGTTCTGGGAATGGGCTGCCGCAGGGGGAAAGGATGCAGCCTCCATCCGGAAGGCGGCAGAGGAATGTCTGAAGGAATCGGATGTTTACAGAGAAGCACTGAGAGCCATTGCCAGTATCGATCTGAAGAAAGAAGAGGTGGGACTTCTTTCTCTGGCAGAAGCCTGGCAGCTTCCGTTTCTGACCTTTACAGAGGAAGAGCTGAAGGCAGTGCAGGGTGAATTTACCCCGTCACAATTTGTAAAAAAAGATAACAGGTGTAGAGAATGTCTGTGAGAGAAGCGCGGTTCTGGGTTGCGGACAGGGTACACTGATCAGAAAAAAACAGGCCGGGACGGTATGACCACCGCCCTTGCAGCCGGAAATCGGAGGATACGTTTTGAGTAAGATTTATGTTGTAGGAATTGGCCCGGTGCGTATGACCAGATGACTGGAAGAGCGATCCGTGCATTAAATGAAAAGTGATGTGATCATCGGTTACACGGTGTATGGATCTTGTAAAGGAGTATTTTGCTGGTAAAGAGTCTTCATGACCACACCGATGAAAAAAGAGGGGGTAGACCGCTGTGTACTTGCTTTTGACGAGGCAAAAAAGGAAAAACCGTTTCCATGATCTGCAGTGGTGATGCCGGTGTCTATGGTATGGCAGGTCTGATGTATGAGGTGGGAGAAAACTATCCGGATGTGGAGCTGACCATTATCCTGGGTGTGACAGCAGCCACAGGCGGCGCCGCAGTGCTGGGTGCACCGCTGATCCATGACTTCTGCCTGATCAGCTTAAGTGATCTTCTGACTCCGTGGCGGGAGAAGATTGAGGCAAGGCTTCTGGCAGCAGCACAGGCGGATTTTTGTGGTATGCCTTTACAATCCGTCCAGCAGAAAACGTAAGGATTATCTTCAGAAGGCCTGTGATCTAATGATGAAATACAAGTCTCCGGATACTGTCTGCGGCACGGTTGCCCAGATCGCACGTGACGGCGAGACTGCACAGGTCATGACACTGAAGGAGCTCCGTGATACAGAAGTGGATATGTTTACTACCGTATTTGTGGGAAATTCACAGACTAAGAATGTAAACGGCAAGATGGTAACACCAAAGGGGATATAAGAATGTATAAAGCCATTGTTTTGCAGGGACCACCGAGGGCTATGCACTCTGTGAGTTCCTTGCGGAAAATCATGTTCCGGTCTATGCCTGTGCAGCCACGGAATATGGCGGCTCCCTTCTGAAGGAAAAATGAATTTCTCCATGTCAGCGCCGGAAGGTTGAAAACCGAAGATATGGAGGAGCTTTTCCGAAGGGAAGCGCCGGAGATCGTTCTGGACGCTACTCATCCCTATGCAGCAGAGGTGACCAAAAATATCCGGACAGCCTGTGAGAACGGAAGCATCCGCTATCAGCGTGTCCTTCGCCCGGAGTGGGGGAGAAGAACAGGGAAGCCATCTATGTGGAAAGCACGGAGAAGGCGGCAGAGCTTCTTTCCGGCACAGAGGGGAACATTTTTTCTTACCACAGGAAGCAAGGAGCTGTCTAAATTTACAGTGATCCCGGATTACCAGGAGGGCTTTTGCCGGGTGCTGTCCATCCTTCCGTGATCAGCTCCCTGTGCGGAGCTGGGGATCGAAGGAAAGCATCTCATCGGTATGCAGGGCCATTTTCCACAGAGATCAACGAAGCCATGCTTCGACAGTTTCAGTGCAGCTATCTGGTCACCAAGGATACCGGTCTGGCAGGTGGATTCCCGGAAAAGATGGAGGCCTGTCAGCGCTGCGGCGTTACACCTGTGATTATCGGAAGACCATTGCAGGAGGGGCTGTCCCTGCCGGAAGCAAAGGGTATTTCTGGCAAAGCTGTTCGGCCTTACCCTGTCATGCAGAGGGTTTCTCTTGTAGGCATCGGCATGGGTGCGGAAAAAACACTGACCCTGGAAGGAAAGAAGGCCTTTGATGAGGCGGAGCTTCTGATCGGTGCAAAGCGTATGACAGAGGCCGTACAGAGGCCGGGGCAGATGGTTCTCCATGAGTACCGCAGTGATAAGATCGTGGGTATATCAAGACACATCCACAGTACCGTACCGTAGCCATTGCCCTTTCCGGCGATGTGGGCTTCTACAGCGGTGCAAGGAAGCTGATCGATCTTCTGGATGGCGATGTCAGGTGATCTGCGGGATTTCTTCCGTTGTTTATTTTATGGCGAAGATCGGTCTTTCCTGGGATGATGCCAAAATCGTCAGTGCACATGGAAGAGACTGCAATCTGATCGCCCTGATCCGGCATAACCCCAAGGTTTTTCCATTCTTGGAACAGAGGATGGGGTAGCTCGTCTGGCTTCTCGTCTGGTTGCGTATGGAATGGGTGATGTGACCCCTTTATGTGGGCGAAAATCTTTCCTACGAAAATGAAAAGATCTTTCATGCCAGTGCGGCAGAGCTTACAGAATACCGGGAGATGCGTTAAGCGTGGTAACTGCGTGCAATGAAAAAGGCAGTACCTTTGCCCGCAGTTCACGGGATCTGTGATGAGGAATTTACGGCGGGAAGGCGCCTATGACAAAGGAAGAGGTGCGTACGGTTTCTGTCCAAGCTTCGTCTTCAGGAGGATTCTGTCTGCTATGATGTGGGGAGCGGGCACGGGCTCGGTTTCTGTTGAGATGGCGCTGCGTGCCTGGAAGGACAGGTCTATGCCATTGAGAAAAAGGAAGATGCCCTTGCTCTTCTGAAGGAAACAGGCGGAAATTTGCCACAGACAATCTGGAGATCGTGCCGGGACTGCACCGGGGAAGCGATGGTGGAACTTGCCTGTTCCGACACATGCCTTTATCGGCGGGTCCTCCGGAAATATGAACGAGATCATCCGACTTCTTCTGGACAAAAATCCAAAAGTACGGATCGTGATCAACTGCATCACCCTGGAGACGGTGACGGAAGCCATGAATGCCATACGAGATTTCAGCCTGACGGATGTGGATATCGTACAGCTGTTGCTGCGGCAAGATCCAAATCTATCGGAAGGTATCATATGATGATGGGTGAGAATACCGATCTATATCATTTCCTGCAGCGGAAGAAGGGGAGGAGATTTAGGGTGAAGATCCCGAGAATACTTCTTGCGGCAGGTGCCAGCGGCAGAAGCGGAAAAACCCTGATCACCTGCGGGCTACTTCAGGCGCTGGTGAACCGTGGAAAAATGAAAGGTGGCTTCTTTTAAATGCGGCCCGGATTACATAGATCCTATGTTCCACAGCCGTGTGATCGGTACAAGATCCCGAAACCTGGATACGTTTTTACAGATGGAGACAGAACCCGGTATCTTCTGGCAAAGAACGCATCGGACTGTGAGATCGCAGTGATGGAGGGAGTCATGGGGTATTATGACGGTGTGAGGGATCACCTCCAGAGCCAGCGCCTATGATCTGGCCTCCACCACAGATACACCGGTGATCCTGATCGTAAACAGCCGTGGCATGAGTGTTTCCCTGGCTGCCTATGTAAAGGGCTTTCTGGAATACAAAAGGACAGTCATATCTGCGGCGTGATCTTTAACCAGATGTCTCCCATGCTGTATCCCAGGATGAAGAAGCTTCTGGAAGAGGAGCTTGAGGTGGAGGTTCTTGGATATGTGCCAAAGGTAGAGGACTGTGTGATCGAGAGCCGTCATCTGGGTCTTGTGCTTCCTGAGGAGATCCCGAGCTGAGGGAAAGCCGTCTGCAGAATCTTTCCTGGAGAAAACCCTGGATATCGATGGGATCCTGGAGCTTGCAAAAAATGCACCGGAGCTTGCGGCACCGAGACGGAAATGCTGATACAGAAGGATATGCCTTCGGATACCGTACAGAGGAAAAGGTGCGGATCGGTGTGGCGGATGATGAAGCCTTCTGCTTTTTCTATGCGGATAATTTAAATCCTTCTGGAAGATGGGGCGGAGCTGGTGCGTTTTTCTGCCCATTCATGATGAACATCTTCCTGCAGATCTGGATGGGATTCTTTTTATGGCGGTTATCCGGAATTAAATGGGAGGCACTGGAACGCAAATCTGCATCCATGAAAGAAGAGATTGCACAGGCAGTTGGACAGGAATGCCCTGTCTGGCAGAATGTGGCGGCTTCATGTATCTTCATCAGGAGATGGAGGATATGGGCGGAGGTGTTTTTGAAAACCTGCGGGGTGATCTCTGGAAGGGGCTTACCGCACACCGAAGCTGAACCGAGTTCGGCTATATCACATTAACCGCCACGGAAAAACAGGATACCGGACTTGGTGAGATTCCGGCTCATGAATTCCATTACTTTGATTCTACAGATTGCGGAAGGATTTTCATGCGGCAAAGCCGGCATCTAAAGAGGATGGGACTGTATCCATGACCGAGGCAGGCTGATGGCAGGATTTCCGCATCTTTATTATTACGGAAATCCCAGGGTTCCCAGGGCTTTTCTGAAGAACGCACTGGAATATAAGAAGGAACGGAGGCAGAAAAAGATGCTGAAATATAGTCTTCCTGCACTGGTCCCAGGCTTCATACTGGATCTTCTGATCAGGAGATCCCAGATGGCTTTATCATCCGATCTGTGTCATCGGCAATCTGATCTCAGTGCTGGAAAAGGTGATCCGGAAGATTTTTCCGAAAAATGACGGCGGTGAGCTGACAGGAGGCTTTCTGATCGTAGTGCTTGTCTGTCTGTTCAGCGGCGGGGTGCCGCTTCTGGTGCTTTATTATCTTTACCGGTATCTGCCAAGGTGGCCATTTGTGCTGGAGGTGTTCTGGTGCTATCAGCTTCTTGCCACCGTTCCCTGAAAGATGAGAGTATGAAGGTCTATGACCGGCTGAAAAACGGAACTTTGGATGAGGCACGCTATGCGGTGCAGCATCCATCGTAGGCCGTGATACCCAGTCATTACGGAAACTGGCGTGACAAAGGCGGCAGTAGAGACTGTGGCAGAGAATGCTTCAGACGGTGTCATAGCACCGATGTTCTATATGGCATCGGCGGAGTGTGGCTGATGTTTCTTTACAAGGAATCAATACCATGGATTCCATGCTGGGCTACAAAAATGATAAATATCTTTATTTCGGCCGTATTGCGGCAAAAGCTGGATGATGCCAATTATATCCCTGCCAGGATTTCTGGATGGCTGATGGTGGCAGGAACTGTTTTTACAGGAATGGATACAAAAATGCGGCGAAGATCTACAAACGTGACCGGAGAAATCACGCTGCCAGCCCCAACTCTGCACAGACAGAGGCAGAATGGCAGGTGCGCTGGAGGTACAGCTTGCGGGAAATGCATATTATTTCGAAATTATATGAGAAAACCCACGATCGGGGATCCGATCCGCCCGGTGGAGCCGGAGGATATCAAAAAGCTAACCGGCTGATGTATGCGGCATCCATACTGGGAGTGGTTGTATTTGGACTGCTCAGTGCGGGGATCCGGATTCGAAATTTAAGGTAACAATAAATACAGACAGGAGAATGACCAATGACAAAAACACATACATGGAGGAGACGTATATAAACATAAAGACTGCCTGGATTTTTCGGCAAATCTGAATCCTTTGGGAACACCGGCAAAGTGTGAAGCAGGCCATCATAGACAGCGTCTGGATCATATTGCACGATTATCCCCAGGTGGGATGCGGCGTTCTCTGAAAAGGATCGCAGAATCGGAAGGGTAAAAAGAAATATCTGATATGCGGGAATGGAGCCGCAGATCTGATCTTTACGCTTTTGTCATGCATTAAATCCAAAAGAAGGCTCTGATCCGGCGCCTACTTTTGCGGGAATACGGACAGGCTCTGGCCAGCACTGGCTGTGAGCTGGAATATTATCTGAAAGACGGAAAATGACGGTTTTGTGCTCAGTGAAGATTATCTGGATATCCTCCAAAGGGACTGGATATGGCTTTCTTGTGTAACCCCAACAATCCTACCGGCATGCTGATCCCCACAGGCTTCTGAAAGGATCCTGGAAAAATGCAGAAAGCTGGATATCCTGCTGGTGGTAGATGAGTGTTTCCTTGATTTTGTAAAAGGAACCGGAAGAGTATTCTCTGAAGCATTCTCTTTCCGGGTTCAATAATTTTTTATCCTGAAAGCATTTACAAAAAAGATATGCCATGGCCGGTGTGCAGCTGGGCTATGGCCTCTGTTCTGACAGAAAGCTGATGAAAGGATGGAGGCTCACGTTCAGCCATGGAATGTTTCCACCATGGCCCAGGCAGCCGGGATCAGGCACTTACAGAGACAGGAATATGTAGAGGAGGACGCCAGCTTGTTTTTCGGGAGGCACAGTGGCTGAAGGATGAGCTGGTCCGCATTGGGTATAAACGGTATATTCCGTCGGAAGCCAATTATATTTTCTTTAAGGGACCGGAGGGCTTTTTGATTTCTGTCTGCGAAAGCGAATCGTGATCCGCGACTGCAGCAATTATCCGGGGCTTACAAGGTTATTACAGGATCGCTGTAAAGCGCATGAAGAAAATGTAAAACTTTGAAGTACTTAGAAACTTCGGAGAGGGAGGTATATTATGGCAAAAGCAATAATGGTACAGGGAACCATGTCCAATGCCGGAAAAAGCCTGCTGGCTGCGGGACTTTGCAGGATCTTTTAAGCAGGATGGATATCAGTGTGGCTCCCTTTAAGTCACAGAATATGGCACTGAATTCCTTTATCACAGAGGATGGGGCTTGAGATGGGACGGGCTCAGGTGATGCAGGCGGGAGGCCCGGGATCAAGCCGTCTGTCCTGATGAATCCCATTCTTCTGAAACCTACCAATGATGTGGGCTCCCAGGTGATCGTCAATGGAGGTGCTTTGGAACCATGAGTGCCAGGGATTATTTCAAATATAAAAACCCTGGTCCCCGGATATTATGAAGGCATACGAAGCCTGGCTGCGAAAATGACATTATTGTGATCGAGGGGCGCAGGCAGTCCGGCGGAGATCAATCTGAAAACAGATGATATCGTAAAAACATGGGAATGGCAAAGATGGCAAAGGCACCGGTTCTTCTTGTGGGATATTGACCAGGCGGTGTTTTGCCCAGCTTTACGGGTACAGTGGAGCTTCTGGAGCCGGAGGATGAAAGGAGATGGTAAAGGGGCTGATCATCAATAAATTCCGCGGAGATAAGACTATTCTGGACCGGTGTTGTCATGCTTGAGGAAAGAAGCGGGATCCCGGTGGTGGGTGTGGCGCCTTATCTGGATATTCAGGTGGAGGATGAGGACAGCCTGACGGAGCGTTTTGACCGGAAGCAGGAAGCCGGTGTCATTGATATCGCAGTGGTCCGTACACCAAGGATCTCCAACTTTACGGATTTTAATCCTTTTGAGAGCATTCCCGGGTTTCTCTCCGCTATGTAAAACACCCGAGAGATCTTCACTCTCCGGACATGATCATCCTTCCTGGAACCAAGAACACCATGGGTGATCTTCTCTGGATGCGGGAAAGCGGAATGGAGGCAGCGGTTCTTAAAAGGAAGCCTCAAAGGCAAGCTGATCTTTGGTGTCTGCGGTGGCTATCAGATGCTGGGTGAGACCTTAAGTGACCCTCATATGTTGAAAATGGCGGTTCCATGAAAGGAATGGGACTTCTTCCCATGGAACGGTATTTGCCGAAAAAGAAAAACCAGGACCAGGGTGCAGGGCATTTCGGTCAGCTAAGGGAGATGTTTGCTCCTCTTTCCGGTGCGGAGATCGAGGGCTATGAGATCCATATGGGGACAAAGCATCCTGAAGGACAATGCAGGAACAGCCACGACAAGATCATTGAGACAGCGTCAGCGGTAGAAAAAAAGAAAGACGGTGCTTTTTGCGGAAAATGTGTGCGGAACCTATATCCATGGCGTTTTCGATAAAGGAAGCATCTGCAGAGGCGATCATCCGCGTGATCGGCGAGAAAAAAGAAATTGATGTGGAAAATATGACAGGCGTGGATTTTGCGGCATTTAAGGAACAACAGTATGATATCCTGGCTGCAGAGCTGCGGAAGCATCTGGATATGAAAAAATCTATGAGATACTGGAAAACAGGATTACGGAGGAAGAATAGAAATGAAAGTTGAGCTTGAAAATGTAAAACCCATGGAGATGAGAAAAAAGCTTTGAGATCATCACAAGGAGCTGGGGGATACTCCCTGGATTCCGGGAACAGAGCTGATCGTAAAGAGATGTATTCACACAAGCGCAGACTTTGATTATGCAGAGAATCTCTGTTTCTCGGAGGGGGCAGTGGAGATGGCCATGGACGCCATCCGCAACGGTGCCTGTATCGTCACAGATACCCAGATGGCAAAGGCCGGGATCAACAAGCGTGCCTTGCCCGCTACGGCGGTGAGGCTTACTGCTTCATGTCCGATGAGGATGTGGCTGCCCTTGCAAAAAGAACAGGACTACCAGAGCCACAGCCAGCATGGACAAGGCCGCAGAGATGGATAAAAAGCTGATCTTTGCCATTGGGAACGCACCTACCGCACTGGTACGTCTTTATGAGCTTATTGAGAACGGACAAGCTTTCTCCTGAGCTGATCATCGGTGTGCCGGTAGGCTTTGTGAATGTTGTGCAGTCAAAGAGCTGATCATGCACGCAGATGTGCGCCTTATATTGTGGCAAAAGGACGCAAGGGGTGGAAGCAACATCGCTGCGTGCATTGTAAATGCCCTGCTCTACATGATCGATAACCGGAGAGATTAGGAGCCGGTAACCTCCTTCAAGCTGACAGGCAGGCAGAAAATCCTTGGATGGAATGGAGGGCAGGAGAGGACCAGGGTGACCTCGGCTCCGTTTTCTCTGAGAACCTCAGTCCCAGACCACGGTTCGGGCTCTGTCTGTCAGTTCACTGCCTGTGAGAGAACAGGGGAAGAGTAAGGGCAAGGCTGGTTCCTGCGGCTCCTGTTTGGATCTGGCAGTCCTGGCCGAAGGTTTCCCGGACAGCCTGGGAAAGAGCTTCAGCTTCTGGGAATAAAGGCGGCGGAGCTTTCTAGTCTGAAGCCAGATGCCCGTCGCGGATAAACTGGCAGAGCGCGATCTGTTCTGCCTTGGAAGCAGTCTGATTATAAAAGGCTGCTTTTTTGTATATTTTTCCCGGAAGAGCGTGGCAGTACCATGAAGCTGACACGGATGGAGGGCAGCAGCAAGCCTGGAAAAGGAACCGATATAGACAACGTTTTTCACCACCTGCAAGACCGAAAAGTGAAGGCGTCGGCTTCTGGAAATAAACAAATTCGTTTTCGAAATCATCCTCAATGATCAGATGGTCATTGATCTCCGCATGACGGATCAGCTCAGGCGTCGTTTTACCGGCATGATCTCGCCCCATTTCGTCATGTGAGCAGGAGAAACATAGATCACATCGCAGCTTTTGTCCCGGTAATGGACATCAAAGCCGTAATCCTGAAAGATGGTGCTGCATGTGGTGAAGGACGGTGTGGGGAACGAAACGGTTTTCCGTTCATGGATCAGAGGACAGAGGATCTGGAGAAGGGGCTGGAGACCGGCCCCTTACTACAATGTCATCCGGGGAGCAGATCACATTTCTGCGTTCCCGGATATAGTCTGCGAGAACCTCCCGAAAATCGCTTTCGCCCTGGGGTTCGCCATGAAAGCATACGGTCGCCCTGGCGGAGGGCGCTTTTGATGTAACGCTGCCACAGATCAAAACGGGCTTTCCCGGTCAACACCGGAAGAGGCAAAATCATAAAGGCAGGGCGTGATATCCTTATCCTGTTTTTCGGGGTAAGCAGATGCTGCTTGGAAGCAATGCCGGTGACATAATAGCCGCTCTGTGCCCCTGGCGATGATATAGCCGTCTGCTGCAAGCAGAAGATAAGGCATTTTCGATGGTGGTACGGCTCAGCTTCAGCTCCTGGGCGCATTGCGGAGGAGGGCATTTTGCTTCCGGGAAGGAGACGGCCTTCCAGAATCAGCTTCCGGTAATAGTGATAAACCTCAGATAAAGGTGTTCTTTTTTGTGTTCAGCGGATATATTTAACATAAGTATGATGATTTCCTTCAAAAATGATTGCGTAAACCTGACAGTTCATTCTATAATATTACAGAAAAAAACTCAAGACTGGAGAATTACCATGAAAAAAAATAGCAGTGATCAATGATCTTTCCGGGCTGGGGAAATGTTCACTGACAGCAGCGATCCCGGTGATCTCGGTGATGGGAGTCCAGGCTGTCCACTTCCCACCGCTGTTTTAACAACCAGACCGGTTATGAAAGTTATTTCTGTGAGGATTTCACAGAGCATATGGAACCATATATGGAGCAGTGGAAAAAAATGGATTTTTCCCGGATGGGATCTATACAGGATTTCTTTCTGATGATAAGCAGGCAGACAGGATCCCTGAAATTTATGGAATGCGTTTGCAGGAAAGGATACTTTGATCTTACAGATCCGGTGATGGGGATGACGGCGCGGTTTATCCGATCTATACAGAAGAACTCCGCAGCCGGTTCTGCGAACTGACACGTCGTTCCTATGTGATCACACCGAACCTTACGGAAGCCCTCCTTCTTCTCTACGGAAAAAAAAAAATGGAGGAGATCTGGAATAAACTGCAAAAGGTATCAGAGGCCCGGCGGATGGAAGAAATCCGGGAGATCGGGTGCGGACTTGCCGGAAATTTTCACTTCCTGCCGTTGTGATCACTGGAGTGGATCACAGGAGGAGGAGGCAGGCTGAAAATGGGGAATCTTGTCCTGGAAAACGAAACAGCTCCTGGGTATTTGCAGAGAAATCCGGCGGAAGCTATTCAGGACAGGAGATCTTTTTGCATCCGTGCTCAGTGCAGGACTGGTAAAAGATATTCCATGAAAACTCCCTGTGCAGAGCTGGCCGTGGATTTTATCTCGGCATCGATCCGGGATGCGGTGGAGGAAGGAACAGACCGTAACGATGGTGTATGCTTTGAACAACATCTCGGCATGCTGCTTCCATAAAAACATAAGGGGATAAAAAGAGCTGACCGTCCAGGCCAGCTCTTCCCATTTTTCATAAAGCTCTTCCAGTTCTTCAGCGATGGCTGCTTTTTTTCATGACTCAGCTTTGTACATTCCATACATTGGTGCAGACATCCGGAAGGACCATGGTTTCGTCGATCTCTCGCTGTCTCTTGTTTCCAGCTCTTCGATACGGGCTTCGACTTTTTTTCAGCTCGGCTTCCCGTTTTTCGTTTCTTTGCCTGTTCTTCCTTCATCTGCTGCCAGGAAAGCTTGTTCTCGGAAACCGCTTTTTCTTCGGCAGGTGCCTCCGGGATCAGAAGGCTTCCCGGTGCATAGGTACTGGTCAGCTCCTCCTTCTTTTCCAGATAGTAATCATAATCACCGATGTAATTTACCACTGCCTGGTTTGTCAGCTCCATGATCCTGGTCGCAGTCTGATTGATAAAGTAACGGTCATGGGATACATAAAGGACTGTACCGGTGTCTGACCAGTGCTTCCTCCAGGATCTCCTTGGAGGCAATATCCAGATGGTTGGTAGGCTCGTCCAAGGATCAGGAAGTTGGCTTCGGAAAGCATCAGCTTTGCAAGGGAAACACGGCCTCTTTCTCCACCGGAAATGCGGAGATCTCCTTAGAAAACATCATCTCCGGAAGAGAAATGCAGCAAGCATATTTCGGATCTCGGTCTTGTGAGAGTCGGATAAGTATCGGAGATCTCCTGGAAAATTGTCTTGTCCATATGCAGAACATGATGTTCCTGATCGTAATAACCGATCTGCACCTTGGAACCAAGGGAAAATTTGCCGGCATCTGCCTCAATAATTAAGTTGGAGAATCTTCAAAATGGTGGTCTTTCCGGTTCCGTTGTTTCCGATCAGTGCCAACACGCTCGCCGCGTTTGATATCAAAATTAATTTTCAAACAGTGTCTGGCCGGGAAAGGTTTGGAAAGTCCTTCAATAGTAAGAACATCATTTCCACTGATAAATTCGTGGTTCTAATGTGAAATACGCATCTGGTATCAATTTCAATCGGTTTTCAAACTCTGGATTTTGTCCAGCATTTTTTCGCGGCTTTCCGCACGCTTAATGGATTTTTTCACGGTTAAAGGAGCGGAGCTTGGTGATAACAGCCTCCTGATGTTTGATCTCTCTTTGCTGGTTCAGGTAAGCCTTGTACTGGGCGTCACGTAGCTGCGCTTTTTTCAGGGCATAAGCGGAATAGTTGCCGCTTCGTACATTCTCATCTGGGCAGCCTCGATCTCCACGATCTTGGTAACTACCTTATCCAGAAAATAACGGTCATGAGAAACGATAAATACAGCGCCCGGGTAGTTGAGAAGATAGGTCTCCAGCCATGAGATACTCTCCATATCCAGATGGTTGGTAGGCTCATCCAGAAGGAGAATATCCGGTTTGGAGATAAGCAGCTTGCCAAGTGCAACCCGGGTTTTCTGACCTCCGGAAAGGTTCTCAATCTGTTTGCCGTAGTCTTCTTCTTCAAATCCAAGACCTTTTAAAACTCCTACGATTTCACTTTTATAAGCGTAGCCGTTTTCCAGCTCAAACTGGTGCGTCAAGCGGGTATAGGCTGTTCATCAGGCTTCAAGTTTGTCGCCTGCTACGTATTTCATTTCCTGTTCCAGAGAACGGATTTTGTCCTCCATATCCAAAATGTATTGCTTGGTGGTCATCAGTTCTTCGTAAATGGTGTGATGACCGTGGATATCCTGGTACTGGGCCAGATAACCGATCTTCTTATCCTTGGCAATGACCACCTGACCGGAATCCGCGGAAATCTCCTCCATGATAATACGAAGAAGAGTTGTTTTCCCAGCACCGTTATTGCCGATAAGAGCGGCCTTTTCCGTTCTTCTATGTGAAAAGAAGCATCCTGCAGGATCACCTTTTCCCCAAAAGATTTGCAGATGCTCTGACATGATAAAATCATAAAAGTTCCTCCTTAAAAAAGGCGGTTCTGTATACACAGAAACAGCATTATTAGAATGTTCAATAGTATATTATACTTGAAAAATTTATTTTTTATAATTGTCAAATCAAACAAAAAAAATTGCAAAAATTTTAATTCTGCACAAAATTGACAAAAAATAACATTTGTATAATTGACATAGTGACGGGCTTTAATTGACAGGTAATGTTCAATTCGTTAAAATTAACCTAGTGAAAGGTAAGGAGGAAAACATTTTGGATGCAAAAGAGATCTCAAAGGCGGTAATTAAGAGATCTGCCAAGATATTATCGCTATCTGGGGGGAGCTGATGGAAGAGAAGGTGGAACGTATATCTTCCAACGACTTAGTAAAAAAATGCATGTGACGGCTTCCCAGATTCGTCAGGACTTAAATAATTTCGGCGGTTTTGGACAGCAGGGATATGGATATAATGTAGAATATCTTTATACAGAAATTGGTAAAATACTGGGACTGGACACCATTCATCCCATGATCATCCTGGGTGCCGGTAATCTGGGACAGGCATTGGCCAATTATGGAGACTTTGAAAAACGTGGCTTCCGCCTGGTAGGGATTTTTGACGTAAACCCGGTTTTGGAGGGGATTTCCGTTCGCGGGATTGAGATCCAGATGGTTAGCAGTCTCCCGGAATTTATCAGGGAGAATCAGGTGGAGATTGCCATTCTGACCCTGCCGAAGAATAAGGCCAAGGAGATGGCGAAGGTTCTTATTGATAATGGAATTAAGGCAATCTGGAATTTTGCCCATACAGATCTTGACGCCCCGGAGGATGTGATCGTAGAGAACGTTCATCTGTCCGAGAGTCTGATGGCACTGTCTTACAACTTAAGCCAGTATCGTAACGAACATAAAGAAAACAAAGAATAAAAGTCAAAGAGGACTGCTGCTTGTCTCGCTGAAGGATTTACAGGAGACCGGGCGGCAGTTTTGCATTAGGAGTGGCCTTATGAAAAAAGTTGTAACCTGCAGTCAGATGAAGTTGCTTGACCATGGCACTATTCATAATATGCATGTTCCCTCCCTGGTTCTCATGGAGAGGGCAGCACTTGCCACAGCAGAAGAGATCCGGAAATATCTGGAAAAGAAAAACGGTTCTGCTAATTTGAAAAAAGAACGGATTCTGACCGTCTGCGGATCTGGCAATAACGGTGACGGCATTGCCATTGCAAGACTTCTGCATCTGGCGGGAATTCGTTCTGAGATTTATCTGGCGGAAATCAAAGATAAAATGACCAGAAGAAACCAGCTCTTCAGTATAAGCCATCGCTTCCGGTTATCGTGTCCCGGTAGGTGAATAACCCTGTATGGGATGAATATACTGTTATAGTAGACGCCGTGTTTCGGGGTAGGCCTGACGCGTCCGATCGAGGGGCATTATGCTGATATCATCCATATGAATGAACAGTGCGAGGGCCAAAAAGATCGCAGTTGACATCCCGTCAGGAGTGAACGGAGATACTGGCCTGAAATGGGAATTGCCTTCAGCGCCGATCTGACTGTCACATTTGCCTAGGAAAAGAGGTCTTTGCTTTTATCCGGGAAGACTGTATGCAGGAAGGATCGTTCGCCGATATCGGGATCTATGACCGGGACCGTGATGGCTGTGACTGCATCAAGGCCGCCTGTATGGAAAATCTGACGTGAAAACTGTTTCCGGCAACGTGAACCATGGGGAAAAAAAGGTACCTTCGGAAAAGGTCCTTCTTTGGGTTCGGAAGTGAGGGAATGTGCGGAGCCGCTTATTTAAGCGCCAGTGCAGCACTTCGTGCCGGTGCGGGAATGGTAAAGATCCAGACTGTGGAAGCCAACAGGATCCCACTGCAGATACTCCTTCCGGAGGCTATGGTCTGCAGCCGCTTTGATCAGGAATCCAATGAACAGCTTCTATCCTGGTGTGATGTGATCGTGATCGGACCGGGACTTGGGAGAGCATGTAGTCCCTGACACCGCATATCGGAGAAAATGAGCCGGCTCAGTGGCAGAACGATCCAGGAGATCCAGCATGAGATTGCAGATACTGCACTGAAATGTGCTGCGGAAACAGGCTCTGTGTGCGTATTGAAGGATGCATGTACGGTGATCGCAGATGAAAAAGGCCAGATGTATCTGAATCTTTCCGGTAATTCCGGAATGGCAACTGCAGGAAGCGGAGATGTGCTTTCCGGGATCCTGGCAGCAGTGTTATGTATATCTGAAAACGGAG
>VOFI01003388.1_pt1 | contig 20116 bp, 28 predicted proteins | sample 5384131 | NCBI WGS metagenome assembly VOFI01 (sample SAMN12384728, study PRJNA508395) | human gut metagenome | isolation source: healthy gut H | host: Homo sapiens
CGAGCTCTACCGCAAGGACGCCGAGGTGGTCAACGAGCGGCTGGGCGCCCTCCACGTGTCCGGCCACGCCTGCCAGGAGGAGCTGAAGATCATCCACGCCCTGGTGAAGCCCAAATTCTTCATCCCGGTCCACGGCGAGCAGCGGCACCTCAAGACCCACGCCAAGCTGGCCCAGCAGATGGGCATGCCCCCCAAGAACATCCTCATCAGCGACATCGCCTCCAGGGGCAGGGCGATCCTCCCATCCCGGACCTGTACCCCGTGCTCCACATACAGGGCTCTGCCGTTGACCTCCACGTAGAGGGCGCCGGGGTGGCCGTCAGTTCCAGGTCCTCCGCTGTCAGCGCCGCCGCTGTCCCATTCCAGCTCAGCGTGTATCCGTCCGCCGCCTGGCACAGGGCGGCCAGCGTCACATAGGGCGTTCCCTCCTCCGTCCATGCGGCGGAGGGCTCCATCTATCCTGTCATCGATCTGGAGTTGGGCGGCTTCGGCGGCCGGTATCATCAGAGCGCCCGCCAGCAGGGCGGCCGCGGCCCATCGGAAAACAGTCGTCTCATGCTCTCGTGCTCCTTTGCTCTATTTTGTAACCAAATTGTAACTTTTATGTGGTGCAAAGGCAAGCTGTAAGTTTTGGTGCTCCGTTTTTCTTCCAGGCAGTCAGGCATAAAAGGCGGGCCGCATCTGCGGCCCCCCAGTCTATCTCCCTTTACTGCTCCAGCACGCCCTGAGCCGCCTCCAGGTCACCGGCCACCAGCAGCAGCACAGTGTTCTCCCGCTGCTGGATGACGGCGCTCTCCAGCTTGGGCAGCTCCTGAGGACGGTAGTCCCGGTTGGAGTCTATCTGCTTCTGCACATAGTCTCCCAGCGCCTGGACGGCTGTCTGCGCTTGGTCCCCGCTGGTGAAGACCAGGACAGCCCCCTCCTCACAGGTGGCGCCCGCTGAGCGCAGCACCTTGGCGGCGGTCAGATCCTCCCGCTCCAGCCCGGAGTTTCCCAAGCCGTAGAGGGTAAAGGCAGTGTCGCCGTCCAGCTCCTCCAGTTCCTCAGAGAAGGCTCCAGCGTCCACCAGCGCCTGGAGGGTGATCTCCGGGTCAAACCCAGCCTTCTCCTCCGCGCCGCCGCAGGCGGCCAGCGGCAGCAAAAAGCAGAAACAGTACCGCCGCTATCCCAGCAAATCGTCTCATGTCTCAGTTCCCTCCGGATAAAAGTGTTTCGAAGTCCACAGTATGGACTTTCAGATACTCCAGCCACTGCTTGCAGTAGTCGCTCTTTAGATGCACCCCGTCCTTGCTGGCCTCCTCGGGCAGTTCCCCGTTCTCATTGGCAAATTCGGAATACAGGTCCAGGAACACCACCTGCTTTTCCTCTGCCGCTTTCTGCATCAGGCCGTTGTACACCCGGAGGTGCTCGTTGGTCAGATAGCTGGGGCCGCCAGATGCCGCCACCACCGACTCGTTCAGAGGGATCAGGCCCTGGATGTAGATGACCGCGTCGGGCTGGCAAGCCCGGATAGCATCGATGGCGTCACAGTATGCCTGGTAAAAGCCCTCGTCGTCATAATAGCCCAGCTCATTGACGCCCAGGGACAGGTACACCTTTCCATATTCGCCCAGCTCCAGGGCCTCCAGCAGCGTATAGGCGGTCCCATCAATCGTGATCGCCTTTTTCTCCGCCAGCTTGAAGATGGACAGGCCGTTGGAGGTCAGGTTGGTCCCAGTCCCGATCCCACTGTAAAGCAGGAAGCCGTCCGTGCGGGAGTCCCCCACAAAAGCGGCGTCCTCAAAGTAGGTGTTGTCCACTGCCGGACTCTCCGGCGCGGGCTGGGAGAAGTCGTAGCTGCTCTCTCCGCTCTCTCCCACATGGGCAGGCTTGTCCTCCGGGCTGTTTGGGACGTTCTGCCCCTGTTCTGATCCGCCGGACAGGGTGGAGGGCTCTCCCTCCGGCACAGCTCCGGCAGGGCCCCTCTCCAGGCACATTATGATCCGGCGCCCCGGAGGGGTCAGCCGCCGGGGTACCGGCCTCCGACTGAGCGCTCTGGGCAGGCGGGTCAGCCGACTGTCCCTGGGCGGAGCTGCCTGCGCCGGGGCTGCCGCCGCACCCGGTCAGGCTGGCCGAGATAGCCGCTGCCATCAGGAAACAGAGAAAGGAAGGAAAACGCTTCATCAGATTACCTCCAAAAATTCCAGTCGCATGATTCTCTCTCTTTGCCCCGTCTCAGGACCCGGCCGGCCGGTGGTACAGCCGAGGAAACACCGTCCGAAATACAGACGAGGCCAGCATGGCTCCCACCGCCAGGGCCGCCGCCATCCCAAAGGTGTGCAGCAACTCAGCCAGGAACCGGTCTGTATCTCCCGCCACGCAGTAGCTCATGGCGTAATAGATACCTCCCCCGGAACCAGGGGGAGAAGTGCTACCAGCAGATAGCCGGTCACCGGGCAGCGGCGCAGCCGGGCCATGATCTCCGAAAAGACGCCTATGGCCACCGCAGCCAGGAACGCGGCCACGATGCTGCTGCCCGCCAGCAGATACACCAGCCAGCCCAGTCCTCCCCCGAAGCCGCAGATCAGCTTTCCTACGCCGTGGATGTTGAAGACCAGTGTAAAGCCTACGCAGGCCAGAAAGGCCCAGAGGCAGGGCAAGACATAGTCCAGAAAAATTCGCTCCATCCCGATCCACCTCCAACGGTCCTAAAGCATCTGGCCGATGGCCAGCCCCACCACCGTGCCCAGGGCAATGGCCGAAGCCACCAGGATGGCGTCCGCTGTCCGGCTCAGGCCCGAGATGATGTCCCCGGCCATGATCTCCCGCATGGCATTGGTCAGCGCCATACCGGGCACCAGCACCATCAGCACACCGATAGTCACAGTATCCACGTCGTATCCGAAGCCCAGGCGCACCAGCAGCAGGGAGAGCAGCGAGCCCACTGTGCTGCATACTACGGTGCGGAAGAAGCTGTTGCTCCCAATGAACCGCCCCCCATATAAAAGGCAGATCCCTACCGCCAAGCCGCACACGAAAGCACACAGGCCGTCCAGGAAATGACCTCCGAATAGAAGGGTGAAAAAAGCGGGGGGCCAAACCATACCCCATCAGTACCTGATGGGACGAGTAGCGGGGGATACCCTCTCTCCAGGGCGGAGACCAAGCTCTGGGCATCCTCCAGTGGTGGGACCTGGCTGCATAGATGCCGGCACAGGTCATTGCACCGCTCCAGCAGCTCAATGTCTGTCCCATGGCCCGGGATGCGCCGCATCCGGGTGATAGGATGCCCCTGGGGCGTAGTCACGCTGACGATGATGCAGTTCGGGATGGCAAACACCTCCGGCCGCTCCAGGCCATAGGCATTCAGCACCCGATGCATGGATTCCTCCACCCGGTAGATCTCCGCCCCGCTGGCCATCAGCTGGTATCCCAGATCCGTGGTCAGATTGAGCAGTCTGTCATAGTCCATAGCCTCCCCCCTCCTCCTGCAACAGAATACCGGGTTTCACTGCCGGATGCAAGCAACAATTTTGTTACAATCCCCGCGCCACGGGGCCATGCAGAGAGAAGGGGCCCTTCTACCTAGTTCAGACGGTCATGACGCCAGAAAAGTTTTCTGTTGGTCGATTTTTTTTTTCTTTTTAAACAGGCAGAAGCGGCTGAGATCTCCGCGCAGAGACCCCAGCCGCTTTTTTCCTTTTCACTGCTCCGTCGCTTCCGGATGGTGTCCATCCACAGACAGATAGGAGGGACCGCTCCCCTGTACCTTGGCGTACGCCTTTTTCCGAATCGCCAGGAACATGATGATGTGGACCGCTCCTGTGATTGCCCAGGTGATGGGATAAGAGATATACAGGTTCCCTGGAACCGGGTCCAGGGGGAACACGAACCAGACCCACAGCAGGCGCAGCACACAGGAGCCCAGCAGGGAGACCACCATGGGCACGATAGAATAGCCGATCCCTCTTAGGATGCCCACCATGGTATCCATAATACCACAGATGGCGTACAGCCGGCCGATATAGGACATCCGCACCAGCCCCTGCTGGATCACGTCCGGCTCCCCAGGTGCGTAGATGCCAAGGAGCTGAGAGCCGAAGAAAAAGGCCAGGTTACCCAGGATCAGGCCGGTCAGAATCACAAAGCCCTGGCAGTAGAGGGCCACCTTGTCCACGCGGTCGCATTTGCCGGCACCATAGTTCTGCCCGCTGAAGGTCAGGGCGCTCTGATAGAAAGCGTTCATGGCCGCGTAAACGAAGCCCTCGATATTCTGGGCTGCGGCGGACCCCGCCATTACCGTGTCGCCGAAGGAGTTGATGGAGGACTGGATCACCACATTGGACAGGGAAAAGATGACGCCCTGGAAGCCGGCGGGCAGGCCCACCTGAAAGATCCGACCGATGACCCGCTTGTTCAAGTGCATCCGGTGAAGGTTCAGGTGCAGCGCCCCGTGCTCCCGCATCAGGCAGCGCAGGATCAGCCAGGCAGAGACATACTGGGAAATGCTGGTGGCCATGGCGACACCTGCCACATCCAACCTGCAAACGATGACAAAGAACAGGTTCAGCACCACATTGAGCACACCTGCAGCCAGCAGGAAATAGAGCGGGCGCTGGGTGTCTCCCTTGGCGCGCAGGATGGCGCTGCCGAAGTTGTACACCATGGTGGCCGGCATGCCGATGAAGTAAATCCTCAGATACACCGAGGCCAGCCCGATCACATTTTCCGGGGAGGACATCCACTCCAGCATTTGGCGGGCCATAATGACGCCGAAGATCATCAAGACCACGCCGCTGATCATAGCCAGCAGGATTGAGGTGTGCACAGCGCGGTTGGCCTCGGCCTTCCGTCCGGCGCCCAGGTCCTGGGCGACCACCACATTGGCACCTACCGACAGACCTACAAACAGGTTGACCAGCAGATTGATCAGCGCGGTGTTGGAGCCCACAGCAGCCAGGGACGCCTTTCCGCAGAACTGGCCTACCACCACCACATCCGCCGCATTGAACAGGAGCTGCAGCAGGCTGGAGGCCATCAGCGGCAGCGCAAACAGCAGGATCTTGTTGGCAAGCGTCCCGTTGCACATATCGATTTCATAGCCCTTGCTCTGTCTTCTCATGGGTCGATCCGCCATTCCTTTCCATCTATCCCGAAAGCTTCAGACCTTCTCTGGTCACACTCTATCTCTACTATATAATCCTTAACACACTCCCGCCCACTTTTCAAGGCCCTTCTTCCCATTTCTCTGAAATTTCCTCTATTCGCCTGTCCGCCGCTAAGTTTTTCACAAAATTTCCGTTACTTTTACAAGGTTCCTACTCCGCTTCTCTCCTTGTCCCTCAAGCGCAGGAGATGCTCCGGCCTGCGGGACTCCCTATGTGCTATGCAATTTGAATTTTCGTCTACCAAAAGTCTACCAAAAAAAGGGCGGCGGTGGCCTGGAGTTTCAGGGCCTCGCCGCCCCTTCTGTTTTCATGTGTCTACCAAATGTCTACCAGGGAAACTTTTTTTAGGCGTAATCTCGGGGATTTTTCCCTTGATCTCCCCCCTTTTTATAACCAATTCCTCCTGTGTCAGAAGTGTTGTACAGGCATAGTGGGCCGAAATGTTCTGGAAAAGGCCCAGTTTGTCAGAAAACAGCGACTTTTGTCAATATAAAAAGGAGGAATATCCAATGAGAAACCTGAAGCGTGCTCTCAGCCTGGCTCTGGCTTCCGTTATGCTCCTGGGCATGATGGTCGTGGGCTCCAGCGCTAAGGGCCTTGACGACTTCAGCGACAAGGCTGAGATCGTCAACAAGGACGCCGTGGCGGTCACCTCTGCCATCGGCATGTTCGAAGGCTACGAGGACGGGTCCTTCGGCCCCGAGAACGTAGTCACCCGCGCCGAGATGGCGGTCATCATCTGCACCATGCTGTATGGCGCCGGTGTGAACGTCAACCAGTTCGCGGAGACCAGCGTGTTCACCGACGTCCCCGCCTGGGCGCAGGGCTATGTGAACCTGTGCTCCAGCCTGGGCATCGTGGCCGGTGTGGGCGACGGCAAGTTCGACCCCAACGCCACCGTGACCACCGCGCAGGCCGTGCTGATGCTGTGCCGCGCCCTGGGCTACTTCCAGAGCGCCGCTGACTTTGGCGACAACTGGATGCTGGCCGCCACCGCCAAGGGCACCGCTCTGGGCCTGTACGGCGACCTGAAGCTGGCCGCCAACGAGGGTCTGACCCGCGACAACGTGGCTGAGCTGGTGTTCAACGCCCTGACCAAGGCTGTGCCCGTTCAGTACAATGAGCTGCTGGGCGTGTACTACAACGAGAACCAGGGCATCATCTACTCCCTGGAGTTCAACTACCTGCAGACCCTGGGCTATAAGAACTTCGACCTGGTCTATAAGACCAACACCGAGACCATCTACGGCCGTCCCGCCACCACCTGGGGCACCGGCTCTTACAACGTCAAGACTGAGGCTGGCAGCACCAGCAAGACCGATAATCTGACCGAGGACGGCGGTCTGATCACCTCCCTTGGTCCGGATGCTGGACAAGGATCAGATCATCACCGTTGCCAACATCCCCGACTATGTCTACACCGAGGATACTGACTCCGAGGATGTGTACAAAGATCTGGGCAAGAGTGTCTGCACCGAGCTCAGCGAGGACAAGAAGGACGGCTACGACTGGACCGTGTTTGTAAACGGCAAGGAGTGGTCTGGCAAGGACGACGAGAAAATCGTTCTGCCCGAGAGCAAGAATAGCGATACCTACCGCTACACTGCCGACGGGACTGTCACCGAGATCTACATCGACGACGCTGACCAGACTGTCACTGTTGTTGAGATCAACAACTACATCGGCCAGGTCACCAAGGTGAAAGAGGATGCTGACGGCGAGTACATCACCGTGAAGCCCCTGTCCAAGGGCGTGCCCGCTCTGGACGACAAGACCTTCTATGTGGAGGGCTTTGCTGAGGATGACTATGTTGTCTTCACCGTGGACCAGAATGACGACGATGAGTATGTTATCGCCGAGGCTTTTGCTCCCGAGACTGCTTCCGGCGAGGTCAGCCGCGTGGAGAAGGACGACGACAGCAAGGATACCTATCTGAAGCTGGATGACGGCACCAAGTACCCCTACTCCTATTCTGTTGATAGAGACAGCGACGAGCGCGACCACATGGTCTATGATCTGGATAGCCTGGGCGACCGTACGCACCCCACCCTGGGCGACGATTACACCCTGTACCTGGATCCCAACGGCTATGTGCTGGGCTTTGCTAAGGACGAGGGCGAGACCAAGTACCTGTACGTTGAGGACTCCGATGAGGAGCTGAAGGACTGGGTCGCTAAGGTCGTTCTGACCGACGGCACCAACCCCAAGGTCGATGTGAAGGAAGATCTGAAGAAGACTCCTGATGAGATTGGCGATAAGATCGCTTGGACTCAGAAGGCCGATGCCGACAAGTACGGCTGGGAGACCAACATCGACGGGAAGGTCTGGAAGTACTCTGTCAGCGATTCCGGCATGTACACCCTGACTTATGTTGCCAGCAAGGATATGGACAATGCCGAGATCAACAACGGCAAGGCCTATGTCTCCGACGGCAATAACGAGTTCATCGTGGATAAGAAGACCGTCTTCGTGGACGTGGACGGCGAGAAGGCCTACATTGGCTACGATGAGGTTCCCGATGTGTCCGAGGCCAAGCTGGCCTATGTCCTGGACAACAAGGTCGCTGAGGTCGTCTTCATCATCGAGGGCGAGTTCTACGACAACGCCAATACCTACTTCATGCTCTCCAAGACCGACCGCGAGAGCTTCAAGCACGATGACGACAAGTATTGGGACTTCTCCAAGGCTTATGTCAACGGCGAGAAGCAGTCTCAGCTGTATGTTGCCTATGATGCTCTGAACAACGGCGACGACCTGAAGGCCGGCGTGCTGTACAAGGTCCTGAAGACCGTGGACGAGGAGTATATCACCGAGATCGAGGAAGTTGCTCTGGGCAACAACCTTGTCAACGCCGTGGGCGATGACGCTTTCTGGATCACTAAGACCCAGGACAAGTCCGTGAAGTACGATGTGGACGAGGAGACCGTCTTCGTCTATGTTGACAACACCAAGTCCACCAAGTTCGATATCTCCGAGGGCAACCTGAACGACATGGAGGAGTATGACGCTTCTGAGAAGACCAACACCTATGTTACCGTCGTGAAGGACGCCAACGATCACGAGACTGCCCGTCTAGTCTACATCGTGGAGAAGAGCACTGTCGAGAATTTCGACGTGGCCATCGAGGTTGAGAACGCTGTTCTGACCGTCAACGGCAAGGAGTACACCGAGAATGCCACCCTGAATGTTGAGAAGGGCACCAAGCTGACTTGGACTGCCAAGGCCAAGCCCGGCTACACTCTGACCACCGCTGCCTCCGGCGAGCTGGTTGTGAACGCCGCTGGTAAGATCGAGGCTAAGGCCACTGTTCAGGCTGATGGCCGCAAGGTTATCGTGAATGGCGAGGCCCAGGCCGACAAGACTGGTATCGCTGTTGACGCTGAGGCCGTTGTGACTCTGACCGCCAAGGCAGGCTACACCATCACTTCCGTGAGCTGCGCTCAGGCTTCCAAGATCGACACCAAGACCTGGACCGTCACCATTCCCGCTGGAACTGGCGATGTGACCATCAATGTGGATGCCGATCCCGATGAGTACACTGTGACTTATCCCCAGTATTGGTACGACAACAACAGTGGCGATCAGCGCGAACTGACCGTTACCAAGGGTGCTACTAAAATCGTTACCGATGGTAAGATTGATGTGGAACTGACCACTCCCTGGGTGGGTGCCACCAGCTACGAGGTAAAGGTAACCGGTGCTACTGGCGAGTTCACCAAGGTGAACGGCTGGGCTCAGGAGACTGACCATGCCACCATCAAAGATGATGCCATGCTGAAGTTACTCCAGAATGAGTTTGGCACCATTTATTCCGATGCTGATTGTAAGACTCCTGTGGCTGGATCTATCTCCCCTCTGGCACAACTGTGTATTGGGTGACCAAGGAGGCTAAGGCTCCCGTCTGGTCTGGTACCATCAGCAATCCCACCGGTGATGTGACCGTGGAGTTTGTCTGGAAGGGCTAAGAGTCTAGACGAGTTTTTGGTATCCTAATATAAGCCCCCCGGAGCATTTGCTCCGGGGGCTCTCTCACCTCTCCTCCAGCTTATCCACCCGGGCAGACAGGGCGTTGATATCACTGCGCAGCTTATCCAGTACCGCATTGAGAACACTGGGGCTGACGATCAGATCCCGCATGGCTTTCAGCGCCCCGTCGATCTTTTGATTATCCGCGTTAAACTCCGTCCGGAGAACCTGGTCCGCAGCCTCCCATTGATTCAGTCCATAATACTGCGTCTGTCCCCTTGCCATAAAAAATCCCTCCTGTCCTGACTGGGCCCGGCAGATCCGGACCCGCTCAAAACCGGAGGGAAAGAGCTTTTTGTGAGACGTTTCAATACAAATTATGGAAATCAAGCGGGACTATGCCCATTTCTGTCCCGCCTCCACAGGACCCATGGGCATTTTTGAGGGGCGCATCGTGCGCGCCCCCGCTTTTTCTGGATTTTCTTCTTACTCTCGGATATAATGGAAATACAATCCCGGCCGATGGGCCCCACGGCCGCTGTGGAGGTGTTTTTATGTGTGAGGAAGCTGTCTATGACGTTGTGGCCCTGGGCGAGCTGCTCATTGATTTTACCCCCGTGTCCACCGATGGGGCGGGCCATCCCACGCTCAAGGCCAATCCCGGGGGCGCGCCGGGCAATCTTCTGGCCGCCCTGAGCAGATATGGCCGGCGCACCGCCTTTCTGGGCAAGGTGGGAGAGGATGCCTTCGGCCGCCTCCTTCTGGAGTCCCTGCGCCGGGCTGGAGTCCAGACCCGGGGCATCCGCCTCACCTCCTCCGCCTTCACCACTCTGGCCTTTGTCACCCTGGATGCCGCGGGGGACTCCTTCAGCTTTGCACGCAAGCCGGGGCGGACACCCAGCTCCGGTGGGAGGAGGTGGACCGCTCCCTCATCCAGCGCTGTCGTCTCTTCCACTTCGGCTCCCTCAGCCTCACTGACGAGCCCGCCCGATCCGCCACCCGGGCCGCGGTGGCCTACGCCCGGGAGCTGGGCCGGACCGTCACCTTTGATCCCAACCTGCGTCTCCCCCTCTGGCCCTCCCCCGCGGAGGCCCGGGCCCAGATCCTGTGGAGCCTGTGCCAGGCGGATGTGGTCAAGCTCAGCGATGAGGAGGTGGACTTCCTCTGGGGCTGCTCCCCCCAGGAGGGGGCCCGCCGCCTGCTGGAGGAGTGCGGCGTCTCCCTGGCCATGGTCACCCTGGGTCCCCTGGGGCTGCTACCTCCAGAACCGGAGGGGGAGCTGTGCCCTGACCGCCCCCAGGTCTCCCCTGTGGATACCACCGGCGCGGGCGACATCTTCGGCGGGAGCGCCCTCCACCGCCTGCTGGACTTCCGCGTCCCCCCGGAGGAGCTGGACCGGGGCGGCCTGGAGGAGATCGCCCGCTTTGCCGTCACCGCCGCCAGCCTCTCAACTCAGCACCCCGGCGGCATCCCCAGCATCCCGGAGCTGGCCCAGGTGGTGGCCCGGATGGGAGAGCCCGCCCCCTCTCCCTATGAATCCTCTTGTTCCCTCTCCCTTTCCGTGTTATAATCAGTCATTCCGTCTTGAAGGAGGTGGCCCTTTGCCCGTCAAAGAGAAAAAGACCAGCCGCGCAGAGTTCGCCTATGACACCCTGAAGCGCCGTATCCTGGACAATCAGCTCCCCCCCCGGCGCCATGCTCAGCGAGGTGGCCCTGGCCCAGAAGCTGAACATGAGCCGCACCCCATCCGGGAGGCCCTGAAGATGCTGATGCGGGACGACCTGGTGGAGATCCGGGACGGCGTGGGCACCTTCGTCAAATCTGCCACCCAGAAGGACATCGAGGACGCCTACGCGGTGCGCCAGGCCCTGGAGGTGCTGGCCGCCCGGACCGCCATTGGCGCTTTCTCCTCAGAGGAGCTGGACGCCCTGGAGGCCCGCTTCCGCTCCCTCCAGGTACGGCTGGAACAGGGGGAGACTGTCCGCGTGGAGGAGTTTGCCGACGCGGACTGGGCCCTCCACGACCAGATCCTGCAAAAGAGCGGCAACCGCTATGCCCAGAAGGCCACCAACGACCTGCGGGCCGTGCTGCGCCGGTATCAGTACCTGTCGGTCCGCCTGCTCTCCCGGGTGGAGGAGAGCCTTACGGAGCACCTGGCCATCCTGGACTGCATCCGCCGCCGGGATCTGGCGCGGCTGACAGAGCTGCTGGAGAACCACATTCAATATTGATTTGGAGATCCCCCGACACTGCCGGGGGATCTCTTATTGTATGCATCTTATAATTTTCTTTTTAATTTAGACTTTTTCTATTGACCAAGATGTATGCATCTGTTATACTCAGAGCACAACGATCCACAAGGAGGCCACCCACATGACTGTCCACACGGAAAATGAAGCTCTGTTCCAGCGCGCCAGCCGCTGCCTGGCCGGCGGTGTCCTGTCCAATTTCAAGAAGGCCAAAGGCGTCGCTCCGGTCTATGTCAAAAGCGCCGAGGGCTGCCGCATGACCGACTATGACGGCAATGTGTACTACGACTTCTCCCTCTCCGCCGGGCCCGCCATTCTGGGCCACAGCAACGAGGGGCTGCGCCGGGCCCTCAGGGAGCAGCTGGACCAGGCCTACACGAACCGGGACTGTCTGGCGGCCATCGAAGCCGCGGAAAAGATCCAGCAGGTGGTCCCCTGCGCCGAGCTGGTCCGCTTCGCCGTCTCCGGCGTGGACGCGGTCTTCAACGCCATCCGGGTGGCCCGGGCTTATACAGGACGCCCCCTGTATGTAAAGTTCAAGGGGCAGTACAACGGGGGCATGGACTTCGTTCTGGGCGGCCGCACCGACCGCGGCGATCTTCAGGCCCGGGACGGCGTGGACCCGGACGACTTCTACTCCGCCATGTGCTACACCGAGGGCCGCGCCCCCACGCCCTGGATGACTGCCTCCTGGCAGAATACAACGATCTGGAGGGGCTGGCCGCCCTGTTCCAGCAGCAGGGGGATCAGATCGCCTGCGTCATCATGGAGCCCGTGACCCTGAATATGACCGGCTGCATGCCTGAGCCCGGCTTTCTGGAGGGACTGCGGGAGCTGTGTACCCGGTATGGCGTGCTGATGGTCTTTGACGAGACCCTCACCGGCTTCCGCCTGGCGCTGGGAGGCGCCCAGGAGTACTTCGGCGTCACCCCCGACCTGTGCACCTTTGCCAAGGCCATCGGCGGCGGCTTCCCTGTGGCCGCCTTCGCCGGCCGGCGGGAGGTCATGCAGGTCATCGAGGACAACCGCGTCCTGGCCGTGGGCACCTACAATGGCCATCCCCCTGGCCGCCGCGGCTGTGCTGGAGACTATCCGGCAGCTGGAGGCCAACGACGGAGAGGCGTTCCGCCTGATCCGCCGGTACACCCAGATGGCCAAGGATGGCATGGAGGCTCTGGCCAGAAAGCACGGCGTGGACATGATCGTCCAGGGGATGCCGGGGGCGCTCTTTCCCTGTGTTCACCAAGAAGGAGAAGATCATCAACCACCGGGACGCCCTGGCCAACGCCAGCTTCCCCAAGCACAGCCGCTTTATGGCCCTGCTGAAGGACCGCGGCATCCTGCACAACAGCCGCCTCTGCTTCTCCCCGCCCACACAGAGGAGGACATCCAGTACCTCCTCTCCGCCGTGGATGAGGCCCTGGCCGTCATGGCCCAGGAGGCGTGAACCGCCGTGATTCATTAAAACAGGTCCTGCGCTCCTCGGAGCGCAGGACCTGTTTTTTCTGATGATGGGACCGGGTCTCACGCCTGGGGTGTACCCTCCCCTCCTGCCGGTCCTGGGCTCTCTCCTGCCGCAGCACTGCGATCAAAAACCAGACTGCCAGAGCGGCGGTCAGCACTCCGGCCGCCGGCGCCGTCAGCCACACGCCGTCCAGCCCCAGCGCGGCTGGCAGCACCGCCAGACAGGCCAGCGGAAAGACCAGCGTCTTGCTGAAGGCCAGGATCAGGGAACGTCCCGGCCGGTTCAATGCGGTGAAGAAGGAGCTCAGACAGGTCCCTGCCCAGCCCAGCAGATAAGACAGGGAGAACAGCCTCATGGCCCGCAAGCTCATCTCCAGCAGGGCGGGGTCATCCCCTGGATAAAGAGAGGGATGACATACTGTCCCCCCCAGCTGCATCCACAGCAAAGCCGCCAGCGACACCGCCGCGCCTGTCAAAAGCACCCTCTTTTCCAGGGGCCAGCATCCTGTCCCGGCGCCAGGCGCCGTAGTTGTAGCTGATGGCGGGCTGAATGGAATCTGCCATACCAAACAGCAGAGAGCCCACGATGCTGTCCACATACATCACGATAGAGAAAGCCGCCACCGCCATAGACCCGGACAGCCTCAGCAGTACGCTGTTGAGAATGACCATCATCACAGATCCCGCAATACTGAAAAGAACTCCGCGCTGCCATTGGCCAAAATATTCCCCAGCTGACGGGCAGAGATGGTCCCCCGAACAAAACGCAGAGGGAGACGGCCCATCACAAAGGGCAGGAAGCCCAGCACTGTACCCAGGGCAATGCTCAGACAGGAGGCCGCGCTGCCGCGGCCACCCCCAGCGGAAAACTACCAAAAATAGAAAATCCAGCACGATGTTCAACAGTGCTGTAACCACATTGAGTATCATGCTGTACCGGACCCGGCCGCAGATGCGCAGATAGTTGTCCACTGCAAAGAATACCATAATGACTGGCGCGAATACGGCATATACCTGCATATACTCCGCCCCCATGGCGGTGACCTCCGCCTCCGCCCCCATCAGGGACACCATCTGCCCGGCCAGGAAAAAGCCGCCCAGCCCGATGACGCAGGACAGCGCCACGATCAGCCCGGTGCAGAAGCTGAAGATCCGGTTGGCCGCCCTCTCATTTTTTCCCCAAGGCGGATAGAGATCTGAACGGAGGACCCCACCGCCACCAGGTCCACCAGTGCGAAACTCATCATGATCAGCGGCATCACCAGATTGACCGCCGCCAGAGCGTTGGGGCCCACATAGCGCCCCACAAAGATGCCGTCCGCCACTGTGTACAGGGAGAGCATCGCCATGCTTATCATGCTGGGCAAGGCGCACCGGAAAAACAGCCGAGTGGGCGGAAGGCTCTCAAATAATTTTTCATGCTGTGTCATTTTAAAAATCCTTTATATATTCCGAAGTAAACGTATTCAAAATGGAACAGAACACCGCGATCTGTTCCGGTGTGAAGCTCCTTTCCACCAGCCGGATCGCCCGCTCAAACGGGCCCTCATAGGCTCGGAGCGACTGTGTCATCTGCGGGGATACGTCCAACTGGATCACCCTCCGGTCGGTCTCGCTGCGGGTCTTGGTCACCATCCCCAGCCGCTCCAGCTCGTTGACCTTGATGGTCACCGCTGACTTTGTGATGTGCAGGGTATTGGCCAGGGTGCTCACCGTACACTCCCCCTGGGCCCGCTGGTAGGAGATCACATCCAGATACATGATGCTATTATAAGACAGCTCTCCGCCGCCGGTGCGGCTGATCTGCCTCAGATCACTGACCGTTACATCGTAGTAATACCGGTTCAGACTATCCCGCAGGTCCATCCGTTCCCCTCATTTCATTAAGCGAATTTATATAAATTTGCTTAACTAATATAGCAGAAGATCCTTTCTCTGTCAACCCCGTCCGCACGATTTTCTCCCCGCGGCAGCCCTCATTTGGATAGAGGCGCCGCCCTCAGATGCGGGTCTCCATCCTCAAAGGATCTTCCACACCAGGGCCCGCCCCAGCAGCACCCCCGCCAGGCACAGACCCACGCTGGCCAGGATGTACCCGCCCCCGGCGGCCCATCTCCCTGCTCCAGTAGCTCCACCGTCTCCAGTGAAAAAAGTGGAAAAGGTGGTAAAACCACCGCAAAGTCCGGTCTTCAAAAACAGAACTGCACTTTTGGACATGGGCAGCTGTCCCGCCGCCTGGGCCACAGCGCCGATGACCACCGCCCCCAGAAAATTGGTGAGCAGGGTCATCACCGGAAAGGACCATGGGGCGGCAATCAGGCTGAGCAGATACCTCCCCACGGCCCAGGCCGCCCCCCAGGGCCACGAACAAACAGTTGGACCACATGGCTCAGGGCTCCTCCCGTTCAAAGATCAGGTCCACTTCCTTGGTGCCGCCCTCCCCGGAAAACATGGTGGGCAGATATCCCACGTAACGCCAACCCTTGGCCGCGTACTCGTCTATGATCTCCCGGTGCTCACAGGCGCTGTTATCCATCCAGAAGCCGCCCCCGGTGCGATAGGTCACATATTCATATCGGTACATGTCCATCCTTCCTTTCTCAAAGATGCTTTCCCGTTCCAGTACCCGGAGGCGGGGCCGGAGCCAGTTTCTCCCCCGGCGTCTGCTTTCAGTATAGCACAAAAATGGGGCGGGCCAAAGGCCCGCCCCATTAAAATGACGCAGATCTTTTTCGATCTGTCCCACAGTCCCGTTCAGCACATCTTGGCGCCAGCGGGGATCTTGTCGTCGATCATCAGCAGGTTGAGCTGCTCCTCGCCCTTCTCGGTGTGGACGGCGGAGATCAGCATGCCGTTGCTCTCCAGGCCCATCATCTTCCGGGGCGGCAGGTTCACAATGGCGATCAGGGTCTTGCCCACCAGATCCTCCGGCTCATACCATTTGTGGATGCCGGAGAGGATCTGCCGGTCCACACCGGTGCCGTCATCCAGGGTGAAGCGCAGCAGCTTGTTGGACTTCTTCACTGTTTCGCAGGCCTTGACTTTAACGGCCCGGAAATCGCTCTTGCAAAAGGTGTCAAAGTCCACCTTCTCTATGAGCTGAGGCTCCACCTCCAAATCGGGCAGAGCTGCCTTCTTGGCGGCCGCCGCAGCCTCCTCCAGCTCTGCCAGCGCCTTTTCGGCGTCGATGCGGGGAAACAGGTTCTCGCCCCGGGAGACGGTGACAGTGTGAGACAGGGCCCCATAGCCGGCGGCGCTTTCCCAGGTAGAGCAGGTCTCGCAGGCGCCGATCTGCCGGAGCACCTCTGCAGCAGACTGGGGGATAAAGGGGGTGAGCAGGATACCGCAGCACCTCCAGCAGGTTGTACATCACCCGGGCCAGCCGGGCGCCGTTGGCCTCCATGTCCTTGGCCAGGGTCCAGGGGGTGTTCTCGTCGATATACTTGTTGGCCCGGGAGATGACCTTGAAGATCTCCGCCAGGGCGTTCTGGAAGGCGTAGTGCTCCATCTGCTCCTCATACCTGGTGCGCAGGGAGGAGATCAGCTCCACCAGCTCCCCATCCTTCTCCTCGTCCGCCGCCTGCTCCTCAGGCAGGGTGCCGCCGAAGTACTTTGCCCACCATGGCGACGGTCCGTGAGAGGAGATTGCCCAGGTCATTGGCCAGGTCCGTGTTGATGGTCTGGATCAGCAGCTCATTGGAGAAATTGCCGTCGCTGCCGAAGGGGAAGGTCCGCAGCAGGAAGAACCGCAGGGCATCCACCCCGAACTTCTCCGCCAGCAGATAGGGATCCACCACATTCCCCTTGGATTTGGACATCTTTCCGCCGTCCAGCAGCAGCCAGCCGTGGCCGTAGACCTTCTTGGGCAGGGGCATCTCCATGCTCATGAGCATGGCCGGCCAGATGATGGAGTGGAAGCGCACGATCTCCTTGCCCACGAAGTGGACATCGGCGGGCCAGTACTTCTCATAGTCGTCATACTTGTCATTCAGGAAGCCCAGCGCCGTGGTGTAGTTGAACAGGGCATCCACCCACACATAGACCACGTGGCCGGGAGCGAAGTCCACCGGGATGCCCCAGGAGAAGCTGGTACGGGAGACGCACAGATCCTCCAGACCGGGCTTGATAAAGTTGTTGACCATCTCATTGACACGGCTGCTGGGCTCCAGAAAATCCGTGTCCTCCAGCAGGTGACGCACCCGGTCGGCGTACTTGCTCAGCCGGAAGAAGTAGGCCTCCTCCTCGCATCCGTCATCACGGCCGCAGTCAGGGCACTTGCCGTCCACCAGCTGGCTCTCGGTCCAGAAGCTCTCGCAGGGCTTGCAGTACATCCCCTCATACGTGCCCTTGTAAATGTCCCCCTTCTCATACATCTCCTTGAAGATTTTCTGAATGGCAGAGACGTGATAGCCATCTGTGGTGCGGATGAACCGGTCGTTGCTGATGTTCATCAGCTTCCACAGATCCAGCACGCCCCGCTCCCCTCCACGATGCGGTCCACATACTCCTTGGGGGTGACGCCGGCCTCCTTGGCCTTGTCCTCGATCTTCTGGCCATGCTCGTCGGTGCCGGTGAGGAACATGACATCGCAGCCGGTGAGCCGCTTATACCGGGCCATCAGGGAAAAAAACAGGCACAGCCTGGGCCTGGGATGGCGGAAAGCGAAGGAGGCGGCGAAGTACAGCGCCAGCACCGCACACACCACCGCCAGGATCATATCTGCGAACCGCAGCACCACCGGGTCCCGGGAGTACTCCTGATAGATCCCTACCAGCCAGGGCAGGGCGGCGTAGCCGGGCAGGGTGGTCAGGCCGGGATAACAGGCGGGCAGGCCTCCCCGGTAATGGCCCCGCCCCAGGATCATCAGCGCTGCAGCGGAGGGGATGCACAATACGGCAGCCAGCAGCTCCATCACGGGCAGTCCCTGGCCCAGTCCGTCCCGCCACAGCTGAAACGCCCGGAAAAAGCCCAGGGTGCCCAGCGCCGCGGCGGCCAGCAGGAGCAGGCTCCCCGCCGTCACCAGGGTCATATACAGGGAGCTGGGACAGCGGAAGGCTGCGGGATAGTCCTCCGGCTTCCCTCCCCCTGGATCAGGACCAGGAACAGCAGCGCCAGCAGGGCCAGCACACCGATCAGCACCGGCGTGGCCGGGACGGAGCGGAACAGTTCGGTCTCTGGGTCCAGCGCGGCGGCCAGCTGCCAGCGGCGCAGGGCGAGGCAGGCGCCGCCCCCGCCAGGGCCAGCACGGGCAAAGCGATATCTTTTCTCATGACAACACTCCTAAAACTGGGAGAATGCGCTTTTATTATCATACCTTACCCGCAGAGAAAATGCAACACAGAGGGAAAAAATCCGCCGTTTTTTCCCAGTCCTTTCAAGGTGGGCATCTTAAAAAGCGGTACAGGCCCCCGAAACGATTTTATAAAACCGCATCTCCCATGTGCCTGCCGTTTCTTCCCTGTCCCCTCACAAGACGCAAAACGGCGGGCCCTATTGGGGCCCGCCGGCGCAGTCTGTGGTCGTCTGGCCGTTTACTCCGCCAGGGCGGCGGTGATGATGGCCATGGAGTAGACCTCCTGGGCGTTGCAGCCGCGGGAGAGGTCGTTGATGGGGGCGTTCAGGCCCAGCAGGATGGGGCCGTAGGCCTCAAAGCTGCCCAGGCGCTGGGCGATCTTGTAGCCGATGTTGCCCGCGTTGATGTCAGGGAAGATGAAGGTGTTGGCGTAGCCGGCCACGGGGGAGCCGGGGAACTTCAGCTGGCCCACGGGGGGGACACGGCGGCGTCAAACTGCATCTCGCCGTCCACGGGGATATCAGGCATGAGTGCCTTGGCCTTCTCGCAGGCGTTGCGCATCTTGTCCACATCTTCCCCCTTGCCGGAGCCCTTGGTGGAGTAGCTCAGGAAAGCCACCTTGGGGGCGATGCCGAAGATCTTGGCACACTTGGCGGTCTCCACGGCGATCTCCACCAGCTCGTCCTCCTCGGGCTTGATGTTGATGGCGCAGTCACCCATAGCCAGCACATCGTTGTCGCCGGTGGCGGAGGCGCGGACCAGAATAAAGCAGGAGGATACGCTCTTGTTGCCGGGCTTGGTCTTTACCAGCTGCAGCGCGGGCCGCACCGTGTCGGCGGTGGGTAAGTCGCGCCGCCCAGCAGGGCATCAGCCACGCCCATCTTCACCAGCATAGTCCCGAAATAGTTGGCCTTTTTCAACATCGCGGCGCACTCGTCGGCGGTCATCTTGCCCTTGCGCAGCTCCACCATCTTCTCCACCATGGCGTCCATGCCGTCATAGTTCTCCGGGTCAATGATGATCGCGCCGCGGATGTTGAAGCCGGCGTCCTCGGCGGCGGCCCGGACAGCCTCCTCATTGCCCACCAGCACGGGGGTCAGGAACGTACCGGACAGCAGGCGGGCGGAGGCCTCCAGGATACGGGGGGTCGGTGCCCTCGGTAAAGACGATCTTGCGGGGATGAGCCTTCAGTTTGTCGATCAGATTCTGAAACATGTGCATGGGTGATCCCTCCAACTTTTCGATTCGTGGCCGTAAGGCCGCTTTTCTGTCCCTTATGGTAGCATTTTCAGCCAGAAATTTCAAGGCTTATCCGCTGCAGAAGCGCATAAAATTCCTGTGGGACCTCTTTTTTCAGTTTTCCCCGCTCCTTCCGGGAATAACAGCCCTGTTTTGGCGGCCGTTGTCCACCCGTGTCAAATTTCCGCGAAAATTTTCATTTTTCTCTTTACGTGGCGTAATGCTTCCGTTATACTATACTGTATGTATTGCAGATCGAGATGAGATCCAGAAACGGCGGCCTGCGGGGCCGCCCCCTCGAGGTGAGAAATTTGAACGCAGAATTTTCCCGCACCCTCTCCCTGCTGCGGCAGGAGGGGGGTCAGCCAGCGCACCGCAGCGGGTGCCCTGGGCATCTCCCAGGCCCTGCTGTCCCACTATGAGAACGGCATCCGGGAGCCCGGCCTGGCCTTCGTGGTCCGGGCCTGTGACTATTATGGGGTCTCCGCCGACTTTCTGCTGGGCCGGACCCTGACCAGGGACGGCACCACCATCGGAACCGAGGAGCTCTACGACATCAGCGATGAAAAGGACAACTCCATGCGGGGCTCCGTGCTGGCTCTGCTGTCCAAAAAGCTGCTGGTGAACTCGGTGGGCATGCTCTTCGACCTGCTGGGCAAGACCGGCAGCCGGGAGGCCATCCGCGCCGCCTCCAACTACCTGTCCACCGCTGTCTATAAGGTGTTCCGCCGCCTGTATCAGGCCAACCCGTCCAACAA